>Ga0308019_10001777_pt1 | contig 12689 bp, 6 predicted proteins | sample Neamet284_FD_203135 | JGI IMG/M metagenome (GOLD analysis project Ga0308019, IMG submission 203135) | Marine microbial communities from water near the shore, Antarctic Ocean - #284 | ecosystem: Environmental > Aquatic > Marine > Unclassified | place: Southern Ocean | collected 2014-10-01 | reverse complement strand
ATTACATTTGCGTTATCCTCGTGTGCTGTATTGTAAAAAGTGCTGCACCCCGAACCAATCGCCCATGTCGTGTTCGGAATATCATCCGACCACGTAAAGACGTATGCATTTTTCTGCCCATCAAAATTTTCAAGTCTTCTCATTATTCCTTTTTCAACTACTTCACCTTTCTTAAATGAACGATTGGAAAACACACCCAAAAACGATTCATCTTTACCACACAACGACGACTTAACAACATACACACCTGCGGTATCAACTAAACTCATATACATAAAAAAAGTATTATAATTTTATATAATTTTCCTTCTTACTTGTAATCATTTATTTAGATTTTAAAATTTTAGCACAATTTAATCTAGCACCTGCGTTGCCAGTTTTTAATGATTCTTTATTTTTACCTTTGCCCAAATCGTCTTTTAGATCATGAACAATTACACTTCTACCAATAATATTATTTTTTCCTTTTAATAAAATTTTTTTGTCAATAAAACTACCCTTTGTTTTCTTATTATTAGTTATAACATTACCTAAATCACCAACGTGTCTCTCATTACTTTTTCTACCAGAATGATTATGACCGTGTGGGTTAAAATGAGGACCAGCATTATTACAATCACCCTTAAAATCACCTTTTTGATGAACATGAAATCCGTGCTTACCATTTTTTAAACCTTTAAATTCATATGTTACCTTAACGCCATTTTTTACTTCTTCAAATAATACTTCACCACTAACATTATTCTTTTTTTTAAAAATAGCTTTTGCTTTTCTAGTAACACGTCCTAAATTAATCTTTTTAGTCCATCTTCCTCCTATTTTAACTTGTTTAACTCTTTTAGATTTTCTTCTTTTTCTTCCACCTCCTAAGTCCGGAAGTGCTTTACCCCCTCCCACGGCCCGGCGTTGCTCAATCAGACTATTATAAACCTTATTAAAGTCTTTGTCGTTCTGATCCACGCTGTTCTGCACGCCTTCCATTGGCGATTCCAGTGTGAATTGCTTTCTGTCCTCACGGGCATATATCACACGACCTTTGTTCGTAGCGCGTATCCACGGTGATTTATGATTTATAATATCTGCTCTTACATCCGGCCAGTTTTCTTTAACTTTTATATGTAATTCTGCTAATTTCTGTTGACGTGTAAGTACATTTCCCGTTCTCTTGATTTCAGGCATTGTGTTAGGGTATAATTGACCTCTGATTTTGGACCATCCCTTTTTATCTAAATATGCATTCAATATATTACAAACATGTGACATATAGGATTTTTGTCCCTTGATACCCATGTCTTTTAGGGCTGTAGGGGTCTGTATTTTAACCCACCTTCCGTTGCTAGCAAATAAACCAGATTCATATAATCTTTTCTCACCAAATATTCTTAAAATATCCTCTAATTTTTGTATAAAATCTTCTTGTGTTTTGATCTTTTGATCGCTACATATTTCATTAAAAAAACGTCCTAGTTTATGGTCCTCTACACCATCTATACGCTCGTTGACGACGGCGTCCACCACCTTGCCTCCTCTCATTTTTCTAGTTCTTTTTCTAGAAATTTTGCGTTTTGAACGCCGTGATACTTTTCGTGTAGATTTACCAGTCATTATATATATATTTATATAATATTTCTTTTGGATTTTCTTTTGGTTCTTTTTTTAGACTTTCTTTTCTTTTTAGAATTTCTCTTCTTTTTAGACTTTCTCTTCTTTTTACGACCACCATCGCCTTTGAAAAGAGTAGTAACTAGATTTTCCTCGGGTTTATAAGGAGGAGCCAGATGTGGATTCAAGACATAGTGCGTTAATGCCCTTTCTGCGTCTAGAATCATTTCCGTCTCTCCCATCAACAGCGGTTGCCCCCCCGCCGCTGTTGCACCCATTGCGTTAAAATCAAACGCTCGCTTTACGCTGTTTGTGATAGCAATACGAACCCAATGTGCCAAAATCCCTGGATTGTCCTTCTCGACGGCAAGATTCTGCGTCTCTAGTTTCAGCAACTTTCCCGATCCAAAACTATCCAACAATTTTTCTATCATTTTTTGCTCGTTCATTTAGATATATATTATATTATTTTAATAATTTCTCTATTAATTCTGCTTTTTTACCTTTTGTATCAATGCCCTTTTCATCACACAATTCCTTTAGGTCCTTCATCAACATTTTCTTGTATTTTTCTTCCATTGGATTTGATGTATCTTTGTATTCCGGATTTTCTGGATCCATCAAATATTTAATCGAGTCACTTTTAACTCCTTTTGATTTTAATCCTTTTTGAACACACAATGCCTTTATTTCAATGTTGGGCAGTTTCTTGTATTTTTCTTCCAGTGGATTTGATGTATCTTTGTATTCCGGATTATCTGGATTCAACAAATATTTAATCAAGTCACTTTTAACTCCTTTTGATTTCAATCCTTTTTGAACGCACAATTCCTTTATTTCATTGTTTGGCATTCTTAAATATTTTATTTCAGGATTTAATATGTCCAATGACTCATCGAATATTTCTAAGACCTTCCCTTCTGAATATTCCAACTCCAAAATTTGTGACACCGGCACCTGTATCTGATTTGTAATATAGAACGCATAATCCAACTTAATGTTCTTTTCTTTAATGTAGTCTGGGTGCTCTATGTGGTCGCCCTGCAAGAACGATTTCTTTTCTAATTTAGCTTTCTTAATTGCTTCATTACTTTCAATGTATGCATACGGAATACGATCGTTGCTGGCTGGTTTATTTCCAGGGTCCCGTTCCGCCATTCTATCAGCCAACACCTTGTGTGCTATCCCCAACGGGTTTTTATAGTGTCCACGCAACGTCTTGGATACAATAAACATTGAAGTGTCAAACTCTCCCCGTGTTATTTTCATAAGTTCTTGCTTCAACCAAACCACTGCCCGGTCAACATCTTTGTACTTCATAATAATTTCAACAATGGTCCCATATATGTATTTAACAATGGGTGCGTTGTCCCGTCGTTTCGTAACCAACCCCATGCTGGTTCTGGAAGACTTGTCAACATCAAACTCATATTTATCACCAGTATACCGCTTTTTTGTTATTTGAATAAATGGCCAAAAGGTCTTCTCATACTCTAAGTGCTGTGGCTTTCTGTAAATACCCTTTTCCACAAATACCTTATCCGCTGCATCGGCAGTTTCTATACATGCCTTCAATAACTCTTTATCCTTCAACCCTTTTCCATAATACTTAGAATTTGTGTTGTTGTGCACCCAATTTGTAAAATCAACAAAGATAGAATCCGTGTCTCCATATACAACTTTACATCCTACATACTCATCCTCAACCACTTTTTTTGCTGTCATAATATGTTCCCGACCGGTCGCAGTCGTACACGCCGCGATGTCTTGTAAATACAACTGACTGGTTCTCGCGCCAATTTGACCATACGTAGAATTTGCTGTCAACTTATACGCCAATTGCTCACCATCCAGTATCTTTTTACGTTCAGGATTCTTCTCATTCTTCAGTTCTTTCTTGGTGGCCTTCCGCTGTTTAAGAAGCGTGTCTACAACATAGGGCATTATACCCGTAATATGTTCGCTGTCCACAAACCAACACACCACCGTCGGTTTATACATATTAATTTGCTTTCTCCATATTTTTCTTTCATATTTATAGTAATAATTATCATATTCTATTCTTGTGACTTTGAATATCTTTTCTATTCCATTCAATGTAAATCTCATAGATGAATATTGTTCAAATTTATTGTCAATGTCATACACACCAGGATTTTTATTAATCATATCCTCGGTAATAAGTGTTTCATGCGATAGATTGCGCTCAATCATTGAACTAGGATATAGGGATGCAAAATCCAACACACTGACCGGATTATCCGTGTAAATCCCACCGCCATCCTTACCCGGTCCGGATGGTGGGAGCACGATGGCCCCTTCAAACCCGTCACGTTCATCACCCTCTTCTATTTCTTCATTAAATTTATTATATCTTGTTTCGATTAATGTCCCAACCCCTTCCGGAATATTACTCGCGGTTTTAACAACCAATGAGAAAATTTTAACGCCTTGACCCCGCAAATAAATGAATGATGTTGGTACATAACAAACGTTACCCATCGATAGGTTTCGTGAAATGTTCTCAAATTTGTTTATCAAATGAATACATAACTCGCAATCCTGAATGCAATACTTCGCGATTTCAGCACGCTCTTTCGACCCCTTTTTTTGCTTGTCAAAAATATCCTGCGGTGAAATATCATCTTTCGATTCACACCACTTGTATTTCTTATTGGCTATATCTATATATTCACAATTTATGAGGAGCAATTTCTTTTCTCTATTGACACCCAATATCTCAAATTTCTTCCCATTTTTATGATACTTCTCACCTACCGTGTTCGTCTCCATTATCTTAATGAACTTTCCTTCCTTCAACGTTCCCATATTATCGGTCCATATAAAACACTTTTTGGCATTCTTTTTTACTGTGTACTTTCTTGTTTTAATAATGCTTCCACGCATGAATTCAGCAGCAACGTTGTCCAGTTTATAACTACCCAAATTATACTCCTTCTGAACCTCTTTTTGTAAATCAAACAGCACCCGTCCGTGCATTCCTATGTAATACAAGGAATTATCACCTAGCGCCGAAGAGGACAATTCTTTATGCGTCATCACACACTTATTACTATCTTGATTTTCACTATTCAATACACTCATTTCATAAAAGTCTGGATCATCCAATATATCCAATTCCCTGGCGCGTTCGTAGACATACTTAAAATCAAAACCAAAGATATTGTATCCTGTTATAAATTGCGGATTCATTTCTTTTATTAACTTCGCCCATTCTTTAAGAACTTCTTCCTCTGTTTCGCATACTATTGGTTTGTCTGCACCCTCAATATCATCACACGTCCCCAGTGTGATAATTGTTCGTTTCATATCTTCAACGCTACTACCCTGCCTGTAGAACACCGTCCCTATCTGTATAATTTTATCTCCTTCTACTTCAACATCCATGGCTTCTAACCCCGATGATTCCACCTTCATATCTTGAAATCTATTTTTCACCCAATCGGGCATATCCGCGGTATTATTATAGTTGTCTTTATAATATCTTGTCGGAGGTTTCCCCCATTTATCAAGACCCCAGTTTATTACGTTTGTTCCTGTTAATTTTGAAATTAATTCTTCTTTATTGGGACCTTTCATTTCCTCAAAAAGCGCTAAATTCTTCACAGACCCCGAAAATGCATTTTCTACAATAGTTTTGATTTGTGAATATGATGGTTTTTTATTTTTTTTTGTATATACCACTGAAATATTATGCTCTTTTCTTGTCCCAAAACCCTCGGCATCGTCGTCTTCACAAAACCCCAAATACAACAAATCCACAATATATTTTATCTTTTCATTGTCGTTGTCAAAATAAACACACGGTTCTTTTGACAATCTCTTTCTATTGTATTCTTGATGTGTATCACATACCAACTTCCGTAAATCCTTCTTCGCCAACGGAAAGTCCCCATGACTACTGTCACATTCTATATCATAACTCGCCACCATCATCGGTGCGTTTTTCTTTGATTCAATGGGGGATATTTCTGACCAATCCACGTGATATTCATGCTCTGTATCAAATATTTTATCCTCCGTTTCATCATCCGGATCAAATTCCAAAAACCCCGATGGTTTGAAATCCTTCAAATGAAAGAACCGTAACATTGGATCCAATGTGCTTTCATACAATGTAATGTCGGTCCGCGATTCCTTGTCAACTATTTCTTTAATGGTGCGGGCATACGTTTTCATAGCTTGGTGTGTTGTAAATGACAATTTCATAAAATTATACTGAGCATTGTCCGTGAAACAATTGATTTTACACTTGTGTTCAAGTTTAATGGAACTCAAATCTTTCTTACAATATTTTACCTTTTCGTTCAGTATCTTCTTACCATTCTGCACTATCATATTAATTTCATCACGTATGAATTTCTTACAATGTATGTGTTCCCAGGACGAGGGAACATTTACATAAAAGAAGGGTTCAAACCCCTCCACTTTTACCCCAACAGATTCACCATCTAAAGACAACCCTACACCATAAATAGTATAGTTTTTCTTGTAGCTTCCTCCCTTTTCGTCTTTGGCATACCAATCCACAAACTGATAAACTTGTTTCATTAAAGTTATGTATACTATATTCTATAAATATTTTTCAATTTTATTATCTTAATTGTAATTAAGATGATAAAAGACTTCGTATTTTTTTTCAGCGGATTAGTTGTTCTATTCATTATAATGAACAGCTATCACCAACTTAGCGGAGACATGGTATATGAAAAATACAAAAGTAGAACCTTCTTAGTTAGAAATATTAAGAACCCAAAACACAACAAACAACAAGCTGCCGTTAAATTAGATAATGTGCTTAATAAACTCATCAAAATAAAAGACTATATGATAACGACATTTCCAACACACCCCGATGTCATCCAACTAAAGGCAAATTTCAAAGCAAATAGCATTTCTGAAAATCTACCGGACAGTGAATACACTTCTTATTCACTTAATAAAGGAGAAAAGATAGCTATGTGCATACGTAGTAAAAAAACAAATGATTTCATTGACGAAAACACCATAATGTTTGTCGCCATCCATGAAATGGCGCACATCATGACTAAATCCATCGGACACAAACCCGAATTTTGGAAAAATATGAGAGTTCTTCTTTGTATCGGAAATAAATTAAAACTATACACTTGGTCTGACTATTCTACCCCTGCAAAATACTGCGGAACCGATATAAACAGCACCCCTTTGAAAAGCGTCGAGGACTGCGAAGACACCATTGCTGAATTTAAAAAAGAAGCAGAATAATTTCTTATTTTCTCATCTATAATAAATGACATCCATTATAGATGAAATATTTAAAAAAGCACAACCAATATATAAAATTGATTTTAAGGGTAAGTCTATAACACTTAAATATCCAATTAATGAAGACGATACCGTATCTTCTTTATATTATAATTTTTTACTTAGTACCGACCAAACAATACCCTTAGAACACCTCTGTATACTTTGCAAATCTCCGGATAGACATAATTTAGTCGGTGTAAAAACAAATAAAGAAGTATACTACGAAAAAATTCCACCATCATTGGCTGAAAAAAATATAGACGGACATATACTACTAGGTGATAGTCTGGGCGTTCGCCATTTTAATGAAAGAGAAACTATATTATGTGACTATAAATCTACGAACAATACATTTTACTTTTTTGACTACAATGAATGGAAAAAAGAAAATAAGGCCACCGAAAAACTTCTTGAACGAAATGATATTATCAATGGAATAGTAAAAAAATATTGGCCGTTTTATAATTCTTCTCTCCCTTTAGCAAAAGAAATAGCATTAAACAAAACTACATACAAAAAAGAATTCGATAGAATTAAGGAACTTGGAATTCTTAACACAAAAGATTTGAAACCCGACCATTTCGAATTATATCATATAGGAATTCACAAACACACACACAAGGATATTGACATTAAATTACTCTTCAACAATATACTATTATCCAAACATATACCAATTTCATTTATCCATCCAAAAAAACCAATAGACAATCGGTATAAAATTCATAAAGATTACAAAGATAATTTTAATATTTCTACCTTTAAACATATAATTTCCGGTATAGAACTTGTTCCAACTACCAATTATGTTCACCTTAACAAACGCATCAACACTGTTTCATTTTATGTCGGTATCGACCCAAATGACGAAGGCGTCTGTAATATATATGTGGTTGTAAATATCCACAATAACGGTGAAATTGAACTTTTAATCGAAAAAAACACAATGATAATTATCACACAAACAAACGACCAAGGTGTATTTACGAAAAAAATAAGCGACATTATTGACGTGGTTAATAATGAATGTATTCTAAAATGTAATTCCTTTAATAACTCCATAACGCCCTTTGATAATAATATCTTCAATTCATCAAAAACATCCGATACCAAGATATTTGAATTGGGAGGATTAATGTCCTACTCTGTCAAACCAACCTGTGATCTCAAATATGATAGAACACACACTGATAAAATAACAGATGAATCTATCGACAAAATGCTATCCTGGTCTTACCCATACGTCCGCAAAAGGGAACCCGTCCATGAAACCATCACAAAATATAAATTTCCGAGACAGACGTTACTTGGTAAAAAAAATGAATATGTCTACAAACGAAAAAGTAATTACACCAAATTAGACAATGTTCAATCCGTTATTATTCCATTAATAGACAAAGTTAAACAAGACTCCATTGATGATATTCTTGATAGACACCATCATATCCTTGAAATTGTAAAAGAAGTTTTTTCCGTTAATAACAAAAGAGCCAGTGAACTCATAAGAGACTGCCATAAAAATTATATGGAAAATAATAGTTTAAAATTCACAGATGTTGAGAGAGGTATTTATTCTAGAATTGATAATGAAGGTACAACCGTAAACATTGTATTCGATGGTGTAGAATCCTTTGAAGAACTTCAACGTTTCTGCATTTTTAACAATTCATTATTATATAATATTCAACATGGAATTAATGTCAAAGCAATATCTTCTAAAAAACAAGCATCCGAAACAAAAGCCAAAAGTTCTCTTGAAAAAGAGGAAACAGACATGTCTGATACCAAGAGTAAAGGACCGGTCATTGTAACAGGACACGAAGACGATGACGACGACGATGACGACGACGATGACGACGACGATGACGATGACGACGATGACGATGACTTTGATGACGACGTAGAAGAAATGGGTGGTGGCGGATACAAGTTACAAAGTCTACATCTAAATTCTATTAAATTATATGATAAAGACCTAGTAAATTATGAAGCCGATTTGATACCGGGGAGTACAAGCGCATGGTCCCGAAATTGTGGATCAGCTCCCAATAGACAACCTTATATTATCCCAACCATCACAAAACTACTATCCATCCATAATAATTATGTAGAATGGATAAAAAAAAATAAAGACGTTCCAAAACGATTAAAAGACAAGAAATATAAAGACTCCAAAAATTTTGATAGTAAAAATGATGAACTTACTTTATTTGGTCGCACAAAAACACTTGAACGTGTGGGAACGGCGTGGAAATGGAGAAATGATGAAGAAAGCGAATTTAGTTGGATACGTACCGGATCAAGCATAAGCACTCTTGCTTTTTATATGTGTAGTAAATTCTGGTGTATTAATTGTAATGCTCCCGTTTTAGAAGATTTATTCAAAGACAAAGACGGTAAATTTATTACGACTGAATCTAAAAAAAATAAAATTAAATGTCCTCTATGCAATTGTAATTATTATGGTAATAAAAAAAAAGGAGCAACTGGTCGTAAATACAAAGAAATAGAAATTGATGAAGGTACAATAATTGAAAGAAATGAAAGCTATTGGGCACCGCCGGCAGGTGGTGCTGCCAGGCTTTTTCTACCAGGGTTTATGGCTAAAAATATGCATCCTAAATATGACAGTGCCAACAATGAATTGCTATATAGATTACCATGCTGTTTCAATACTAAAGGGGATAGGGGTTATAAAGGTCACGAACCAGAAACATTTAAACAGAAATTTGCCCAACGTGATACTCTAGTAAAACAATCTGATAAACCTGTGCCACCAGGTGGAACCGGGTCTTTGAAAGATGAAACCAACAGACAGAAAGACCCACACAATCCAGAAGGCGATAAAATCCCAGCTTCCGTAGAAACATTTAAATATGAGCTTAAAAATCTAGACCCTTCCAACGCGTATTTCAACGTTCGTAAAAAAATAATAGAAAAAAGTATATCAAAATTTAAGTTGGAAAACAATTTGATTGAAAAACTACAAGGAACACTTGGTAACGATTTTAAACGTTACGGTGTTATTGATGGACCCGAAAATGTGTGGTATGCTCTTTCCATCATCTATTACAATTTAAACGAAACAGGTACAAAGCCTGACGAGATATATGAACATCAAAAAACCTTTAAAAACACACTCATAGAGAATATTACTGCAAAAGGAGAAGAAGGTGACCTGTCTTTTTTCTTACGTGCAAACGATGGTGACCTAGTCTCAAAATTTATATTACCATTAAATGATACAACATATGATAAAGCGTTCGTAAAATGGTTCACCAATACGAATAAACATAAAACGATACAAGAAAGAAAAAAACGACGTGCTTTTATCGGTACATATTTTGAATTCGAAATTAATGAGATATCTGATAAAGATTTAAAATCATCTTTAAACACAAACGTTCAATTGAAAATAATATATACATTGTACAAATCTTGGAAAAACTTCATAAGTTCCTTAAACACCCTTAATCATATAGATATTATACCGATTATTACAGATTTAACCTTTTTTCATGATACTGGAAAAAAATCAAAAAATGAAGACGAAGATATATTCATTGTAACTATCATTAAAAACAATAAAAAAAATAGCATTGATATCTCTTATCCCTCCAAAGAATACATATATTCTGATAAAATACCTAAAAAAATAGCATTTCTTCTGTGTTTTGAATATGATAACGGGAGAACCCACTATGAACCCTTATTTGTAAAAGATGGGTCCAAAAAAGTGTTCCAATTTGATATTGGTGAATACGATGAATTACTCAAATGGTGTTTAAAAAATGCCCATTTAGACAAATTAAAAGAAGCAAATCTACCATTATTTGACTATGATTTAAGAACAAAATTGTATGAAATTTCAAAAAAAGAAATTGCTTTATTTAAAATTGATTCCACATGTTCCACTTCCCATGTTATCTATACTATAAATAAAAAAAACTACATACTCCCAGTTGTTTCTACAAGTTATTTAGTTAGAGATATACAAAAAAATAAAATGTATCCCATATTTTCTTTTCCAACTGATAAACTACCGACCTATGATGAATTAATAACTACAATTAATGAAACAATCAACCCTTTGTTACAGATTAAAAATGAAACACTCGCGAAATTAGATCAAGATAAAACACACTTCAACAATGTCTACAAAATTGATGGACTTTACATTAATGATTCCAAAAATGCTATAGGTTTAAATGTAAATGATGGTCATATCATATTCTTTGAACCCGTTGAATTATCCCCTTCACTAAAATCCAAATACAAAAAAAATATATCTTACTACTATCCTGAAGAAATAGAAAATGATTTGTCTGTAAACCAATCATTTAGCAAAAGTAGACTGGAAAAAGACCCCCTTAGAAACGAAGATCTATTATACAAATATTACCGAAAAGAAATGTCCAATTTATTTTCAGATACCCACCACCAACGCCTTAAAAAACTAGCGGAAATACAATTCAATATATCAGTACCCGAAAGATTTCTATTTAAATTTATGTGGGAATATGACAAGAGAGAAGAAATAAAAGAGATTATTAGTAAGTATACAACAGATAATACCAAAGATTTTAAGAAAAATCCACTCGATGACTGGGATGACCGAACGTTCCAACCAACCTGTTCCAGCGACCGAAAAACCCTAAAAAGTAGTAAAGCCTCCAGCAAAGAAAACACGAAAAAATGTAATACTAAACATCTGTGCGTTTACGACAAAAAGATATGTAAATTAAAAATAGACGAAAGTTTGAAAGATATATTCATTGAACGTCTCTCCGATGAAATTTATTACGGGGCATTAAATTCCATCAATATTTTAGACAACAACTTATACACACCAGACCCAAGAATTAACACCTACCAAACCTCCGAAAATGAAATGCTCATTACCGCCTCCCAAGTTAAAGACCCGTTTATTCTAAAATCCATATTCAGCAAAAATCCCATATTATCTTCTGGTAAATTTAACTATTTACAAAAAGGCGGAAGAAAAACAAAACATCGGAAAAATAGAAAGAAAACACACCGAAAGAAGAAACAACGCCGAACTCATCACAAGAAGAGACAACGTAGAACCCGTCTAAAAAACAATAAACGACGAACCTGTAAATAATTATTTGCGTTCACATAAAATTGAAACAAAGTATGCTTCATTTATTACAATGCCTTTCAACAAAGTACACACCAATACGCCCTCAACTTCAACTCTTATCGAAACTGATCGTATGCAGAAATGGAGCAATAAGAGGGCGAACGAGATTACGGACAAGGCATACTCCTTTGAAAATGCTGAGATGTTCGCCAACCATTTGGAGGGTGAAATATTTAATGTCTGTTACGATTTGGATATTGCGAACAACTCCAACGCGTACCTAGAGGGAACTATGAGAACTATGCAAAAGGAACTGGCAGAACTCCGCGAATTCAAGGAAACAACGGAGAAAGCACTGGACCACAATCCTCCCTTTGCCAGTGTCTTCAACTACATGATAAATGAAATCAAACGGACCGAAAATGCTGCTAAGAAAGCGACGGTCAAGAAAGCACCTCCGATGAAATCTCCCAAACAAGTTCACCCCAGCGCTATTGCCGCGGTGACTGGTCGCCGGGCGTGCACCAAGAACTCTAAATACAAGGGATTCTACTCAGGTATGTCGTAAATGCTTATAAATTATAAAGATATTATATCTTTTTTTTCTAATGTATTATATATGAACAATAAAAAGAACAATAAAAAGAACAAAAAAATGGTCAATAAAATGGTC
>Ga0308019_10001776_pt1 | contig 12696 bp, 12 predicted proteins | sample Neamet284_FD_203135 | JGI IMG/M metagenome (GOLD analysis project Ga0308019, IMG submission 203135) | Marine microbial communities from water near the shore, Antarctic Ocean - #284 | ecosystem: Environmental > Aquatic > Marine > Unclassified | place: Southern Ocean | collected 2014-10-01 | reverse complement strand
GCCCTATGAATAGAATTGTTGATCCAATTATTAGAATGGGAGCTAAAATTATTAAAGGAGATAAAAATAGATTACCTTTTACTGTAAAAGGTGCTCCAACTCCTTTGCCAATTGAATATGAAATGAAAATACCATCGGCACAAATTAAATCTGCAATTATGCTTTCAGCTTTGAATATCCGAGGAGAAACAACAATAATTGAGCCAATGTTGACAAGGGATCATACAGAAAACCTATTAAGTATATTTGGAGCTAACATAAAAATAACTAAAAATAATTTAGGTCATAAATATATAAAAATTAAAGGTCATAAAGAATTAAAATCTGCAGATATTGAAGTACCAGGTGATCCAAGTTCTGCGGCTTTTATTATAGTTGCAGCGCTTATTGTTCCTGGTTCGGCTGTTATTATTAAGAATGTAATGATAAACAAAACTAGATCTATTTTTATAGATTTTTTAATTGAAATGGGAGCTGACATCACATTTTTATCGGAATATGAAAATAGTGGAGAGAAAGTTGTAGATTTGAAAGTAAATTATAGCCAATTGCATGGTATTGACATTCCATCAACAGCTGCACCAGCCATGATTGATGAATATTTAATAATATCAATTGCGGCTGCATATGCAAATGGCAAAACTTTGTTAAAAGGCTTAGGAGAGTTAAGGGTTAAAGAGAGTGATAGGTTTGTTGCTATAAAAAATATTTTGCAATCCGCAGGTATCAGATTTGAATCTTCCCATGACGACATTATAATATATGGAAATAATGGGTCGGTAAAAGGTGGTTGTAGAATAAATACAAATTTAGATCATAGGGTAGCAATGTCTTCAATTGTTATGGGGTTGGCTGCCGATGAACCAATCGAGATTGATGATAGCAGCTCCATTAATACAAGTTTTTCTGAGTTTTTTGATATTATTAAGACTATAGGCGGAAACATAAAAAACAATGAAAAATAATAAGTTAGTGATTGCAATAGATGGGACTGCTGCAAGTGGAAAAGGTACTTTAGGAAAAAAGCTTGCTGAATCCTATAAAATCCCTTATTTAGATACAGGTAATCTATATAGATCAGTTGCTTCTCTTATGTTAAGCAGAAATATTGACCTAAATGATCAGGAAATTGCTATAAAAATAGCTAAATCACTCGATCTAAAAACGGTAAATGTTTTTAATAATAGGAATATAGAAGTTACAAAGGCGTCCTCTTTAATTGCACAATTTGCGGGTGTTAGAAATGTTTTATTGGATTTTCAGAGAGAATTTGCTAAAGAGGGTGCAGTTGTAGATGGAAGAGATATAGGAACAGTGGTATTGCCAAATGCAGACCAAAAATTTTATATCACCGCTTCATTAGAAGTTAGAGCAAAAAGAAGATTTGAGCAATATAAAGAAAAGAATGAAAAAATTAATTTAAAAACAATAAAGTATGATATAGAAACAAGAGATAAAAGGGATAAAGAAAGAAGTATCGCACCATTAAAAATAGCTGATGACGCGATAATAATCGATACTTCTGATTTATGTATAAAATCTGTTTTTGATTTTGCTGTTATGCATATAAATAATAATTTAAATACAAATAAAATATAAAGTTTAGGAGATTGCATGGAAGACCAAATTTTAAACCAAATGAATCCAACTATTGATGATTTTGCCTCACTTCTTGATGAGAGTATGAGTAAAATGAGTCTTGCTGAAGGACGAATTGTAACGGGAACTGTTATAGCTATTGAAAATGATTTTGCTATTGTTGATGTTGGTCTTAAAACAGAAGGAAGAGTTCCTCTTAAAGAATTTAAAACTCCAACTAATAAAGAAGTTCCAGGAGTTGGCGATGAAATTGAAGTTTATCTGGATAGGGTTGAAAATTCAAATGGAGAAGCCGTTTTAAGTCGCGAAAAAGCAAAGCGTGAAGAAAGTTGGGATGTATTGCAAAAACTTCATGACGATAATGTAAAAGTTGAAGGCATTATATCAGGAAGAGTAAAAGGTGGTTTCACTGTTGAATTAGATGGAGCAATTGCTTTCTTACCTGGTAGTCAAGTAGATGTGAGACCTATAAGAGATATTGGTTCAATGCTAAATGTATCTCAACCCTTTTTAATATTAAAGATGGATAAAAAAAGGGGTAATATAGTTGTTTCAAGAAGAGCTGTGCTTGAAGAAACGCGTGCAGAACAAAGGACAGAACTGGTAGATAATCTTGCAGAAGGTCAAACTGTTGAAGGTATTGTTAAGAATATTACAGATTATGGCGCATTTATTGATTTAGGTGGAATTGACGGTCTTCTTCACGTTACGGATATATCATGGAGGAGGGTTTCTCATCCTAGTGATTTGTTAAAACTAGGGCAACAAGTTAAAGTACAAATTGTAAAAATTAATCCTGAGAGTAAGCGTGTTAGTCTTGGAATGAAACAACTAGAAGTAGATCCTTGGGAAGATATTCATACGAGATATCCAATTAAATCTAAATTTAAAGGTATTGTTACAAACATAACGGATTATGGCGCTTTTGTTGAATTGGAGCCAGGAGTTGAGGGTTTAGCTCATGTTTCGGAAATGAGTTGGACAAAGAAAAATGTGCATCCAGGAAAGATTGTTTCAAGTTCTCAAGAGACGGAAGTGGTAATCTTAGAGATAGATGTCCCAAAAAGACGGATTTCTTTGGGTATGAAACAATGTATAGACAATCCTTGGACTACGTTTGCTGAAAAGAATCCTGTAGGCTCTATTATTTCTGGTGAAGTTAAAAATTCTACAGAGTTTGGTTTATTTATTGGATTAGACGGAGATGTTGATGGAATGGTCCATACTTCCGATCTTGATTGGAATGAAAAACCTGAAGTAGCAATGGATAATTACAAAAAAGGTCAAGTAATTGAGGCTAAAATTCTTGATATTGATATTGAAAAAGAAAGAATTAGCTTGGGTGTAAAACAATTATCGAAAGATACACGCATAAAAACTAGCGATTTGAAAAAAGGTTCTGTGGTGACTTGTCACATTGTATCGGTTAGAGAAGGTGGAATTGACGTAACTATCGGTGAAAATGCTACTGCAGCATCAATTAGAAGAGCAGATTTATCTGTAGATAAATCCGAACAAAGGCCAGAGAGATTTGCTGTAGGTGAGACGGTCGATGCTCGTATAATACAGGTTGATGCGAAGAACAATAAAGTTACGCTTTCTATAAAAGCCTTGCAAATTGCAGAAGAAAAAGAAGCAGTACAGCAATATGGTTCTGCGGACTCAGGAGCGTCACTGGGAGATATCTTAGGAGAAGCTCTTAATCGTGAAAGCAATGAAATAAAAGAAGAATCAGAAAAAAAACCCAAGAAGATTGCTAAGAAAGACGCAGTCCTTAAAAAAGAAGAGAAATTAGATTCTGTAATTGAAGATGACGTTGAAAAAAAAGAAATTAAGAAAAAAGTTACAAAAGCTAACCCTTCTAAAGATAAAGATTGATAGATAATTTTATGAAATGGATATTGAACAATGGCTTCAATTGATCCAGATTTTTTGATTGAAAGAAGAAGTATCAGAAGAAGGTTATCTCTCTGGCGTATTTCTTCTTTCATCTTACTATTAGTATTAATAATTATTTTATTTTTTAAAGATAAAAATTTTCAGAATACTTATAGCGAGCATATCGCTTCGATAGAAATAAAAGGTCTAATTACCGGCAATAAAGAAACAATTAAATTGCTTAGAGAAATGCGCGAAAGCGATAATGTTTCTGCAGTGATTTTGTATATTAATAGTCCTGGCGGTACTACCGTAGGCTCCGAAATTTTGTACGATGAATTAAGAAAGTTAGCACAGAAGAAACCTTTAGTTGCTGTTATGAAAACTATGGCAACTTCTGGGGGTTATATCGCCGCACTTAGTGCTGATTATATTGTGGCCAGAGGAAATACTATCACAGGATCTATCGGTGTTCTTTTGCAATGGGTAAGAATAGATGAGGGTTTAAAAAAACTTGGAATTGAAGTTAACACAATAAAAAGTGGAGAATTGAAAGCCGAACCAGATTTTATAGGACCAACTTCGGTTAAAACAAGGCAAGTAACTCAGAGACTTATTGACGATTCTTATAATTGGTTTATAAATTTAGTTTCTGAAAGAAGAGAAATGAATATCGTAAAGGTAAGAAATTTATCTGATGGCAGGGTATATTCAGGTAGGCAAGCGCTAAATAATGGGCTTATTGATATTCTTGGAGGAGAAGAAGAGGCAATCAATTGGCTGGTAAATGTAAAGGGTTTGAATAAAGACACAAATGTAGTAGAGTGGGACGCACATTTGGATAAAGATATTAAAATTATTCCAAAATTTTTATCTAAAGTTTTTGGAATAATTGGTATAGAGCTGAATAATTATGGTATATTTCAAAATAGAATTACTGAAGAAAGGCTTGATGGTTTGTTGTCTCTTTGGAATCCTGTAAATTAAACTTTATTATACGGAGAACTAATGATTAAATCTGAATTGATAGAACAATTATCAAAAGAATACCCGCATTTATATCATCGCGATGTAGAGAGAATTGTTAATACTTTCTATTCTACAATATCAGATGCTTTAGTTGCTGGAGATAGAGTTGAATTAAGAGGATTTGGAGCATTTTCATTAAAGACAAGAGAAGCAAGACTTGGCAGAAATCCAAAATCAGGTGAAGCGGTTAATGTACCAAAAAAAGTAGCAATCTTTTACAAGCCAGGAAAAGATTTAAAGAAACGTATGAATAATATTGATTAATTTATAAATAATTATTTAGGAATAGTTTTCTTGATATTCAATAAAAAAAAATCATTATTTTGTGCCTTGGATACTAAAAATTTAGCTTCAGCAATCGGATTGACAGACACTATTAAAAGCCATATAGACGGCATTAAAATTGGTTTAGAAGCGTATTATGCCATTGGAAAAGAAGGTTATAAAGAATTGGCAGAAATTGGAATTCCAATTTTTTTAGATTTAAAATTGCATGATATTCCCAATACTGTTCACTCTGCAATAAAGTCTTTGTTGCCACTAAACCCTGCAATTCTAAATATTCATGCAAGCGGTGGAGAAAAGATGATGAAATCCGCTGTAGAAGCAATATCAGATAGTACTGATCACAAGCCTTTGCTTATAGGGGTTACGGTTTTAACAAGTTTAGATAATGAGGATCTGATAAAACTCGGTGTAAGAAGTAATACTAATGAACATGTTTTAAGATTAGCTGAACTTGCTAAAAATTCAGGATTAGATGGAGTAGTCTGTAGCCCTTTTGAAGCATCTAATATTAAAGAAATTTGTGGTGAAGATTTTATTACAATTGTTCCGGGTATTAGGCCAGAAGGTTCGGTTGCAAATGATCAAAAAAGATTTATGACACCAGGGCAGGCAATAAATAATGGTGCGGATATAATTATAATTGGTAGACCTATAACCACTTCAGAAAATCCGTTAAAGACAGTAATGGCAATTCGTGAAGATATGAATATATGATTTGAAAAGATGGATATAAAAATAAAAATATGTGGCTTAAAAGAACAATACGCTATTGAATCATCAGTTGACAATGGGGTAAATATGTTAGGTTTTGTATTTTATGAAGAAAGTCCAAGAAATTTAGATTTAAATTTAGCAAAAAAACTATTTTCTATAGTTCCAGATAATATTATATCAGTTGCATTATTGGTTAATCCAACGAATGATTATTTAAAAAGAATAACTAATGATATTGGTATAAGTACTATTCAATTGCATGGTCAAGAAACACCAAAAAGAACTGAAGAAATAAAAGATATTTATAATTTTGATATTATCAAGGCTTTTTCTATTAAAAATGATAAGAGTATTCAAAATTGTGATTTATATGTAAAAAGTGTAAGTAAATTTTTATTCGATGCTGAACCACCTGTAAATTCAAGACGGCCTGGTGGGAATGGGAATGTTTTTGACTGGGAAATTTTAAAAAATTATAACAGTAAAGTACCTTGGATTTTATCAGGGGGTCTTACTCCAGATAATATTAAAAATGCAATAGAAATGTCGGGAGCTAATTTTGTTGATGTTTCGTCTGGGGTAGAAAATAAAACTGGAATAAAAGATATTGATTTAATTAATAAATTTGTCAAGAATGCAAGGCAATAAAATAGCATGAAAGAATTTTTACATGAACAATGAACAAAAAAATTCATATAAATCAGGTCCTGATGAAAATGGTAGGTTTGGTATATTTGGTGGAAGATTTGTTGCTGAAACTCTTATGCCATTAATTTTAGATCTAGAAAATGCATACAATAAAGCTAAAAAAGATATTGATTTTCTTGAAGAATTGAATGAATTAAATGCAAAATATGCTGGTAGGCCTAGTCCATTATATTATGCAGAAAGGTTAACCGAACATCTGGGAGGTGCAAAAATTTATTTTAAACGAGATGAGCTAAACCATACAGGTAGTCATAAGATAAATAATTGTCTCGGACAAATTTTATTAGCCAGAAGAATGGGTAAGAAACGCATAATAGCAGAAACTGGTGCTGGACAGCATGGTGTAGCTGTTGCAACGGTAGCAGCAAGATTCGGCCTTCCTTGCGTTATATATATGGGTGCAACTGATATAGAAAGGCAAAAACCAAATTTATTTAGAATGAAATTATTGGGTGCTGAAGTTATTCCGGTTACATCTGGAACTGGAACATTAAAAGATGCAATGAACGAAGCGTTAAGAGATTGGGTAACAAATGTCGACGACACTTTCTATATTATAGGAACTGTTGCAGGACCTCATCCTTATCCGTCCATGGTTAGAGATTTTCAGTCTGTTATTGGGACTGAGGCGAAACAACAAATTATTGAGGAGGAGGGTAGATTACCGGATTATCTTATGGCATGTATTGGTGGAGGATCTAACGCTATGGGTCTTTTTTATCCATTTCTAGATGATATAAATGTAGAAATGATAGGAGTTGAGGCTGGTGGTAAGGGGCTTCAAACAGAAGAACATTGTGCAAGTCTTAGTGCTGGAAAACCTGGAGTACTTCACGGAAATAGAACTTATTTACTTCAAAATTCTGACGGACAAATTACTGACGGACATTCTATATCTGCAGGGCTAGATTATCCTGGCATAGGGCCAGAACATGCTTGGTTGAAGGATATTGGTAGAGTTCAATACGTAGCAATTACTGATCAAGAAGCCCTGGATGCTTTTAAATTATGCACTAGGCTAGAGGGAATAATACCAGCTCTAGAGCCATCGCATGCAATAGCACATCTAATGAAAATAGCTCCAGAGATCTCACAGGATAAGATAATTATTGTCAATCTTTGTGGTCGCGGAGATAAAGATATTTTTGCAATTGCTGAACATTTAAATATGGCAATATAATTATGATAAAAACAAGAATTGATAGATGCTTTGATGATTTAAAAGCTAAGAATAAAAAAGGTTTGGTTACATTTATAACTGCTGGTGACCCAAATTATAGTACATCTCTAAAGATACTAAATGGATTGCCTGCTGCAGGAGCTAGTATGATAGAGCTTGGTATGCCATTTACAGATCCAATGGCTGACGGTCCTGCAATACAAGCTTCATCGTTACGAGCTCTAAAATCTGGCCAAAATATGATTAAGACATTTGATTTAGTAAGAGACTTCCGCAAAACCAATCAAGACACACCAATTATTTTAATGGGTTACTATAATCCAATCTATATATATGGTAATGATAAATTTTTGGAAGATGCTTTCAAAGTAGGTGTTGATGGTTTAATTGTTGTTGATTTGCCACCAGAAGAAGATGATGAACTTTGTCTCAAAGCCATTGAAAAAGGTATTTCTTTTATAAGATTAGCAACACCAACAACAGACAATAAAAGACTTGGAAGAGTTTTAAAAAATACCTCAGGTTTTTTGTATTATGTCTCGATAGCTGGTATAACAGGTTCAGCTACTCCAGAAATTAATGATGTTAGGGATGCGATTATAAGAATAAAAAATCATACAAATCTGCCGATTGCAGTTGGTTTTGGAGTAAAAACAAAACAAAATGTTGAAGATATGGCAAAGATAGCAGATGCTATAATCGTAGGCTCAGCATTAGTGAGTTTGATTAATAATAATGATAAAGCTGATAGTTCTGTTGTCGTAGATGTTTTAAATAAAGTTACAGAATTAGCAGAAGGTTTATAATTTTTTTTTAATAATTTTAAGAGCAAGAAAATAATAGAATGAATTGGATAAATAACGTAGTTCGCCCAAAAATACAGGGAATTTTATCAAAAAGAGATACTCCAAATAATTTATGGATTAAGTGTCCAGAAACTGGACAAATGGTTTTTCATAGTGATTTAGAAGAAAATCAATGGGTTATGCCAGATTCAGAATACCATATGAAGATACCTGCAAAAAAAAGATTAGAGTTCTTTTACGATAACGGAGATTTTGAGTTAATAGAAACAGCAGGCCTTAAATTAGATCCATTAAAATTTAAAGATGAAAAAAGATATATTGATCGATTAAAAGATGCTCGAAAGAAAACGGGTATGGATGATGCTGTGATAATTGCTAAAGGTTTATTGAGTGGTCATCCTACTGTTTGTATTGTGCAAGATTTTTCATTCATGGGAGGTTCACTTGGGATGGCAGCTGGTGAAGCAATAATTAACGCAATGTCAACTGCTGTGAAAAATAAAATGCCTGTAGTATTATTCTCTGCTGCTGGCGGTGCGCGTATGCAAGAAGGAATATTATCACTCATGCAAATGCCAAGAACTACAGTAGCCGTACAGCAATTAAATGAGGCAGGCTTGCCATATATTGTCGTTTTAACCAATCCTACAACAGGAGGGGTTACTGCTTCATATGCCATGCTTGGAGATGTGCATATTGCAGAACCGGGTGCATTAATTGGGTTTGCTGGTCCAAGAGTAATTGAACAAACTATAAAAGAGAAGTTGCCAGATGGATTTCAAAGGGCCGAATATCTTTTAGAGCATGGTATGATTGATATGGTGGTACACAGACATGAATTGCGAGATAAATTAATAACAATATTCAGTCATTTAAATACACCAAAATAATAAAAAATTAATTATATAAATTCATTCAAAGAGAGAAAATAGAATGCACACAGAAAATGTTGATTCAATACTTCAGCGTTTTGTTTTATTGCACCCACAATTAATTGATTTGTCTCTAGATAGAATTAAAATATTGTCAGAAAAACTAGGTAATCCTGAAAAAAAGATAAAGAATATTATTCATGTTGCAGGTACTAATGGCAAAGGATCTACTATTGCTTATTTGGCAGCGTCATTAATTGCATGTGGTAAAAAAGTAGATTCTTATACATCACCACACCTTGTTGAATTCAATGAGAGAATTAAAATAGGTACGAATGGAAAACAAAAGCTTATCTCTAATGAAGAACTTGAGAATATTCTTCTTGAATGTGAGGTGATAAACAACAAATCTCCAATAACAATTTTTGAGATTACGACAATAGCTGCTTTTTTGCAGTTCTCTAGGACAGGATCAGATTATTTATTACTTGAGACTGGATTAGGCGGGAGATTGGATGCAACCAATATTATTGAAAAACCGCTTATTAATATAATAACACCAATAAGTATTGATCATCAAGATTTTCTAGGAAAATCAATTAAAGAGATAGCATCAGAAAAAGCTGGTATATTAAAAAAAGATGTTCCAGCAATAATTGGCCCTCAAGAAAAAGAGGCTCTCCTAGTAATCGAAGATAGATCTCGTAAATTAAATTCTCCATTAATAAAATGGGGAACAGATTTTTTAGCTTATGAACAGAATGGCAATTTAGTTTATGAGGATAGCCATGGCTTGCTAGATTTACCAATGCCTGGTTTGGAAGGTGATCATCAAATTATAAATGCTGGTACAGCTATTGCTGCATTAAGGTATGTTTCTAAAAAAACTTTAGAACAAAAATATATAGCACAAGGTATGTTGAATGTAGAATGGCCGGCAAGATTAGAACGTCTAGAAAAGGGAGATCTAAATACGTTTATGCTAGATGGATCAGAATTATGGTTAGATGGTGGTCATAATATATCTGCTGCTAACGTAATATCTAAGGCTATGAAAAATTTAAACGATAGAAACCCAATGCCCCTTACTTTAATAGTTGGTATGATGCGAAGTAAGGATAGCAAGGCATTCTTAAGTTATTTTTCTGACATATGTGATAAAGTTATAGCTGTAAATATTCCGGATCAAAATAATTCCCAAGATGCAAAATTGATTGAAAAGAACGCTCGTGACCTAGGAATAAAAACATTTATTGCAAAGGATATAAAGCAAGCGATTAATATAGATAATAATTCTAAAGTTAGAATATTAATTGTTGGATCATTATATTTAGCAGGACATGTTCTTAAGATGCAAAGCGGAAAAAACTAATTAAAATAATTTAAATTGTTTCTTCAATCCATTCAACTAACTTACTTTTTGGATAAGCCCCAACTTTAGTAGAGACTAATTCAGATTTATTGAATATCAATAAAGTTGGTATTCCTCTAATGCCATATTTACTTGGTGTAATTGGATTTTCATCAATATTAATTTTTATAATATTAATTTTATCTGCATATTCCGATGCGATTTCTTCTAATGCAGGAGCTATTTGTTTGCATGGACCACACCATTCAGCCCAAAAGTCCACCAAAACAGGTGTATCAGAATTTAATAATTCTGCATCAAAGTTCTCATCATTTATTTGTTTTGTAGGCATTTTTTATTTCCTGATTTCAATTATTTTCTAGATTAGAGGTTAATCAATTATTGTCAACTAGGCTGACTGATATTTAATTTCTATTTCTTCTATTAGGTCATTTATTTTATTCATTAAATCTAGAGATTCTATATCATTATTATTTTCATATTTGATTCTGAGATTATCAAGTTCATTGTATGTTTTTGGTATTGTGTTCCATTTTTCATCATTTGTACTTAGAATTTTTTTTGCTATTTCTCTATGAATAAGATTATAATCTTCTTTAGGTAACAGATTTGGATTTTCTTCATAGATAATTTTCTTAGCGAAATATACATAACGATCTTGTGAAAATTTATTTGCTAAACTAAGTTTTTTTTCCCATTCAGCTTTATAAAAATTTTCCATATTTTGTTTGTCTGCATAGGAAGCAAACCCTCCTAAATAAATACTTTCCTCAGCTAGAATATCTATTTGAGATTCTTGTGAATCACTATCGTAAGATTGATCAGTTAATATGTTTATTATTTTTTTTATAAATTCAGGGCTAGATTTTATTTTTTGAGCTCTTTCAGATAAAATTTTAAATCCTATTTTTTCATAGGATGAAAAATTTTCAGCATAGGATTTATCCATAATAATTGGATTTTTATTATTTTTTACACTGCGTAAAAATTTAGGACTTTTATTTATTTCTATCTTCAATTCATCTTTTGTTAAATGAATAAATTCTTCGGGATCATTTTTTAAGTCAAAGCATTGAGGATAATGATACTTAGGATGATAGCATATAAAACTTGCAACATATGGGTAAGCCTTGCCATAATAAAATTCACTAAAACAAAAAAATTCGCTTTTTTCAATTATTAGGTTTGTTTCTTTTTTAGAGGATGTTAACAAGCTTTTCTCCCATAGATCAGGTATTTTTTCTGAAACTATTTTTGCTATTGCTATTGTTGCCTCAACATCTGCCATAGCGTCATGAGCATCTCCATGCTCAACTCCATTTAATGGAGCTATCCTATCCAATTTAAAGATGGGATTTCCTTTATCGCTTAATGGTGTTTTGATACAATTTGGATAATATAAATTTGAAGATCTAGCTATGCCTAGAACGTCAGCTCTTTGGTTTCCTTCTGTATTTGTTAGATAAGGTGGTTTCAAGTTTTGAAAAAGAGCATTCCTAACAAATTCTTCATCAAAACTTATTGAATTGTATCCAATAAATATTGCAGGAGACCATCTTTTAAAAATAGCCTGCATCTCATTTATTAGTTTAAAATGGGATAAATTTGTATTTTTTAACATCAAGGGGGTTGTTTTATTTACAATTAGAGCTCCAGGTTCTGGAACAAGACCGGGTTTTAATGCACATCTAGATTCGTACCGATCTACCTCTTCAAAATTTTCATTTACAAGAATAGCTCCTATTTGAATTATTTGATCCCAAATCGGACTTCTTCCTGTTGTTTCTAAATCGTAAAATACGAAGTTCATCATTAACCCTTTAAAAAATTATTATAACATATTCTCGGCAATTTCTAGAGCCTCTTTAGTACCAGTATGCACCCATTTTGTATTGCTTTCTATTCCAAAACACCTTTTATTTTTTATAGATATATCCCAAGCTTCATTCAATGAAAATATTTTCTTTTCTATACTTCTAAGAATTTTTGGTTGCATAATTGATATGCCTATATTCACAAAAGGTTCTTTGTTTTTATTTTTATCAAATCTTTCAACAGTTTGATTGTTCGTTAAATGAAAATCACCATTACCACTATAACCGAGAGCCTCATCGATGGTAGAAAGAGATAATAAGAAGTCCATTTTTCTTTGATCAAAATTTTTTTTCAATTTATTCAAGATTGGCACGTAGTTGTCAAACAACATCGCATCACAATTTATTATATATATGGGTTGGTCTAATTCTTCTT
>Ga0308019_10001775_pt1 | contig 12704 bp, 11 predicted proteins | sample Neamet284_FD_203135 | JGI IMG/M metagenome (GOLD analysis project Ga0308019, IMG submission 203135) | Marine microbial communities from water near the shore, Antarctic Ocean - #284 | ecosystem: Environmental > Aquatic > Marine > Unclassified | place: Southern Ocean | collected 2014-10-01 | reverse complement strand
AACAGTAGAAGGAACAAAAAACATAATTTTAGGTTGTGTAGAAATAAATTGTAAAATTATATACATTTCTACAACATATGTCTACAATGAAAATATTTTAATAAATACTGAAAAAGATATTCCATTCCCTAAAACATATTATGGAAAATCAAAATTGAAAGCAGAAAAATTAATTCAAAATTCTACATTAGATTACTTAATTTTACGAATAGATCAAGCTTATGGTTGGACAAAACCTGGACAAAAAACTAATTCAGTTGTAAGAGTTTTAGATAGTTTAACTAAAGGAAAAATTTTCAAAGAAATAGAAGATTGGTATAATGTATCTACATTTTTACCCGATATTGCATATGCAACAGAGAAATTAATACAACAAAATGAAACAGGAATTTATAATTTAACAGGTTCTGATTTTGTAAGTAGATTAGAGTGGTCTTTATTGATTGCAGAAATATTTAATTTAGATAAAAAATTAATCGTTCCAATTAAGTCTGACACTTTAAATCTTATAGCAAAAATACCAAAAATCAATGTTAGTAATGAAAAACTTTTTCAAGCAATAAATTTCAGAATGTCAGGAATAAAAGAAGGTGCATTAACAATGTTAAAAACTCAAAATAAAAATTGAAAAATGTTATTTAATTAATATAGGAATTAAGAATTTTTAATTAATGGTAATATTTTATTAAATAATTTTTCAGCAATTATTTTATTTCCAAAATCAGATGTATGACCATTATCCCAAAAAACAGGTTCATTAATACTATCAAAAGTATGTCTCATATCTACTAATAATTTACATTCTTTGCTTAATTCATCAGAATAAAAATTGAAATCTTTCATATATTGAAGATTATTTTTTTCAAAATTACCCAAATTAAATGAATTTTCGTGAGATGATAATTCTCTATCACTAGTTCCCAAAATGGGTTGTAAAACAATTACAACATCAAAATTATTTTTTTGTCCTAATGAACATGCATCCATCCAATTTTTTTTACTAAATGTATTGATACGTTCAGAATCTTTCCCATATTCTTCAATTACATATAATGATTTAACCCATGCACCTGATTTTATTCCAGTTTTATAATTAATTATCTCAAAAAATTTTAAAATACCTGTTCCACTTTTTTCAGTTTTATTAATCTGAATTGTTTCACTCTGAGGTTTTGTGGTATATTCATCATCAGAAAGATGCATAAAAGTAGTTCTGGATGTAATATCATTCCAACCATCATACATGATAATTAGATCAGGATCATATTCAATCAATTTTGTTTTTAGATAAAAATATTCATCACGTGAATTGGCACCAGGTACGCCAGCATTAATCACTTTAACAAAATCAAATTCATCAATATGAAAAAAATTTTCTAAATAAGCACTGATAGTAGTTTTATCAGATGTTGAAACAATTCCAAACGTAGTTGATCCACCTAAAATAAATATTCGAAATTCATTTGGAGATTTTTTAATAATTTCACTCCCTCTAAAACCATCTGAATTTATGGTGATATATTCAAAATATTGTGAATGTTTATTTTGTTTAAATGGTTGAGATGTATCAAATTCTAAATTGTTATAATCAAAACAAATTTGTTTTTTTGAAAAAAAATCAATATTAGAAAATAATGGACTAGATTCAAAATAACATGATAAAACTATAACATCAGAAAGTTGAAGAATTAATTCAGTTATTCCTAATGCCAAAATAATTATTAAAAAAAATACTAAAAATTGTTTTTTATAAGAAACTTGTACAGACATTATTATTTCTTAGAAACTAAATAATTTCCCATAACAATATAATCCATATCAGTTTTTACAATCATTTGATATGCCTGTTGCGGAGTATTTACAATTGGTTCTCCCATTACATTCATTGACGTATTAATAATAACAGGTACACCAGTAATTTTAAAAAATTCACTTATTAATTCATAATAAAGTGGATTAGAATTTTTAGAAACAGTTTGTAATCTACCAGTTCCATCAACATGTGTAACTGCAGGTATTTTTTCAGGTTGCTTCACCTTAGCTACCATTAACATGTAAGGACTAGACGTGTTTATTTCAAAATAATCTGAAGCATGTTCTTCTAAAATACTGGGTGCAAATGGTCTAAATGATTCTCTATGTTTTATTTTTTTATTAAGAATATCTTTCATTTCAGATTTACGTGGATCAGCCAAAATACTTCTATTTCCCAGTGCTCTAGGTCCCCATTCCATTTTACCCTGATACCAGCCTACAATATTTCCTTCAGAAATCAATCTAGCAGTTTTTGGAAGTAATTCATTTTTCTCAAGTAGTTGATAGGGTATTGAATTTAAATCTAGAAATTTTTTTATTTCATCATTAGTAAATGAAGGACCAACATACACATTTTCTTTTATTGTAGTATCCTCATCTTCGATTATTCTTTTATTTTTTTTATGTACATAATAGAGATATTGTGCACATCCAACTGCACTTCCAGCATCACCAGGAGATGGAGGAATATGGACATTTTCAAAAGGACTATCTTTAAGAATTTTATAATTTGCGACTCCGTTAAGTGCAACACCTCCACCCAGGCACAAATTATTTTTACCAGTTGTTTTGTGAACATGGTTAACCATTTTTAACAAAATAACTTCTAAAACTTTCTGAGCACTTGCCCCAATATCAAAATGAATTTGTAATGTTTTTTCATCTTTTAATTTTGGTAAAATTCCAAACAATTCGGAGAATTTTTTATTTGTCATTACTTTATCATAAGTGAATGCAAAATATTTCATGTTTAGATGCATGCTCCCATCATCTTTTACATCAACAAGATTATTCATAATAATATCATAATATTTTGGAGTACCATAAGAAGATAAACCCATTAGCTTGTATTCACCCTCATTAACTTGAAATCCTAAAAAATAAGTAAATGCTGAATAAAATAATCCTAAAGAATGAGGCCACCTAATATCATTTGTTAATTTAATAGAATTATTTTTAGCGCTACCAAATGATGTTGTAGTCCATTCTCCAACACCATCTACAGTTAGAATAGCAGATTCTTTAAAGGGTGAAGTAAAAAATGCATGTGCAGCATGAGATAAATGATGCTCTGGAAAAATTATTTCACCATTAAATCCTTTAAGATTATTTTTTATTTCATTTTTAATCCACAATCTTTTATGAATCCATTTTGGTATAACATCTAAAAAACTAAAAAGGCCTCTAGGGGCTACAGCAATATAATTATCTAATAATCGCTCTAGCTTCAACACAGGTTTGTCATAAAATGCAATTGAATCAATTTCTTTAGGAGTAATTCCTGCCTCAAATAAACACCATTCTATTGCTTTTTTAGGAAACCCATCATCAAACTTTTTTCTAGAAAATCTTTCTTCTTCAACGGCAGCTATTACCTTTCCATCTTTTAAAAGAGCTGCTGCGGAATCATGGTAGTAACAAGATATTCCTAAATTATACATATTTCACAATAGATTTTATTAGAAACAATAAAAATGTAATAATTTTTATTTAGAAAATAATTTTTATTTAAGAAGATCTTCTGAAGTATTGTACCAATTATCTTCTTTATCTTTTATCCACATTGGCCCTCGAAACTTATTAGTATGATTCCAAAATTCATCAATAGTTATATCAATATAATTACAAAATTTTAAAATATACTCATTAGAACATTTTCCATCATATTTTTTTACTAAGTCAATAGCTTCTTTTCTTGTAATAAGCCCATCTCTTAGATCATAACAGGCATGATCCATACATTGACCAAATCCAAATTTAATATATTTTAATAATTGATTTACCTGAATTAAATCTGAATCAATCTGTGAATATTTAGTATAAGTACCAACAGAACTTGATTCAAAATTTTCTGGACGAATTTGAAATCCATAATTTTGTGCAAATTTAGCATTACCATCATTAGACCAATTTTTAAAAAAATATTGTAACCAAATTGCACGAATACCTTTTTTTTCTAATTTTTCTCGATTAAAATGAAACATGAAAAGTTCATTTTCTTCTACTTCTTCCATATAATTTTCCCAACCAGTGGATAAAGTATTTGATGATTGAATTGTATATGCATTAGAATCAGTACCAACACCTCCACCTGAAGCTCCAAGAGTCAAGCCTTCATTTTCACCTTGAATAATTAGTGGGATATTAAATTGATCAGCAATAATATATGCCGATGAGTATAATGAAAATTCGGTAATTTTTTGTGGATTTAGATATTTATAGAAATCTCTTTTAACAAGTTTTTTCATTACTTGAGGATTAGGTCTAAGTGCAAGTGTATCAAACCCTAAATTTTTTAAATTTTCTATATTTTTTCTACCAAGTTCAGTAATTCCTTCAGGCTCGCTATTAACAAGTAAACACCTTAAACCTAATTTGTCCCTAGCTGTAATTGCTTGTAAAGTGCTATCTTTCCCTCCACTAACTCCAATTACACAATCATAACTACTTTGAGTTGTATCTTTTGCCCAGTTTGCAATTTTTTGTAATTCATTTTCTCTACTTTCCCAATCAATAGTCTTTTTTTCTTCATTCCAGATGCATGCACCACATACACCATTATTGTTAAAATAAATTCCAGGTCTAGTATCTAATTGTACACACTGTTTACAAATTCTCATAAATCGGATTACCAAAATGAGTATTTAAGTTGACTTTATGAATACTAGTAAATTAATCAAATTTTAAATTAATTTTTCTTTAGTAAGTAATTCTTTTAATTTATCAATTGAAAGAATTGGAACTCTGTCGGAGGAATATTGTTCATTTAATTTAGTCTTACTTAGTTTAGCATTATCTAAATATCCTGAATCTTTCAATTGTTTATCAATTATAACATAATCTTCATTCATTTCATAAGTATTTCGTAATTCATCATGGCTAATTAAAGATTCATGAATTTTTTCTCCTGCTCGAACGGATATGATTTCTGTTTGAATAGAACTATCAAATAAATTCAACATTGCATCTTTGATATCTCCTACTCTATATGCACTCAATTTTGGAATAAATATTTCTCCACCATGTGAATTTTTTAATGCTCTAAAAATTAATTTTAATGCTTCATTCATAGTAATTGTAAATCGCGTCATATTTGGATCAGTAATTGTAATTTTTTTTCCAGATTTTATCTGATTAGTAAAAATTGGAATTATCGAACCTCTACTTCCTAAAACATTCCCGTATCGTACACAAAGAAATTTTGTTTTATGATAGCCTTTGTAAAAATTGGCAGATACAAATAATCTCTCCATAAGTAATTTTGTTGCACCGTATGTATTGATAGGAGAAACAGCCTTATCTGTTCCAATTGCCAATACAGATTCAACATCATTATCTAAACATCCTTCAATTAAATTTTGAGTTCCAATAACATTAGTCTTAACTGCTTCAAATGGATTATATTCTGCAACGGGCATTTGTTTTAGCGCAGCTGCATGAATAACAATATCCACATTTTCTAATGCTCGAAATAATCGTTCTTTATCTCTAACATCTCCAATTAAATATCGTAATCGTTCATCATTAAATTCAGATTGCATTTGAACTTGTTTCCATTCATCTCTACTAAAAATTCTAATAGTATCCACATTTGTCTGAAGTAATTTTTTAGTTAATGCTTTCCCTAAAGAACCAGTACCACCAGTAATTAGTACTTTTTTTCCATCAAACATAATTGAATTGATTAGAATGGATGTACAATAAGCTTACTCAGAATTTAATGGTTAAATGAGGTAAATCATAATATTTTTCAGGCTGAAAGAATTATTGAATTAAACATCATATTTATAAAAAAATCAGTTGTAAAACATTATTTATCTTAGAGAATTCTTTTCTATATGACTTTTAAATTTGAAAAACTAAGTATTCCAGATATTATTCTTATAGAACCACAAATTTTTTTGGATGAAAGAGGCTTCTTCTTTGAGAGTTTTAAAGAATCCGAATTTATTGAAAATGGGATTAATAAAAAATTTGTACAAGATAATTATTCTCATTCTAGTAAAGGAGTTTTACGAGGATTGCATTATCAAACTAATCTAAAAGCTCAAGCAAAGATAGTAACTGCATTAAAGGGAGAAATTTTTGATGTTGCCGTTGATATTAGAAAGAATTCACCTACATTTGGAAAATGGGTAGGAGAAAAATTATCAGAAGATAATCACAAATGGCTATATATTCCAGAAGGGTTTGCACATGGCTTTTGTGTTTTAAGTGATTATGCTAATGTTTTGTATAAAGCAAGTCAGGAATATTCTCCAATTCACGAAAAAGGAATTATATGGAATGATAAAAAAATTAATATTTCTTGGCCAATTGAAAATCCAATAATTTCAGATAAAGATAATAAATTACTAAAATTTGAAAAATTAGACAGTGATTTTATTTATGAAAACAAATTTTAACACTAGAGTTAAATTCTTAGACATAATTTTCAAACTATGAAAATTCTAGTATGTGGTGGTGCAGGATTTATCGGTAGTACATTTATAAAAAATTATTTAAAAAATAATCCAAATGACACAATCACAAATCTAGATAATCTTACAATTGGTTCAAATTTACAAAATTTAAAAGTAATAGAAAATAATCCTAACTATTCATTTATTAAAAATGATATTAAAAATGAAAAAAATATCATAGATATTTCAAAAGATAAGGATCTAATAATTAATTTTGCAGCAGAATCACATGTTGATAGAAGTATTGCTAATCCTAAACCATTTATTGAAACTAATATTTTAGGGACATATTCTCTTCTTGAGGCTGTAAGAAAATATGATAAGTCATTCATCCATATATCAACTGATGAAGTTTATGGAGATGCAAAAGAAAATGAGTCATTTACTGAAGAAAGAAATCTAAATCCAAGTAATCCTTATTCAGCTACAAAAGCATCTTCAGATCTTTTAGTTAGTGCATATGAAAGAACATATGGAATTAGAACCATAATAACAAGATGTACAAATAATTTTGGACCATATCAATTTCCTGAAAAACTTGTACCCAAAACTATAATTCGTTTAATAAAAAATCTTAAAGTTCCCCTATATGGCGATGGAAATCAGATTAGAAGTTGGATTTATGCATTAGATCATGTATCTGCAGTAGAATCAATAATTTCAAAAGGTCAATTTGGTCATGTGTATAATATTACAGCATATGAAGAAATAACAAATCTAACTATTGTAAAAAAAATACTAGAAATTTTAGGAAAGTCAGAGGATATGATAGAATACGTAAATGATAGACCAGGACATGATAAACGATATTCTATTAATTCTTCTAAAATTGAAAATGATTTAGGCTGGAAACCTAAATACAAATTTGACGAGGCATTAAAAGAAACTGTTTCATGGTATGTTGAAAATGAATCATGGTGGGAATCTCTAATAGATAATAAAACACTACATTCTCAACCGTGGACTTTATAAAAAATGAAATTTTTAATTACGGGTTCCGCAGGATTAATTGGTTCACAAGTAGTAAAAGATCTAATAAAACAAAATCACATAGTATATTCATGTTATCATAATGAAAAACCAACTTATGGCATTCCCATTCAAATGGATCTTAAAGATAAAAAGAAAATCATAGAAACTATTGAAATATTAAAACCAGATAAAATTATTCATCTTGCTGCAATAACAAATGTAGATTTATGTGAAACAGAAAAAGAATTATCTACTCAAATTAATTCAGATTCTACTGAAATTTTAGCAAAAGAAGCTGCTAAACAAAAAATATTTTTTGTCTATGTATCAACGGATTATATTTTTGATGGAGTAAAAGGAATGAAAAAAGAAAATGATCCTGTAAATCCATTACAATTTTATGGAAAAACTAAATTGAAAGGTGAAAAGGCATTAAATAAATTAGCATCAAATTGGTGCATTGTAAGAACAAGTACACCATTTGGAATCCATAATAAAAAAAAGAGTTTTCCATTATGGGTAAAAGAAAATTTAGAATTAAAAAAAGAAATTAAAATAGTTACAGATCAATTTACATCTCCCACATATGTACCAAATTTATCTAAAATGTTAATTGAGTTAACAATAAGAGAAATCACTGGAATAATTAATTTAAGTGGATCAACTAGAATTTCAAGATTTGAATTAGCCATATTAGTGGCAGATATCTTAAATCTGGATAAAAAATTATTGATTTCAACTAAAATGGATAAAATGAATTGGAATGCACAAAGACCAAAAGATTCATCACTTGATGTATCATTTGCGACTGAGATTTTAAATGAAAAACCACAAGGAATTGCACATAGTTTAGAATTATTTCTATCTGAATTGAAAAATAATTGATTTTATATTAGAATTAAATCATATAATGAGAATTGAAAGGAATTATTCTACATGGAGGTCATGGAACTAGACTTAGACCCCTTACTCATACAGGTCCAAAACAATTACTCCCCATAGCTAATAAGCCAATGTCACAATATGCATTGGAAGATCTAAAAAAAGCTGGAGTTACAGATATTGCAATTATTATCGGCGATGTTTATCCTGAAAAAGTAAAACAATATTATGAAAATGGTTCAAAATTTGGTGTAAATATTACATATATTTATCAAGATAAACCACAAGGAATTGCACATGCAATAAGATTATGTAAAGATTTTATTAAAAATGATAAATTTATTGTTTATCTTGGGGACAATGTATTAAGAAAAGATTTAGTTGATTATACAAAAAAATTTCAAATATCGGAATCAGATGCAATGATATTATTATGTAAAGTTGATAATCCTCAAAGATTTGGAATTGCAGATCTTGAGGGTAATAAAATTAAAAAAATAGTTGAAAAACCAAAAAATCCAGTATCCAATTTAGCAGTAATAGGAATTTATTTTTTATCACCAAAGATTTTTCATATTATAGATAAATTGAAACCGTCTTGGAGAAATGAATTTGAAATTACTGAAGCTTTACAATTACTGATGGATGAGGGTCATACAATTATTTATGACACTGTAACGGGATGGTGGAAAGATACAGGTACACCTGAAGATATAATTCATGCCAATAAATTGGTGTTAGATTCAATCGGTACAGAAAATCAATTCTTAATTGATTCAGATGCAAAAATTAAGAACCAGGTTGTAATTGGTAAAAATACAACAATATCAAATGATTCTCAAATAGTTGGACCAATAATAATTGGAAGTAATTGTAAAATTGGTCCATCAGTAAAACTTGGACCATATGTATCAATTGGAAATAATTGTGAATTACAAGAATGTCAAATTAAGAATTCTATAATTATGAGTGAATGTAAAATTAATTCAAAAATAAATCTAGTAAATAGTATCATATCAAATGGTTCTCAAATAGATAATAATCACATTCCAAAACAATTTGAGTTGTTATTGGGAGAGCGTTCTCAGCTTAAACTCTAAAACATAGAAAAAGATTCAAGAAATACTAATGAAGTATCTAAAAGTTAAATTTGTATTACATTCAAATACAAACAAAATAAATTGGAACTAAAATGAATAAATTTAAAATTTTAAAGATTATTTATGAAAAAATTCCCATATTACAACCAATATTTATTAAATTAAGTAATCCATTTTTTGATTTTATTCCAAAATTTTCTGGATGGGGAATGAAAACAGGTCATGAGTTACCGTGGAATGATGAATGTGACTGGAGTGTTTTTCGGGAGACACATGAATATGTTAAAGAAGAATTCAATTTTACAAATGATTTTGTAGGAATGAATAAAAAAAATCTAAATGAATTACAGTATAGACATTGGTATGTAGCATATTGTACAAAACATGCACTTGAATTTGCTCAAATTGACGAATATAATTTTGTAGAGTGTGGTACTGCAAATGGTGTAACTGCATATTATACTTTAAAAGAAATTTCAAGTAAAATTGAAAAATCTAAATTTAAAATGCATCTTTATGATTCATGGGATGCAATGAGAGAAAATGAATTGCTAGAAACAGAAATTAATCATGTAGGAAATTATTCTGAACTAGATATCAACATAGCAAAAAATAACCTAAAAGATTTTAATGAAAATTTAATTTATCATGTAGGATATATACCAAAATCCTTAATTCATGAAGAATCACCAAAAAGAGTTGTTTACATTCACATAGATCTAAATTCTGCAAAACCTACTTTATCCGCATTAGAATTTTTCTTTCCAAAATTAGTAAAAGGTGGCATTATTTTATTTGATGATTATGGACAAGAAGAATACAGGGATACAAAAAAAATAATTGATAAATTTTTTTCAGATAAACCAGGATTACTCCTAAAATTACCAACGTCACAAGCAATTTATTTTAGATAAGTGGTAATTAACTAATACAATTAATTTAGATGATAAATAACAAAATAAGTTAAGAAGAAAATGACAGACGTAAAAAAACCAAAACTAAGTGTAGGTATGCCCATATATAATGCAGAAAAATTTTTACGAAATAGGTTAGATTCGATTTTATCTGAACCATTTTCTGATTTTGAATTAATTATATCAGATGATGAATCAACTGATTCAACATCTGAAATTTGTAAAGAATATTTGTTGAAAGATAAAAGAATACAATACATTAGACAAGAACAAAATATTGGAATGTCAGCTAATTTTTATTTTGTTTTAGATAAAGCAAATGCTAAATATTTTTGTTGGGCAGCTCAAGATGACATTACACTACCTGGATTTATTGAAAAAAATATAGATGCATTAGATAATAATGAAAATCTAATTTGTAGTGTTAGTAAAATAAAATTTGTAGGTAAAGTTATTGATGAATTAATTATAAGCAAAAAAGATTCGAAGTTTAAGAAAATTGGGAAAAAAATAAGAAAAAGTTTGATTAATGTGAATACACAATCATTAACAGGTAGTTATGAAAATAAAGTAAAAAAATTTCTGAGCAATGGAGGTTCTAGTTTAGCTCAATATGGGATATACAAAAGAGATATTCTTAAAAAATCAGTAAAGTTACCAGGGTTTCATGGAGATGAATGGGCAATAGTATTATCAGCATTAAAGTATGGAGATATCAATGTTGTAGATGAAACTCTAATGCACAAATTTGTTGGAGATACAGTGAGTTCTAAGGGAATGATTAGTTTGATTATGCAGTTTAAACCTAATTTTTTGGCAAAAATTATACCATATTATGATATTACTAAATGGTGTATTCATAATTTAGGTATTAAATTATTTATAAAAAATTTACATTATTTTATTAAATTAAATTTTATTGGATATGTGTATTTATTTTATGATATAAGCAGGAAATATCATTTATAGATCATTCTGATTGATCGAAGTGATTAGTGGAAAGAACACATTTCCTACAAACAGAATGTTTCCAAAATTCTCCTTTTTTATGAATATCTCTAAAAAATTCCATTTGTTCACTTTTCCAAATTTCTTCTATTGTACCAATAATGAGTTTAGATTTTGCTGCTTTATCTAAAAGTCCAATATTATCTACTTCTGAAAATTTACTTTTTTGATTTGTTTTTAATTGACCTATTGGTGTTTCTGCACCATAAAATGCACAGCACGGCAATACAGTTCCATCATATCTTAGAGTTAAGTGTTGAAATGGTTGTGCACATTTAAAATCATTTGATAATGACATTTTTTCCAACTCTTCATCTGATTTTTTACCATATCCATCCATTATTCCAACTAAATCCTGTATTCCAATTGAATCTGCCTTATTTTCCCAAAACTTAACAAAATCATCCAATTCATCTTTGTTTGTTTCTGTTTTTACAAAATTTACTCTTAATGTTGGCAATTTTACATTCATTTCATTTCTAATTTCTAAAAATCTAAGAACTTTTTTTATTACATCATTAAAATTACCGCCAGTTCTAATTTTTTCATACGTTTCTTTTGTATGTGCATCTAATGAAATTTGTAATCTCAATAAACCTGAATTAATTAATTCTTTACTTACTTCATCTGTTAAGAGAGATCCATTTGTACTAAAGTAAATATCTAAAATTCCAGCTTTTCTTGCATATGCAATAAATTTTGTAATATCTTTTCTAATTAATGGCTCATTAATGTAATTCAATCTAATAGATTTCAGACCTTTTACAACTGCATCATCTATTACTTCTTTAAACACTTCAAAATCAAACCATGTTGCTGCTCCTTTATTTTCAGTTGATTCAGCATTCCAAGTACACATTGGACAAGTAAAATTACAAGAATAGTTTAATTCAAAATCAATTTGTAATGGAAAATCTGTTACAGTTCTTAAATTTGAAACATCATCCCATAATTTTCTATATTCATCATATTTTTCTGGATCCACTGCGTTTCTAACATCAATTGATGGACCTGATTTTGATTTTACAGTTGTTAATTCAGTTTTTTCCATATTCTAGTAATAGCAATATTAATATTTAATATTTAAACCTCGTTAATGGATTTATTCTAATCTTATTTTTTTAAAATAATAACATAATTTCATAATTACATCTAGTGGGTAGTATAATTTAATTTTAAAATAAATCAAATATAATATTAATTACTTTTTTGTAATTAATACATCATTTAATCTTTGTATCCCTATAGAATAAAATACAAGTTGTTTTTTGAAATTATCCTGATGAAGAGGTAACATTGAAATAAATAATAAACCTTCAATTAATTTAATA
>Ga0308019_10001774_pt1 | contig 12704 bp, 11 predicted proteins | sample Neamet284_FD_203135 | JGI IMG/M metagenome (GOLD analysis project Ga0308019, IMG submission 203135) | Marine microbial communities from water near the shore, Antarctic Ocean - #284 | ecosystem: Environmental > Aquatic > Marine > Unclassified | place: Southern Ocean | collected 2014-10-01 | reverse complement strand
GGCTGGTAATGACTGAAACTGGAGAAGACTATCTTGCACCTGCTTGCGGAATATTATGCCCAATAACGGTGAATGGGGGAACACTCACTGTGCCTCATATCGACCGAGATGGAAGCAATGTTTTGATAACCCCGCAAAGCGAAGACGCAGCTAATAATCAGTAATTACCCTCGGTATCGCGCAATGCCCGCACCATATCGATTCGCCCAACAAGGCCAACCAAAACCCCTCGGCGGTTTACCAGTAATACTTCTTCTTCTCCAAGGAGCCGCCGCGCTTCACCAATCGAAATATCCACATCAACCATGGAGAAATTTACCCGCATGACTTCATCGACACAAGCATCTCGCCCAACATCTCCTCTGAGGAGACTTGATTCTGAAACCAAGCCGATCACCGACCCCGTTTCACTGAGTACAGGAAGTTGACTAATACCTCCAAGGACCATTTTGTCAATAGCAGATTGAACAGTATCAGTTCGTACCAACGTCGTGACTTCGCAGATCATGATATCACCCACGGTATGAGCCTGGTCTGGGCGCTCTTCCCGTTTGAGAGCACCAACCATCTTCCGGAGCGTCGAAGCCCGAGGATCTACTGACCCCGTTTCGACCTTGGCGATGACTGATTGTGTCAAACCAGAGCGCTCGGCCAACAAGGCTTGCGTTAGCCCCAAAGATTTGCGCCATTGCCGCAAATACCCGCCGGTAGGAATTTCCATTATCCATCCGTGGGGCCTTCACCCAATGAGTTCACCGGTCGGCTACGATTTTTACTCCAATTTCTCGATTTGAACCCCTCTGTTCAATTGGCGAAAAATTGTCAAGATTACAAACAAATGAATAAATAATAGTGCATAAATATACGGGATAAGTAGGCATATAACAAGTATTACCATTAAATAATGAATATTTGCTTAATATTAAGACGAGAAACATGAGCGTATGGTTGATATACCGTCTTTGTAAGCAAGGATACGATACCTATGATGGATAAAGCAAAATTGGAATACATCTGGCTTGATGGATATGACCCGACTCAGAATATGCGCAGCAAAACCCTGGTCCGTTCAGATTTCACAGGAACACTTGAAGAATGCCCAATGTGGTGTTTTGACGGGTCTTCAACCCGTCAAGCAGTCGGCGGCGACTCCGATTGCCTCCTCAAGCCGATCGCTCTTTTTCCTGACCCGCAACGATTCAATGCCTTCCTTGTTATGTGTGAAGTTTTGAACGCTGACGGAACACCACATCCAAGCAACGGTCGAGCGACCATCGAAGACGACGACGAAGATTTTTGGTTCGGCTTTGAACAAGAATATTTCATCATGGATTCAGAAACACAATTGCCTCTTGGATTCCCAATGGGTGGCTACCCCGGCCCTCAAGGGATGTACTATTGTTCAGTTGGCGGAAAGAATACACACGGCCGTTATTTGGTTGATGAGCATGCTGATTTATGCCTTGATGCTGGAATTAATTTCGAAGGAATCAACCAAGAAGTTGCTTGCGGACAATGGGAATTTCAAGTCTTTGCCAAGGGCGCAAAGAGAGCTGGAGATGAGTTGTGGGTTGCGCGCTACCTGCTTGACCGTTTGACCGAAAGTTATGGCTGCTATATCGAATACCATCCAAAACCTGTCAAGGGTGATTGGAACGGTTCAGGAATGCATGCGAACTTCTCAGACGGACGAATGCGTGATGAGGGAAAGAAAGAAATCTTCATCAAGATTTGCGAGGAATTTGGAAAGAACATCAAGAAGCACATGGATGTGTATGGTGAACACAATGACCAACGCTTAACCGGGCTGCACGAAACACAATCCATTGACCAATTCTCATATGGAATTTCCGACCGAGGAGCATCGATTCGAATCCCAATCGGTACCATCGAAGAAGGATGGAGAGGGCGACTTGAAGACCGCCGTCCAGCATCAAATGGCGATCCGTACAAAATCGGTGCCGTGATTATCTCAACAACCAAGGAATCTTACAACTAAATTTCTTCAGATTGACGTTCGCTTTTACGAACGCGAAGAACGCCGAGTATGACCGCGCCAAGGACGGACAAGGTCATGATATTGGCGGCGACCATCGCAAAGGAATCAACAAGAATTCCATAGACGAGCCATAGGCCGAGAGCAAAAGAAACAACAGCAAACGTCGTCAACGAGATACCATCATGGCGTTTGTGAACCCAAACTTGGATAATTTGCGGGATCCAAGCGAAAATGCCGATGATGCCAGCCAGTAAACCAATTGCCTCAATCCATACAGCTGCCATGGCCATAGCCGTTCGACCAACCCACATCAAACCTCGCGAACATCAAATGTTCTTAGCCCAGTCAACAGGGGGTTTTGACACACTGATGTGCGTGATGCTGGCCCACTCGACTTTTCTTGGCATTTTTTCCCCTACTACGTGCATTTCAAGTGCAAGGCCGAATGGTATTTTTGCGATGATGTTTTTTCCACCCGTTTTCAACGTCACTTCACTTGGATTATTTGAGAACAAAGAAAATATTGAACGTTTATGTTCTGTAGTAGCCCCAACAGGACTTTTCCGGTCGGCAAACCATGAACGTAAATGATCGCCCAAGCCGAGGCCAAACACATCGCCTTTCAACATCAATCCACCATGAAGATGAACTTCATCCCATGTATTGAAACCTTCCAAAGTCTCCATTAAATCAGCATTCATTTCCCCCGGACTTGTTGTTTCAAGGATTTTAATGAAGCCCGCTTCGTCAACCATTTCTGCCGCCAAATCGCGAGGTATTTCAGGCCATTCAAGACGTTGATGGGTCATGGCGACAATCACTTGCATCTCCAGCGATTCTTCCTTTGAAAGCGAAAGTCGTTCTTCATGCATCGCCTTCAAGATTTTTGCCTTCCGAGCAATACGGTCAGCGACGGCATCGTGATTATGCTGGGTTCCATTGTTGCGGTTTTGAACGAAATGATGTTCATCGGTAATGGCAAACGAACCCGACCAGTGTTTTTGTTCAACGACCAGCATTGTATTACCGCCAATGACGACCATGTCAATTTCTCTTCGCCCGCCATCTGGGTCGGGTATTCGAACCGATTCAAAAATATTCCATCCATTTTCACGCCCTGCCGCTCTCGAAAGTTTACACAATCGCATTTCAGCGAGGTCGCCTGCGCGATGAATATCATCAGGAGGGTGTTTCAAGCGCCGGGAGCGCCACCATTTCCAACGGACACCCATCGACATAGAAATCCATCACCGTAACAACTCATCAACGCTTTGAACGATGACGGTAGGTTGCTGTTCAGCACCCTCTTCCAATTCAGAAACATCACCCATAGTCGCTTCACCAGACAGTACCAATACGCCAACACAGCCCGCCCTTGTCGCCATCGCCAAATCGGTATACAATCGGTCTCCAACCATTGCGCATCGAGCAGGGTCGAGGCCTAAGGCATTGATTTTATGTAAAATCATACCAGCATTGGGCTTTCCAGTGATGTGGACAGGGTCCACTCCGGTTGTTGTTTTGAGGAGGGCAAGATAAGCACCGACGTCGGGCAAGCCCCCATCCGGAGAGGGGCAGACCATGTCGGGGTGACTGGCTACCAACGGGACACCAGCATGAAGGAAAACACTCGCTTTGGAGAGTTTTTCATAATTGATTTCCGTATCATAACCAAGAACAACATATTCAGGTTGCTCGCTACGGGTTTTAATGCCGCGCTCTTCAAGCATTTCCCGCATCCCTTCCGTGCCAATGAGCCATGTTTGAGTGATTGAGTTGGAGTTGAGCCACGCCAATAAATCGTGGGTGGAAAGTAGGACATCATCTTCTACAGCCGGAATGCCAAATCCATGCAATTTCTTTACATATTGTTTGACTGAACGACTGGAATTATTAGACAAGAAAAAACGTTGCACACCGCGGTCATCACACCGCTGAAGAAATTCAATAGCACCCTCAATAAGGTTGCCGCCAAGATAAATCGTTCCATCTAAATCGAGAAAAACCGCTTCAATTCCTTCGAGTTGTGCGTCCATTTTTTCACCTCAAAACAATAACGTCTTCACCATAAACCAAGGCGAATGCAAATTCTCCTGAGCCTCTTTACTGGCAATCATTTCAGTCATCATTTCTTGCAGAGCGGGTTTCCGTTCTGCCTTTCTGACAAACCAATTGAGGAGCCAAGATTTCCGACTGAGTTTTTGCATTCGATAGGAATTGATGAGTTCAGGGCCTAACACTTTCCACACCTCGTCTTGATATTCAATAAACGGTCTTTTTTCAATGATGTGGCGAGCAGCCATCTCCCCAGTCACCAATGCATTTCCAACACCTTCGCCAGAAAACGGGTCGATTAAAGAAGCAGCATCGCCAACTAATCGAATACCATTCATACTCGAACGACGAGGGTGATTACTGCTTTTCTTACGGGGTGAACCGAAAGGAAGTAGCCAACCTTTTGCAGACCCAGGAACCATTTCAGCTTCAGCGAAGCGATCTTTGAACATTGGATGATTTGCAATTACATCTGCTTGGAGTGCCTTCAATTTCTTCTTTTGTTTGTCTAAAAGGCCCATGACCATTCCGATGCCGACGTTGACAACATTTTCCGACACCGGGAAAAGCCAAAAATATCCCGGAATCACCGTGTCAACAAAATGAATTTCAATATCGCCACTGTTTGATTCACAACCTTTGACATTCCGCCAGTATTCACGATATCCTCCACAATAATGGTCTCTATCCATCAACTTTTCATTGTATGAGGATTCGACAACCGAGCGAGCAGCAGGGCATTTGTAGCCACCAGCACCAACCAATTCTCGAGTATGGAAAGTCCGTTCTTCACCATCTCTTCCACCGATTCGAACAACAACTCCAGCGGCGTGGCGAGCATCTCCACTTCCTTCACCCGGGTCTTCACCACCAGCGCCATCATCAAACAAAACGGTCCGAACTTCTCCGCCTTGGATGATTGAACCACCTGCTTCGCGAACCATTGCCTGGCAACGGTTGAACAGTAAAGAATCAAATTGAGCACGAGGCAATGCATACCCTGCTTCCATTTTTTCAACATCTTCTTCAGGCAACGGAACTTGTACTGAGTTGCCCTTTGGCGATGAAAACAAAATACCTGTGACTCGAAAGTGCGGCGTAGATTCCAAATCAGCCTTGACACCAAGTTCATTGACGTGAGAGAGCGATTTTCCACCGACTGCGTCGCCACAAATTTTGTCGCGCGGCCACACTTCTTTTTCAATCAGCAATACACGGGCTCCGGATTTTGCCAAATAGCCTGCAGCAGACGAGCCACCGGGGCCTCCGCCGACAACAATTGCATCAAACTCCGAACCACTTTCAGGTATTTCACCCGTCTCGATGGGTAGTTCCCATGAGCGCACCGCAGAGTCGCCATCCGCCGTCATATTCGCTACACAACCCATCCACCCCTTGAGTCTTAGCGTTCAAGCCGTTGCAAATCATACCTCTTGACCGTCATACTCATTCGGCGCCACTTCGGCCATGAAATATGGGCGAACCACTCTCGCAACTTGGCAGCGGTATGGAAGCCGGTCCCGCCAGCTCACTGCAGCGGAAGAAAGCCTTGTTTGCATTACTGGTTGTCACCTCCGTATGGGGTGCTACTTTCATTTGGATGAAACAAGCACTCAATGCACTTGAACCCGAAATACAAGACCTTGGCAGGTTCCAAGTTGTAGCCATCCTTGTCGCTGCCCGATTTGCTGTGGCCGCAATTGCAATGCTCCTCATCTTTCCTAAGGCAAGAGCGGCCCTTGCTCACCGTGAACAATGGCGCGGAGGATTGATTCTTGGTGGAATAATGCTTGTTGGCTTTGTCACACAAATGATTGGCTTGGAAGAGATTAGCCCTTCAGTTTCAGCCTTTTTGACTTCACTTTATGTCATTTTCACTGCTTTGATCACAGTTGTTTTTACCAAGTCCCGACCTTCTCGAGTATTACTTCTGGGCGTATTTCTTGCTACGTTTGGTGCCGGTTTCATTCAAGGCCCTCCACATTTAACATGGGGTTGGGGAGAGATTCTCACCGTCATTAGTGCGGTATTCTTTGCTTTACACATAATCTATACACAGAAACTTACACAACAACTCGAACCTATTGGTGTAACTCAGACCTCATTCGTTGTTGTAACGCTCGGCTCTTTCCTTCTCCTGTTGATGATTGGCGGCGGGCAGTCAATGTCCCAATGGGACCTCGTTTTCAAAGACGGCGTATTTCTTCAAGTGCTTTGCCTCGGGATTGGCGGTTCGCTGTTCTGTATACTTTTACTCAATATTTTCCAGCGCTATTTACATCCAATACAAGCAGCAATTATCTATGCATTTGAGCCAGTTTGGGCTACAATGTACGGTTTGACCCTCGGTCTTGACCACTGGAGTGGATGGATTCTTCTTGGTGGCGGAGCGTTGTTTGTCGGCAACATTGTGGTTGAAATTTTCTCAACGAGCGACGAGGAAGAATAAATGATGGTCGACGATTCGACAAGAATGAGGGATTCGATGGCAGCAAAGGATAATCTTGATTTGAAAGGGTTTGGAAGCAAAGCAGTACACAGTGGAACCAACCATATTGGGGATGCCGTGAACACACCGATCTTTCAATCTTCGACCTACAAACTCACCGATGAACGCTATGCTGGATGGGCTGCTGGTGCCCAATACACCCTTCTTTATACCCGTCTTTCTTCGGTAAATTCAGATGCGGTAGCCCAAAAATTAGCCGCCATGGAAGGCGCAGAGGACGCTGAAACTTTCTCGTCAGGTATGGCTGCAATTTCCACGACACTGATGTCTTTTCTTTCCGCAGGCGACCACATTGTTGCATCACCAGATGTCTATGGTGGAACCTATGGATTGCTTACCGAAGAACTTCCACGCTTTGGAATTGAAACGACAATGGCCGATATGCGAGACCCAGCATCCTACGAAGCAGCCATCCAACCCAATACGAAGATTATCTACATTGAAACATTGACCAACCCCGTTCTCAAAGTCTGTGACATTTCAGCAATGGTTGCAATCGCTAAGCGACACAATATCCTCTGCATAATCGACAATACCTTTGCCTCGCCTTGGGGGTGTCAACCAATTTCAATGGGTGTCGATTTAGTCATACATTCCACAACCAAATATCTTGGAGGCCATTCTGATATCATCGGCGGCGCAGTTGTTGGTTCAAAGGAATTAATTTCTCAGGTTTTCGGCAGGAAAGTAATTTTTGGAGGAAACGCCGACCCCCACACCTGTTCTCTCCTTGAGAGGGGAATGCGTACCCTCCATGTTCGAATGCCGGTCTTGTGCAGCAACGCAGCAGAAATTGCTCGCCGCCTTGAGGTGCATCCGAAGGTTGAGAAAGTCAATCACCCTTCACTGCCTTCTCACGACGATTATGAAATTGCACAACGCATCATACCGAAAGGAACAGGGATGATTGCCTTTATTGTCAAGGGTGGCGATGAAGCCGCATTGAAGTTCATGCGCGGTCTCAAGATGATCTATGAAGCAACAAGTCTTGGCGGTGTTGAATCATTGATAGAGAGCCCTTTCAACTCAAGCCACATGGTAATTCCCGAAGAAATTCGACACGCGGCAGGCCTTATTCCCGGTTTAGTTCGAATCAGCATCGGTATCGAAGACGTTGAAGATTTGTGGACCGACCTCGAAAGAGGATTTGCCCATCTTTGAGATTAATTTGCTTCACCGGTGACGGTTTTGAGAGCAGTAAACGCTTCCATCCACGCCTCAGTTTTACCTTCAGCTTCATCGGCATCGCAATTGTAGAGTATTTTTCCGACTTCGAGAAGTTGTTTTGTCGCAGCAAGCCAAGCGCCACCTCGGTCTCTTGCATTGATATCGAAATGCCATTCTTGTCCAGCGGAACGGCCTGCAGCAAGCAACCATGCCCAAGCAGCCGCAGCAGAGTCGATAGAATCATGACGTTGGGTTGCTGTTCGCTCTGCCTTACCATCGCCTTCTAAGAGCCCTTGCAGAATCAAATCATGCACCGCTCCAGTCGCTCCAGACAAAACATCGTCACGCGTTGGGAATCGAGCAACCTTTTGTGCCATTGCACGTGTAGAGTCCAAACTTTTGAGGAAATTTCCAAATGGTTGAGGTTTTTTCTGCTGCTTTTTCCAAATTTCTTCGGCTTCAGCACCGGTAATTCCTAAGCCAGCAAGTCCATCCAAGCCCCACTTTTCCCACAACGCCCCAAGGACATTACCGCAACTGGTGCCTTCCATAACTTCCAATGCTGCAGCCTTCCGTTCAGACACACCGCCTTTTGCTGTGACGCGAACACCTTCTCCGTCAAGAGAACCCTCTTGCATCGAAGCATACAACATATGGGCGGCAAGATGGCGCTCATCGTTCGAACCAGGATGGGATTGTAACGCTTCTTCAATCGAATCGAAATCTGTACCTGTAATCCACGATTCGCCAACGACCAATCCAGAATCTATCGAATCCAAAACGGCTCTTCGTATAGCGAGTGCAATGACGCCTTCATTCATAATCAAGCCCTGCCAAGCATCGATAATTTTGTCCATTCCTTCTGACGCCGAATCGGGGAGTGGTGTATCTTTATCCCACCCCTTTGGCGCCCACTTGGCATCGATCTTGAGGATTGAAGGGAGGAACGGTGGCAACATCGAAAGAGCCAGATGGTGAATAAACGACGATTCTTTCTTTTCAGTTTTAGATAAATCATCAAAACTAATGGCGATAACCGGTCCATGTTTGAATGAGAATCGGATGTATCCACCGCTGCTTGGTTCGAAATCGAGAACAGATTGAGCATCAACACCTCCAGCAACCCAAACTGGAACCGACAAATCATCATGTTTGGTAAACGAAAATCGAGAACGCTGTAACACATCATCAAGCCATTCATCTGGAGGCGTTGGGTTTGGGCCAGTGCATACAAATCCACCCTTCCATGTGAAGAAATACATGCCGCGTTTTGCATGGTCTTCCCATGGCAACATGCGCAAGGTGAGGTTTGAGTAATTTTGTAAGCCAGCAAGATAGCCTTGCTTTCCATCCCCGCGTCGAATGAAAGAGGCAGAGCCAAAAGACTCCGAACTGAATTTCCCGACCACTGTAATATCTTCATCATGAGCAGCATGGAGTGAACCTGCAAACGCCTTGGCCACAGAATCGCCTCTCTTTGACATCATGCGCTTACCCAGCCAAGCGACGTTGTCCTTTTTGCGAACAATGGATTCAAGCGCTCTCATCGTTTTCGTTACAGGGTCTGTACGACCCCAACGGAGTTTTCCTTTCCACGTCATTACTGGAAGGTGCGCCCGAGGAGTTTCCAATAATTTGGCAAGTTCCCGCTTGAGTTTATTGGCGGTCGCTTCGTTGGCATGCTTGGTACCACGCATACGAATACGCTGTTTATTTTGACCAGGGAATTCAACTTTCGACGGACCAGCCATACATTCCCCTCACCCTTGCCCAAAAGCCTCTCTCGTTTGAGACCTTCGCGCCTTCATATACCCTTGAATTCTTGATAGTATGGAACGGAAACAAATTTACAAAGGGCTGTTGAAGCATTTGAATATTTTGTACTTCTGCCAAGAGGAATAACAATGACTGATGAATATGCAAGCGAAGAAGAACCGAGCCTAGAAAACCATTACCAGCAGGAACTCAACACCAAGAACGGTACTGAACCACCGGCGTCGATGATTTTGGAAATCCAAACTCCAATGGGTCCAGTTTCTATTGACATGAAACAATATGAAGATGCTAAAATTGCTGTAGCAGCAACTCGGGAAAAAATCCCCCAACTTCCTCTCACCGAGCAACTGATGAACAGTTTTATGGGCTCAAAGCATAAGCGAGATTCACGTTATTGGAGTGGTAAATTAGGGGCTCTAATGAAGATGCATTTCGACCAATATCTCGAACAAGAATACGATGTCGCTGATGAATTCATGATTGACCAAGGTAAAATCCGTGCGGCGATGTACGAAACGGTCGAAGTACAAGATGAGAATCGCCAACGATTCCTTGCAGTTGGCACACGTTTCTACCAGTCAAAAACCGAGGCAAAGCAACAACTCATCACTATCTCAAGCGTCGACCATGATGGCGACCAGCGCATATCGGTGTACACTCCTATGGAAACAACAGTTCTCGTTCACGGTAAAGAAGCAGACCAACTCATTGCGCATGTAGAATCGGATTTTTATCAAAACGGTTCCCTCAAAGAAGCATTCTTTGATTTGCGTTATAATTTCATCACCCGCGACAAAAGTATTGACGAATTAATTGCCTGGGATGACAAGGTCAAGGAAGCATTGTGGAAAGACATCATCGGGTTTCAAAAAGCCATGCCGAAACTTCTTGAATGCGGCGTGCCGAACTCTCGTGGCGTGATTCTTGCAGGCCCACCAGGCACAGGAAAAACGATGATTGCTAAATGGCTTGCAGCCCACTCCAATATTACCTGCATCCTGATTTCAGCTGAAATGATTACTGGGCGTAACGACATTAAGTCTTGTTTTGAAATGGCCCGAAAACTCTCTCCGACGCTCCTCATCATCGAAGACATTGACACAGCAGGCGCCCTTGACCGGAGAGCATCTGACCATCCTCTCTTGGGTGAATTTTTGCAATCTATGGACGGTATTGTACCGAATCACGGCGTTATTACGCTCGCAACCACCAACCATTCTAACAAAATCGACCCTGCGATTGCGGACCGCCCAGGCCGTTTTGACCGAATTATCGAGGTGGGAATGCCAGGGAAAGAACAGCGCTTCCATATTTTCCACCACTTGTTGCAAAAACTCGACCTGTCTCGAAACGTTACTCTTGAAGTGAAGGAAAAACTCGCAAAGAGTACCGAAGGCCTTACTGGTGCTTGGATTCGAGCCATCGTTCAAGACAGCTTTATCTTGGCACTGAGCCAAGATAAAACCAAGATTGGAAAAGACCACTTGTTCGCATCATTGAAAGATGTCATGGAACGCCGAGGTATGGCATACAGAGTAGCAACATATACTCCTCCTCAAATGGCTGCGAAAGCAGACGTCTATGTCCAATGAATGTGAACTGATGGATTGATGGCGCACGCCTCCTTAGCCACCTCATGGTCGAAGTTTGCGTGCTCGGTATTGCACAGGACGGAGGCCATCCCCAACCAGGGTGTCTCCGGCCTTGTTGCGCCAATTTGACCGAACAACACTATCCTGTTGCATTGGGTATTCGAAGTGATGAAGGAATCAATATTCTCATCGAAGCAACCCGCCACCTTGGCGATCAATTCACCATTTGGGGCCAAACGAACGTCGACCACCTCTTGCTTACACACGCCCATTTTGGTCACGTCGATGGACTTGGGCTGTTCGGTCGTGAAACGCTTTCAGCTCAAGGCATACACTTGCATGTCTCAGAAGAAATGTACCACCTTGTCGACCAAACTCCCCAATGGAATTTGATGGTTCAACAAGGTGTCTTTGAAATTCAAACCTTTGCTGTTGGAAGTGCCCTTTTCGACCAAGGTAGTCTCAAAATCGAACCTGTTCGAATACCTCACCGTGACGAACTTTCCGATATGCACGCCTTCATCATCCGAGGGCCTAACAAATCACTGTTGTTTCTTCCTGACCACGACTCGTGGGATGAAACATTGGCCATTCATAATTGCTCAACGCTTCGACAATGGCTTTCACAGATGAACATCGACATTGCCCTTCTCGATGGAACCTTTTGGTCCGAAGACGAACTTGGTGGCCGAGACCAATCGAAAATCCCACACCCACCCGTTGTTCAAACGCTGAAGATGCTGGGTGAAAAGAAGCAGGGCGACCCAGAGATATTTTTTACCCACTTAAACCATACAAACCCCTTGTATGCACCAGATGGTGAACAAATGAATCAACTCAAATCCTTAGGATGGGGCGTCGTCCAACAAGGGCAACGTTTCACGCTTTGACTTCAGTGATGTTGTAGTCATCAAGCACCAGCAATTGAATCGTATAATCGATATTTTCATCGTCATCGGTTTTTCTCCCAGAACAGCATTCTCAGTACAATTCCCTGGAGTCAGTGTTGAAGCAATTGAAGTGCCACATAGGTCTGAATTATCTGATATGCAGTGACGATTCACCAGTTACTGATATACAGTGACGATTCACTTTTTACCGAATTATGTTGGAGAGTTGTCAAAGAAAGAATGTCATTCAACCTCAGTTAAATCATAAGAGACGAGCGTGTTGTAACGCATCATCAAGGTAATCTCCTCACCATCATCTCCGTTTAAAGGGAAAGCCAGATTCACGTCCACTGTGACATCGAAGATGATTTCACCAGCATCCTTCTCCACAGTAAGTTCAGAGATTGTAATCTGATGGCTCTCATAGGTGTCTGTCTGTAAGAAACCCGACCATGTGGCAATGCCTCCGAGCATATTCTCACCACAGTTCTGTCCAGTTATGTTCTGCAGGTTCCACATGACTCTGAATTCGCTGGGAACATCAGTGTCATCATAACTCGATTCCACATCATCACATTGACTACCTATCCCTCCTTCATTGGATTCCGAATAATTGAGCATGAATGAGACTCCGACCGCATCGGCTGGGATGTCGAAATGGAAACTGTCTGTCGCCCCATCACTGATATCGATTATCTGTTCTTCGAAGTGAGGCT
>Ga0308019_10001771_pt1 | contig 12718 bp, 11 predicted proteins | sample Neamet284_FD_203135 | JGI IMG/M metagenome (GOLD analysis project Ga0308019, IMG submission 203135) | Marine microbial communities from water near the shore, Antarctic Ocean - #284 | ecosystem: Environmental > Aquatic > Marine > Unclassified | place: Southern Ocean | collected 2014-10-01 | reverse complement strand
GAAATTGAAAGGTGGTTGGGTGATTGGCGTCCAGAAGTAATTATTTCTCACACATTATGGCCCAGCGCATTCCTAGCAACCCACCTTGCAAAGAGATGGAATGTTCCTTGTGTAGGTGTTGTTCATGGCTATGATTTCGATGTCGCCCTTTCACATAAAAATACTAAAAAATCACTACAACAAATACTAACAAAACTAGACCATCTCGTCTTGGTGTCTAATCGTTTGAAAGATATCGCCATCTCCAATAATTTCAACGAAGAGAAGTGTAGTGTCATTCCATGCCATGTTTCAGTAGAAAATGAATGGCTCAAAGATTTCAAGAATTGGCGAGGGAGATGGCGCAAAGACAAACTGGATTTACTATTCCCTGGCGATGCTAGACGCCCAGAAAAAAACCATTATTTAGCATTGAAAACTGGTGAAGAATTAGAACGGAGAGGTTGGGTTGTAGGAATCACAACACTGAATCAACAACCTCGTAGTATCGTATGGGATAGGATGCTTGTGGCATCGGTTACTCTGATAACTTCCAAGAGAGAATCTGGGCCATTGGTAGCGCGGGAATCAATCGCCTGTGGAACACCTGTTGTTGCTGTTGATGTCGGTGATTTGAGCGAATGGCTTCCTAGTAAATTCATCAGTCAAGAATATGATGAGTTGCAGTTGGCAGATGCGGTTGAGAATGCCATCGCAGCAGATTGGAAAAAGGATAAAATCGAACTACCTGAGCGCTTTAGTATCACGCATTGCCAAGACTCTTGGAATTCACTTTTGAATAGATTAGTGAACCAATGAAGTAGATTGCAGGTAATGAAACACCGATGATAAAGTCAGTATTCCATAGTGAATAACTTGCGATTGCTACCGATGAAATCAATAGAATCCAAGAGATCATATTGTCCTTGATAAGGGGCCAAGAGCGACTCAAGTGGATAGAGATTATTAGCAAGAATAACGAAGTTAACGATGAAGCGAAGGCTGCTGAAGCAATCGCTTGAGTTATGCCTACTTCTGAGTAATGTGAAATTAAAACCCATCCGACCAGACTACCGAAGACTACCACCAGTAAAATGAATAAGGTAAATTTCCAAGGCTCTTTTCCAGCCTTTAGTGCGGTGTAAAAAGGAGTGGCTAATATCGTCATTGACCATCCAAATAAGAGTATGAAAAAGATGTCAACAGCCGATGCACCTAGACTTCCATCAGTATATTGTAACGGGAATGCAATCGGCAAAAGCAACCATACGATGATCGCTCCGCAATAAAATCCAATCGGCATAAGGTTGAAACAAAAATTCATTGACTTTACCATTTCAGATTTGAATGCTGATTGGTCATCACGAACATTACCGAGTACAGGCAATAATGCTGAACGCATCGCTTGAGGTACAACTAATCCAGCCAGCCATGCTAATTGTGCCACATGGAATAATGCAGCGGCATCAATACCCATGTGCCCGGCTAAAATGAACTTTTCAATTCTGATCACATATGGCAATATTCCTAATGTTATTGCGAATGGCATTGCTGAAAAAAACAGTTGTTTAGGACTTGTCCATGACTCTCCTAAATCATTCCAATTCCATATCTCTTTAGATAGCCAAAGTGGCCTAGATATTTTTGATAATTGTATTAATGAGAATATCCATGCAATAAAGGCCCCAGATAAAAATGCAGCAGCGAAATATTCGACATTATCGTACCCCTTAATGAATAAAACACAGTATAATATTGTGGTTATTGCGCGTTCTATTACTTTGGTAAAACCCTCAATACGCGCTTCCCCTATTGCCCTTAGTGCACTTCTTGGAGCATATGATGCGATGTGAACAATAGCGATAATAGAGGTTAGAATCAATAGTGGGATTTCATTTTGCCAAGATGTAATAAGTTGAGGTGTTAGTAAAAGAGTTAGTACAAAAAATGGAATTGCTATTTTTAGTTGCATCCCGTATACTCGCCAAACAGCGGGCCATACTAGATGAGGTGCTTTTACCCCATCTCTTGCCAATAATGTTGGAAGCCCTAAATCAATTATTAGGAAAGTAGTAGCAAATAAATCAAGCAAGATAATGAATAAACCATAATCACTTGATAGTAATGAACGAGTCAGTATGACTTGGCCAACAAGTGCTAAAAATACTGCGAATAGATCTGCACCTGCAAGCCAAGTAGAATCTCGTTTCATATCGGGTAGACGGAATCCACCCGGTTGTGACATGGTTATCGCAATGACAGGCGAGTTTTCAAGCATCGTATTGCATAGCACAGGTTCAAAGCCATTTGGCGCGAGGCGATGATAGGGCGAGACAATGGTTACAGTTGATTGGTTAGCACAAGAAGTTCTTGTAGCAGTCCCGGATGCAGATGTTGAAGTCATCGATTTGCATGGTTCAGGAGACCATTTTCATGTTCGTATTATCTCTGCAGAATTTGAGGGTATGCGCCCACTACAACGCCAAAAGCAAGTTTTAGCTCATATGAAGCAACATATCCCTCATCCAGTACATGCACTTGATTTGAAGTGTATGACCCCAGCACAAGCAGAAACTGCTGGTGATACAGCGTTTGACCCTCATGGCGGTGGACAAGGAATCCACATTCGCCGAATAGAGAAATTAAACAAGGAGTGATAAATATGCAATGGACCGATGAAGAATTACAAGCAATAGTAGACGAACACGCTCTGGTGCTGTTCATGAAAGGCGACCCTAATGAACCACAGTGTGGATTTTCAAGTAGAGCCGCACAGGCTTTGCAGACTTTTGGTGAACCATTCGCTGCAGTAAATATTCTCAGTGACCCTAGAGCAATTCCATCTGTTTGTACTTGGTCTGATTTCCCTACAATGCCACAGGTATTTGTTCAAGGCGAATTGATCGGAGGCTCCGACATCGTTTTAGAAATGCTTGAAGATGGCTCTCTAAAAGAAATGTTTGATGCTGGCCGCAAGGCTTGAACAGGCGTTTTATACACCTGTATTGTCGGTGGTTTGATGGGAGACGATTCACGACGCCTTGTGAGCGATGGTGGCGAGTCTATCGTTGATTTCGATAACAAGGCCTTCAAGCCTATTCCTCAATCTGGAATTGACCTTGCCGTCTCAGCGATGAGCACGGGTGTAATGTACCGCTACCAACCGAAACAAAATGAGCAGTCGGTAACTGCGAAATTAGAACGGAGTTTCTCCCAATACATGGGAGTAAAACATACAGTCGGGACTAATTCCTGTGGCTCTGCAATGTATATTGCACTCAAAGTGGTTGGTGTTCAACCTGGTGATAAAATCCTTACCAACGCCTTCACTTTTCATGCAGTTCCATCCGTGATTCATCATGCGAATGCAGTTCCAGTATTGGTTGAAAGCAATCGTGAATGGGCTATGGATGCTGAAGACCTTGACAAAAAAGCAAGTGAAAGCGGAGCAAAGGTGCTGTTGATGTCCTACATGCGAGGCCACGTCCCTGATATGGATGCGGTCATGGAAGTTGTCAACAAACACAATCTCATTCTTATCGAGGATTGTGCTCACGCTTATGCCACATTATGGAACGGTCAAATGCTCGGAACCTTTGGTGAAATCGCATGTTTCTCGACCCAATCTTCTAAAGGATTGAGTGCTGGTGAAGGTGGACTTTACATTACAAATAATGATGAATTTGCTGCAAAGGCTGTTCTTTATGCCGGTTCATATGAGCGCTTATGGGCCAAGCATTTCGACCTTGATCCCGAGATAATGAATCGTTTGCAAAATCAGATCCCTGGTTATTCAATGCGCATGCAAGAAGTTACTGCGGCAATGTTAACGCCTCAAATCGAACGATTGGAACATATCAAGAATACCCACACCGAGAACTGGAATGTACTTCACAGCCTCATCGACAACCATCCCAATATCGAAATTCCAATGCCATTGCCGCAAGTTGAAAGTTTCTGCGACACCATGCAATTCCACTTGAACGGTCTTTCCAGAGAGAAGGCGGACCAATTCATTGATCTGATGAAGACGGAGGGCATCCCAATGCAAATCTTCGGGGCTAAGCGCAACGCTCGCGATTACCGCCAATGGGAATACATCGAAGCGCACAAACAAGAATTGGGCGAAACTATTGCCAATATCGAATTTGCTTGCGACTTGTCGCTTCAACCTCATTTAACAAAGGAAAACATGCATACAATCGCACAAGTTTTCCATGAAGTATTGGCGTACATCAATGCTCAGTGATCACACTGGGCGGCCAACTGCAAATGCCTTCCAGCCCTTGGAAGTTAGTTCATCTAAATTCAGCACTCTGCGACCATCATAGATGAGCGGGGTGCGCATTTGTTTTAGAAGTGCAGACCAATCAAGGTCAAGACAAACTTTGTGAGCGGTAACAAGAACGGCCATATCGTAGCCTTGTGCCGCAGAGATATCGGAAATCACTTCGATGCCTTCGGGGAACATTGTATCTTCTAAATGCGGGTCCCATGCACCAACAGAGATTCCTTTCGCCATCAAAGTCTCCGCCAAAGGTTCAGCAGGTGTTTCTCTTGGATCGCCTACTTCTGCTTTGTATGACCATCCGAGTAAGAGTACTTTCGCATCACCGGCAGGAACATCTGCGTTCCACATCAAGTCGCTTAAGACACCAGCAACATGGCTTGGCATCGAACGATTAACGGCTCGTGCTGCGGTAATCAATCCCGCAGGAACTCCGACATCAGCAGCTCGTTGAATCAGGTAATATGGGTCGACAGGAATACAGTGCCCTCCAACTCCAACACCGGGTGTATAACGGTGGAAATTCCATTTGGTCGCTGCTGCGGATAATACATCTTCAACATCGACATCTAAGGCAGGGAAAATCCGAGCCAGTTCATTGACTAATGCGATGTTGAGGTCACGTTGAACGTTTTCGATGACCTTTGCTGCCTCAGCCACTTCGAGTTTGCCAACATAGCGAACGTCTTCACTAGTTAATTTGGAGTATAGTTGGACAAGTTCTTCACCTATTTCCGGGTTTTCGCATCCGATGACTCGCGCTACTTGACGAACGCCGTGAGCAGGATCGCCGGGATTGAATCGTTCAGGGCAGTAAGCGATTTCTAAATCTTCACCAATGACTAAACCTAATTCCTCAATTATTGGGTGCCAAGTCTGTGCTGTAACACCTGGATAAACAGTTGATTCTAGAACGACAATCGTTCGAGAACCTTTTGTAATGGCTTGAAATACATCACGTCCTGCACCAGCAACATAGGAAAGATCCGGTTTGAGGTCATGGGTAATCGGGGTTGGAACGGTTACCAAAATAATATCGCAGTGTGGTACTGCTTCTGCAGCAGAGTTAGTGATATGCCAATTTGGCGTACCTGGTGCTGGCATGATATCATCGACATCTGGATCGCCTGTTGGGTTTTTTCCTGCTTTGACCATGTCGACTGTTCTTTGAGAAACATCTACGCCCCATACTTCAAAACCAGCATCAAGAAAACCGATAGCCGTGGGTAAACCAACGTAACCCAATCCAATGATACCGACAGTTTGCATCTTAACCCCAAATGAATCTAACATGGCGGAGTTAATGAAAACATCTGTACTAACAGATTGATTCAACTGATTGCTCTTTCTGGATTCAAGAACGGAAACGATTGGAAACACATGAGTGTAACATCTATTACAGGGGGGCAGTTGGTTGTTCCATGGTAAAGAAGTGGCAATACCTCTATGTCGAGGTCGCGAATAACGGAAGAACGATTTTTGAAAATGGAGTAATGGCCAAAGGTCATACAAAGAAATCAGATCTTAGCACCCTTCCTAAGAAACTTTGGAATGCTAAAGGAAGAGATATGACTCATGAGGCAAAAGGAGATCTAATCAACAGTTATGGCCAAAAAGGGTGGGAAATAGTCTCTACGCGATTCGGTGAAGATTATGACAACGCCTATATTTTCAAGAGACCGATTTGACACTTGCACCGGCAGTTGAATTATTTCCTGTTTTGACCAAGGCATTAGTCTGTTGAAATACATCAACGGCCAGAACCCCTAAATTAATTAATCTACTTCTTTCCATTTGGGTTTGGATTGGGTTGCTCCAAAATAGATTATTTCGGAGAAGATGCACGGTTTGATTGAAGAGTAAAAGGTGTTTACACCGATATATGGGCGGAGAGGAGGTTTTGGAATTAAAGGCACAAACCTCTTTCTTTGGCTCGCCCTTTACAATGATGCGAAACATTCGCTCACATGGGCAACTGTTGAAAAACTTCATCGCCCGCGATTTGAAAATACGCTATCATAATTCAATCATTGGCTATGGATGGTCTGTATTAGAGCCATTGGCACTAACGATCACCTTTTACATTCTTTTTTCAATACTATCTGATAATGAAGATCCATATCGACCTCTGACTATTTTACTCGGAATTCTCTCTTGGTCACTATTTGCCAAAACATTGGCAACATGTACGACTGCATTACAACGTAATTCTTCTCTAATTCAGCGAGTATACTTTCCAAGAGAGTTATTCTTATTTTCTAAAGCCGGGTTTCAGATTCTCCAACTCTTACTCAGCCTTTTAGTGGTTATTCCATTACTAATTCATTACAAGATGTATCCCTCGTCCACTATTCTATTACTTCCGGTTGCGGTCGCTCTAATCACAATGCTTGCCCTCGGCATGGCTTTCTTTTCAAGTATTCTTCAAACAAAAGCTCGTGATGTAGAGCATATGATAGCCATCGGGTTGCGGATTAGTTTCTATCTCTCACCAGTGTTTTATCCACTTGAGATGATCACAGGTGGTAGAGTTCCAGCGCGATTTATAGATACATATCTCTTAATTAATCCAATGGCAACCTACATCACAATGATCCGTTCATCATTTACTGGAGACCCCCTTGGAATACCATCACAAAACATCACTTTAACAGTGATAACTACATTAGTTATCTTTTGGATTGGTTCAATATATTTCATGCGCAATGAGCGAAAGGCGGTGAAATTCCTATGAAATCCAATGAAGTGATTGCTCTTGAAAAAATCGTTTTGGATTACCCTCGTAAGAAAAAGGGGATTGGAATGTTCCGAGAATTACTCACGGGGAGAGTGAAAAGAAGGGCTCGCAGTGACCGATGGTTTCGCGCTTTGAATGGAATTAATCTCTCAATAAATACGGGCGAGGTGGTTGGCATTATTGGCCCAAATGGTTCGGGAAAAAGTACTTTATTACGAGTTATTGCAGGTATCTATGCACCTGATGAAGGTAAAATAAGAACCAGAGGAAGGCCGACCTTATTGGCTGGCGTTGGTACGGGATTTCAACAAGACCTTACCGGTCGAGAAAACATTAAATTAACTGCAAGTATTTACGGGTTATCAAAAAAAGAAACGGTAGCAATTGAAGAACCGGTCATTGAGTTCTCAGGTATTCGTGATTTTATTGACGACCCGATACGCACCTATTCATCGGGCATGAGAGCCCGTCTTGGCTTTGCGATCATTTCAAGTTTGAACCCAAAAATACTACTTCTCGATGAAGTGATGAGTGTCGGGGATCATGATTTTAGAAAAAAATCAAGGGAACGGATTGAAGAACTTGTTCAGGGGGAAGCGACTGTTGTGATTGTATCTCATTCCAAATCGATACTCAAAAACTTATGCAGTAAAGTATACGGAATTGAACATGGCAAAATTGTTACCGATGGCGAACTTGAGTCGGCTTTTGAGTTTTATGAATCCGAGAAGGTGTGATTCGATGAGTGAGGTTGAGGACACATTGGACAACCTAGGCCAAGATGAATCCTTGACCTTTTCGAGCAAACAAATTGAATATTTACGTGGTGAATTCGAAAGACAGCGGCGCTGGGTTAATCTTCTATCGTCGAGAGAAAAAAACGCTCTTGAAGAATTGGAGCGAACCAGGGGTTCACTGAGTTACCGAATTGGACGATTTCTGACCTGGAGCCCTAGAAAAATTCATAAAATATTGCAGGACAGAAATAAAAAGATAGTTTATTTTGTTGAAGAAGATGAAGAAGAGAAGGAAAGGGAACTATTCCCCTCTTCATTATTGATTACTCCTGAATTATTACCTAGTGAAAGTTCTTCTAGGAAAGCAGACTCATTAATTGAAGAAATTTTGATTGCTGTTCGAAGAGGTAGCGTCTCTGTTAACTCGATACGCGATACCTTCTCTGAAGGTACAGATACAATGCATAAAGTAGAACAAGCAAATGCGGCAGCAAAAATCTTAGAACACATGCTCTCATCAGCAATATATGGACCAACCACTAGAAATGTATTTGTTGGAATTTTGCGTTCAATGGCGAAAAAGGAGATAGGTAATGCTCAAGACTTCGGGGAGAGTTTCATTGGCGAACTAACTGATGAAAGAGCGATTAGAACCCTCATCCAAGTCCATGGCAAGATGGGAAATTTTTCTCGCCCCTTAGAGTTATTGAAACTAATGCCAAAGAGTTCTTGGCGCAAACAACAACAAAAACGATTTTCAGTAGCGGCAGCAATTCTAAATGATGGCCTAAAAATAAGCCGGAGGAAAACCGTAAAAATAGAACCTAAGGAGAAAAGTGTGATTTATCATGCAAGCCAAAGTATGCCACATACAAGTTCTGGATATGCCATTAGAACACACGGTTTAGTTTCTTCACTCAAAAAGAAAGGGTATAACGTCGACGTTTTACTTCGTAATGGATACCCCTTAGATCGAAGCGACTTTAGGGGCGGAAACGTTGACCCACTTACGGAAATTGAGAATATCTCTTACCATTTCAGCCACACTGAACCAAGCGATCCAACTTTAATAAATTATCAAGAAGTCTACAATTTCAACCAATTACAAAATTATGAAAATCAGGCAATAACTTATATTATTTCTGCTGCTAAGAAAGTCAACCCTATCGCAATACATTCTGCTTCCAATTTCGTAGTAGGATTGGCCGGAGTAAAGGCGGCAAAGGCCCTCGGCATACCATCCATTTACGAAATACGTGGTTTTTGGCATCTCACCCAGTCAACTAAAAAAGAGGGATATGAAGGCTCAGATCATTATACATTGAGCGAGCGGTTTGAAATCGAGGTTGCAAAGGAATCGGATTATGTTTTTACTATTACAAATGCCCTAAAAGAAATATTAGTTGATAGCGGGGTTGACGAAAGTAAAATTTCTGTATTGCCTAACGCAGTAGACATCTCAAAGTTCAATCTAAATCCAAAAGACAGAAAGCTGGAAAAAGAATTAGGCTTCGAAGGTAAAGTAGTGATTGGTTATATCGGTTCATTTGTTAATTACGAAGGTCTTGATTTACTCCTCGAAGCGTGTGCTATTCTGAAAGAAAGGCACGGAGATATATTCCGGCTATTATTGGTTGGGGATGGCGACATGATGCAATTATTACGAAGAACTGCACGCTTCCTACAACTTGAAGAAATTATTGTTTTCACCGGCAGAATACCTCATGAAGAGGTTCAACGATATTACTCATTGATTGACATAGCACCGTTGCCAAGAAAAGGATTACGAGTGTGTGAATTAGTATCGCCATTGAAACCATTCGAAGCGATGGGTTCTGGTAAAGTATTGATAACTTCAAGTGTTCAAGCACTGGCTGAAATTGTTGAAGATGGCGTCACTGGGCTAATTTTTGAAAAGGATAATTCAGGAGATTTAGCAGCAAAACTAGAGATTGCGATTTTGGATGAAGACCTGCGCAAAACAATAGGTGAAAATGCAAACAAATGGGTGACTGAGAACTATTCGTGGGATGTCATTTCAGAAAGAGTCACTAAAGTTTATGACGAAATAATGGAGAGGAAAACATGATAGGACCAGTTATACTAGTAGTCGGAGCCAGACCTAATTTTATGAAAATCGCACCAATTCATGCTGAACTTGCAAGGCGTGGAATAGAGCAGATATTACTTCACACAGGACAGCACTATGATGACAATATGTCAAAAGTTTTCTTTGATGATTTAGGCATGCCTCAACCAGACATATATCTTGGAATCGGCAGTGGTAGTCACGCTACTCAAACTGCTAAAGTAATGGTTGAATTTGAAACGGTATGCAACGAGCACAACCCCAGTATGGTAATTGTAGTGGGTGATGTCAACTCAACCGTAGCATGTAGTATGGTTTGTGCAAAGGAAGGGATTCCCTGCGCTCACGTTGAAGCAGGGTTGCGTTCATTCGATAGAGAAATGCCTGAAGAGATCAACCGCTTAATTACCGATGCAATTGCTGATTATTTACTCACACCATCTCCCGATGGCGACGAGAACCTTAGAAATGAAGGAGTTGCAGAAGAGCGCATTAAACGAGTTGGAAATGTAATGATCGATTCATTATTCAATAATCTAGAACGCGCTAAAGAAAGTACTATTCATTCAGACCTAGGGCTAGAAAAAGGCAACTATGGAGTTCTAACACTGCATCGCCCAAGTAACGTTGACGATGAAGAAGCCTTTGCAGGAATTTTAACTGCACTGGAACAGATAGGTGAACGAATTCCCTTGGTATTCCCATTACATCCAAGAACTAAGAATCGAGCTGAACAATTCGGTTTGATGGAGCGTTTAGAAGCGATCCCAAATATCGTGTTAACTGGTCCTGCTGGATATCTTGATTTCGTCGCATTAATGGCCGAATCAAAAATAGTATTGACAGATTCTGGTGGTTTGCAAGAAGAAACTACAGCTCTTGGCATTCCGTGTCTAACTTTAAGAGAGAATACCGAACGACCAATCACAGTAACCGAAGGGACCAACACAATTGTTGGCAACGACACTCAAGTAATTCTTGATGCTGCAAACGATGTACTGGATAATGGTGGCAAGGCTGGTAGAATTCCCGATCTATGGGATGGGAAAACTGCAGAGCGTATTGCAGATATCATTCAAGAAACAATTGGTGAATTATTATGACCAATACTGACTTACTTGAGTCGGTAGATCAAAGTATCAGCAAAGGCAAATCACATTTTCCAATCGATTTAGGAGTCCTAACCGCAATACGCCAATTAATTGAACCTAATTCTACAATCGTTGAATTAGGTAGTGGCAATGGTACTAATAGATTGGTTCAAGATTACACAGTATATTCAATTGAAGATGATGCAAAATGGATAGGATATTGTGAAGGTACAAACTATATTCATGCCCCATTGGTGAATTTACATGATGAGGTTGAAGCAACAAAGTGGTACGATCCTGAAATAATTAAAGTTGGGATTCCTGAACATTATGACTTGGTTCTAGTTGACGGCCCTGCTGGTAAAAAAGGACGGACTGGGTTGCTTAGCAATCTTGATATTTTTAGAAAGGATGTGCCGTTTATTATCGATGATACTCTTAGAAATCATGAATGCCAAATTGCCCGAGATATGGCATATCTACTAAATAGACCGCTTTATTTATTTTGGAATTTCAGTATAATTTCGCCGACAATTCTCACTGAAGTACAGATTGCAAGAATTCAGACAGCATCGCTTCAAGTTTTGGAAAAAGAGGAATCTCCTTATCTTTTAAATTATTTTTCAAGGGTTGAACGAATTATTGAACCAAATATAGACGAACTCGAACAAATAATTGATAATTTTAACAAAAAAAGTTCACATTTGGCAGGCCTTGAATTAGATCGCCGAAGGCTATCTCAAATTGAAACCTCTATTTCACTACGGTTAGGGCGTTTTTTAACTTCCCCGTTACGTTTTTTAAATTATTTAGTAAATCATAGTGCCAATGTAAAGGAGAAATAGAAATGCGGATTTTACATGTTCTAGCAAATAGCCCACCCGATGTAAACGGGTATGCAATTCGCACACATGGATTGTTGAAAGCATATTCCGAACTTCCCGATGTCGAAGTTGTAGGTTTAACCTCTCCTTGGTATCCTGAACGAGAGAGCATGTCCGAGCCAATAGAAATGGATGGGATTACTTACCACAGGTGTCTTCACCCAGCCAGAATGAAATTAGTAAAGGGTTCAGGTATGAAATGGACTAGGGTACGAGGTAGAACTCGAATGGCGGGTAGTGAAGGGTTCGCAGCCAAACCAATTTGGAAACGCGCCCTTAGTTTAGCATTCAAACCACTACGCCCCGGTTGGTCTTGGATAGAAGAAAGAATATTATTCAAACATTTTACTTCTAGAATTATTGAAGTAGCCCAGAAAGAAGGGGTAGATGTAATCCATGCCCATGTTCCTTATCGCGTTGGAGTTCCGGCAATGCGCGCAGCTAGAACACTTAATCTCCCATTTGTCTACGAAATGCGAGGAATGTGGGAAGAGTCGGCAGTAGCCAGTGGCCGTTGGAAAGCAGGTGGTCTTGCACACAGACGTTTTCGCCGCATGGAAACTAAGGTTTTGCGTGAAGCCGACTCTGTGATTTGTATTAGTGAGGCTTTACGCAAAGAAGCAATGTCCAGAGGAATTTCAAAAGATAAAATAATTATTGTACCTAACGCGGTCAACATCATAGATAATGAGATAGAACTACCAGAACTATTTATTGAAATGAAAGAAAAATTACAAGATGTTCCAGTTGTAGGATATATTGGAAGCCTTAGAGAACTGGAAGGGGTTGATCTTACAGCCAAGGCCGTATCACTTCTCAAAGAACAAGGAATTAAAGCCAATTTTTTTGTATTGTCTTCTGAAACTGGACAATCTGAATTAAGAGAATATTGCCAGTCATTAGGAATTGGAGA
>Ga0308019_10001770_pt1 | contig 12723 bp, 7 predicted proteins | sample Neamet284_FD_203135 | JGI IMG/M metagenome (GOLD analysis project Ga0308019, IMG submission 203135) | Marine microbial communities from water near the shore, Antarctic Ocean - #284 | ecosystem: Environmental > Aquatic > Marine > Unclassified | place: Southern Ocean | collected 2014-10-01 | reverse complement strand
TTGGTCATAATCAGAATTCGCACAACCTCAATTTATCTCTGATTAATACCTATGTATTCTTGTACAATTGTCCCAAAGATTCAGAGTGATTACTGTAATGTTCATGCACTAAGTACCATGATATTTCCAAATAGTATTCTGGTACGAGCACTTGTGATGTTAATTGTTGCTCTCGTGCTCGCACCGACCTTAGAATTTCATTCTAATTAACAACGATATTTTCATTCCAATTCTAACGTTCCGGTACGAGCATTCTTCTATATATTTTTGAGTTGCAATCTCAAGCAGTCCACCATAGCGCTACGACCGTTTCCATGGGCGGAGGTAGGAAGCCTCTGGCGAGAATATCATAGGTTGAACACAGGTTGATCACAGGTTAGGATGACAAAGAAAAGAGTTCCTTCTCAGCCTTATCAACAGCAATCCTGACCGCTATTGCAGTATCTGGAGTAACTGAAATTGAAGTGATTCCACATTCGATGAGGAATTGCGGATATTCTTCTGGGTAATCCGAAGGAGCCTGACCACAAATTCCAATCTCAATTCCTTTTTCGTTGAATACTTCAATCGTTCTCTTGACCATCGTTTTAACCGCTGAAGACCGAGCATCGACTGGGTGTAAATATCCCTCTAAGTCGTCTCTACTTACTGCATAAACCGTCTGTACAAGGTCATTGGTTCCAATCGATCCACCATCGAGTTCCATTTCTTCAATAAAGCGTTCCGCCTCTATTACATTCGAAGGTAATTCAACCATGATGAAGAGTGGCACTCCATCCTTAGATCCGAGTTTCCGACTTTCCAGAATCTTCTTGACTGCAACACCTTCTTCTGGTGAACGGCAGAACGGAATCATCAACTGAAGGTTATCAAGACCCATATCGTGACGAACACCTTGCAATGCTTGACATTCTAATTCAAATGCATCTGAGAACCTTGGATCGACATATCGACTTGCACCCCGCCAGGCAATCATCGGGTTTTCCTCAATCGGTTCGAAGATTTCACCACCGAGAAGCTCTCTGTATTCGTTCGATTTGAAATCGGAGAGCCTTACGAGCACTGGACGAGGATAGAAGGCCGCACAGATGAGTCCAACACCTTCTCTTAGTTCATCAACAAAGAGAGATTTAGGGTTTGCAGAATTTCGACTTTTTTCCGAAATTGCTCTGATTAATTCCGTCCTTTCTCGCCCATTGGTACGCTCAAGACCGCGTTGGAAAGGCAGTAGTTTCTCTGGTATAACCCCAGTTTCAACATATTCGATTAATGAATCATGATGGACTAATGCCATTGGATGGATACCCACTTCTGCAGATAGGATAAATTCGATACGTGCAAGTCCAACTCCATCTACAGGCAGCATTGAATCGGCAAGTGCTTTGGTGGGGAAACCAACATTTAGTTTGATTTTAGTCTTGAGTTTTTGATTGGTATCAATAACAATTTCTTCAATTTCAAAAGGTTGTTCTCCGTTGTATATGATTCCTGTATCTCCTTCTGCACAAGAGCCAGTAACCATCATTCCATCCTCCAAAAGATGCATTACATCTGTAGCCCCAACGATGGCCGGGATTCCAAATTCTCGTGCAATGATAGCAGCATGGCTTGTTCTTCCCCCTTTACGAGTAATGATTAGAGAGGCCTGCTTCATCATTGGCTCCCAATCCGGAGTCGTCATTTCAGTAACCAGAACATCTCCCTGTTCGAAGACTCTATCCACCCAGTTGAGTTCAGTTATGTCGATTCCAGTAGCCAATCTATCACGCAGGCCACGCTTGCTTGAGATGACCGATTCATAACTCTGGTATTGTCGAACCTTTCCTCCTCCAATCCTCTTTCCAACTGCTTGACCTGTTCCTAAAATTGAGCCATTCGAATGAAGTTTTTTCAATAATTGTGGTTTCATGTGGTAGCGAGTGAGGACCGAAGTATTCTCCTTGGCGTGGACTGTTTCGGGTCTTGCTTGAACAATGAATAATTCTCCACTGATACCATCCTTAGCCCACTCGATATCCATCGGCATTTGATAATGCGCTTCAATCGTAAGTGCCATTTCAGCAAGAGTTAGGACTTCGGAACGTTCCAATGAAAATCTCAATTTGTCTTCAAGAGGAACATCGACAGTTTTCGTTTCGGAATCCTCACCGTAAATCATCTTCTCTTCTTTACCACCGATGTGGCGTTGCACAATTGCCGGTCGCCCTTGCTCAATGCCCTTTTTCCAAACGAGAAAACCGTCAGGGGAGATACTGCCCTGAACGAGAAGTTCCCCTAATCCAAATGAAGAAGAGATATGAATAATGCCGGTATGGCCTGAATCTGGGTCTATAGTGAACATTACACCAGATGAAGCCAAATCGGAACGAACCATTTTCATTACAACGACTGCTAACGAAGCATCAAGGGGATTCATCCCTCTATCGACTTGGTATGCAACTGCACGTTCTGTGAATAAACTGGCAATGCACTTTTTCCAGTGGAACACAACACTTCTTGGGCCGGTAATATTGAGGTATGAATCGTATTGTCCAGCAAAAGATGCCTCAACCGAATCTTCAACGGTTGCAGATGAACGAACTGCAACATCAACTCCAGGTCCATATTCATCGCATAGAGCACTGTACCCTTTCTCGATTTGTTCTTCAACATAAGTGGGAATGACGCTCTCTAGGATGAGAGACCGAGCGAGAAATGTTCTGGAATGCATTTCCAAATGATCCGAAGTATCAGCGCCTTCAAAACATGAATGAATTGCACCTCTGAGAGTTGCTGCCTTCATGACCAAATCTCGTAGTCCAGGTAATCCTTCAGCTTCTGAAACTCCACTCCATCTCAGCGAATCAATTTCGGAATCGACAAATTCTGCATAAGCATCCACTGTGACTGTAAAACCGTTTGGAATTGGTATTCCTTTCTCGGTTAAGGAGGAATACATCTCACCAAGCGAGGCACCTTTACCACCAATGGATGCTACGTCATTCATCCCAGTTCCTTTGAACCAAGCGATGTATTCAGAATTCAAATCAGGCGCACCACTCAGGGTTGTCATCAAGCAACTTCAATGAAAGTCGGCCTATGAAGGAGGCGCACAATAGCAAAAACAGCACTAAGTGAGAAATATCGCCACTAAGTGTTCTAAAACTCACCTACTTTCAAGAGTATATCCGTTCTGGGCAAGTGCGAAAGAATGCAATGTATGGTTCTTTGAAAGTGTAATGGTATTGGAGCACGAATTCTTTTTGAAAGAAGGGACCCGTATTGTAGCGATGCATTCGGCGAGAATATTTCTGCTCTTTTAATGTCGAAAGAAGAGAGTTATCGCAGATTTTGAAAAAAACATCTTGCAATGAGTGTAGATGATAATCTTACCACTTTACCCACCGTACATGGCAAATGATCTACATTATCACTCCTACAACACTAACGGTTAGAAATCATATCAAGTGTAATCGGCGACACTAAGAGGTTTAACTATTACACTGGACTAGTAGTGGTATGCCAGCCGTAATTTGTGGATATTACAGATCTCCGTTCACACCAGCCAAAAAAGGAGACTTGGCAGGTACTCGACCCGATGACATAGCGGCTGAAGTCGTAAAAGGATTGATTGAAAAAACTGGAATCGATCCAAATCTGATTGAAGACTTGATACTCGGTTGCGCCTTTCCTGAAGCTGAACAAGGTTTCAATTTGGGTCGAATGCTCTCACTCCTCACTGAGTTGCCACACACAGTTGCAGGTGTAACAGTCAATCGATTTTGTGGCTCTTCAATGCAAGCAATTCATGATGCCGCCGGTAGAATCGCTATGGGTTCAGGTGATGCATTTATCGCAGGTGGGGTCGAATCAATGACAAGAATCCCAATGTCCGGTTTCAATCCAATGCCAAATCCAAAACTTGCTGAAAAGATGCCTGAAGCCTATACAAACATGGGATTGACCGCAGAGAACCTTGCTGCTCTTTATGAAATCGAACGTGAAACACAAGAAACATTTGCAGTTGAAAGCCACCTTAAGGCGGCGAATACTGACTTTACCGATGTTATTATTCCAATAACGACCGCTGATGGAGTGGTTTCAAATGATGGCTGTATTCGAGCCAATTCCAATGTAAGTTCTCTCGCTCGACTTGGCCCTGTATTCAAGGCGGATGGTAGCGTAACTGCGGGTACTTCTTCACCACTCACAGATGGTGCGGCCTTTGTCCTCGTTTGCAGTGAAAAATTCGCTCTCGAACAGGGACTTAAGATTCTAGCATCTATAGAATCAACTGCAGTATCTGGTTGCTCACCAGAACTTATGGGTATAGGTCCAGTTGCTGCTTCTCAAAAAGCACTCGCCCGAGCAGGTGTTCTCTTGGGAGATGTCGATGTGATCGAACTTAATGAAGCGTTTTCAGCACAATCACTTGCGGTCATTGAAGAACTTGGGCTCGATTCCTCCAAGGTCAATATTGATGGAGGTGCTCTCGCACTTGGTCACCCACTTGGAGCCAGTGGTGCAAGAATCGTTGGACGGGCTGTAACAATACTCACACGAAATAAGGCGAATGTTGCACTTGCAACTATGTGCATAGGCGGTGGCCAAGGAATTGCCACAGTACTCAGGAGGGTTGAATAATGGTAATTGAGATGCTATCACCAATGATTAAAACAGAACTGCAAAGGAAGAGTTCGATTAACAAAGTTGCAGTTATTGGAAGTGGAATTATGGGTGCGGGTATTGCCGCCCATTGTGCAAATGCAGGTTGTGATGTTTTGCTTTATGACATCGTTCCTAAAGGCGCTGCTGATCGGTCTATCATTGCTCGAGAGGCGATAGCACGAATGAAAAAAAGTAATCCTGAATCTCTGATGCACCCCTCGAATGCTCAAAGAATCCATGCTGTTAATCTTGAAGATGATTTGCATCTTCTCAAAGACAGAGACTGGGTCGTCGAAGTTGTAGTGGAACGCATTGATATCAAGCACACGATCTATTCCAATATAGAAGAACATCTTTCCAAAAATGCGATTTTATCTTCAAATACATCAACAATTCCAAGGTCATCTCTTGTCCAAGGCATGAGTGCATCTTTAGCTTCTCGGTTCCTAATTACACACTTTTTCAACCCCCCTCGCTATCTCCCTCTTTTGGAATTAGTTGTGGGAGAAGAAGTTGAGGAAGACCTCTTCCAAAGGATGAGTCTCTTCGCATCCGAGAGACTCGGAAAGAAAGTAATTCTTTGCAATGATACTCCCGGCTTCATCGGTAATCGTCTTGGAATATACTTCGTACAACGTTCTATTGCTGCCACATTGGATTATGGCTTCACCGTGGAACAGGCTGATGCTATGCTTGGTCGTCCGATTGGACTCCCAAAGACAGGAGTTTTCGCATTGATGGACTTGGTTGGAATCGATATAATTCCTGCCGTTGTTCAGAGCATGGTGGACAATCTACCACCTGAAGACCCACTGCACGCCATAGCAGGACGGGGAGAGAAAATGATCAGCGATATGATTGCCGAAGGGTACACAGGTCGTAAGGGTAAAGGTGGATTTTTCAGACTCAATACAGAAGATGGTAAGCGCACCAAAGAAGCTAGAAGCCTCATTGACGGGTCATATCAAACTGCTGTTCGCAATGCAGCTTTTACCTCTGCTAAAGTCGGTCGCCAAGGACTTAAACGCCTAATGACTCACCCAGACAGGGGTGCTGCTTTCGTCAAAGAAATATTACTTGATACATTTGCTTATGCTGCTTCACTCGTCCCGACAGTCAGTGAAGAGATTCATTCAATTGATGATGCGATGAAGGTAGGATATAATTGGAAGAAGGGTCCTTTTGAAATGATGGATTCCATCGGTCTCGATTGGCTCGTAAAGGAAATGAAATCGGCTCATATTGCCATTCCTGCACTCCTTTCAATGGCGGCAGAACGCGGTTCTTTTTACGGCAGAGAAGGGTCTGAAATAACTCGACTGAGTTCGACTGGAGAACCTACTCAAATTCTAAAAGGTGCACACGTAACTACAGTGGCAGACATTAAACGAAGACGAGGTAAGGCGATTCGAAGAAATGCTTCAGCCAGTATTTGGGATGCTAATGATGGAATCCTTTTAGTTGAATTCCATTCGAAAATGAATGCTCTTGATCCATATATCATGGAAATTCTCCTCGCTGCAGTCGACATTGCAGAAAGCGATGATTGGAAAGGAATACTCATAGCGAACGATTCAGCAAATTTCTGTGCAGGTGCGAATCTTGGTCTTGCATTATTTGCCGCAAACTTAGGTGCATGGGGTACATTAGAGGAATTTATTGCTCTGGGTCAAGAAACCTTTCAAGCTCTAAAATACGCTGATGTTCCTGTTGTTTCGGCGGCATCTGGTATGTGCCTAGGAGGAGGATGTGAAATTCTACTCCACTCTGATGGTATCGTCGCTCATTCGGAATCCTATATCGGATTGGTTGAAACTGGAGTCGGTATAATCCCAGCATGGGGCGGTTGTAAGGAAATGCTTGCACGGGTTACTACGGAGAAACTCGTAGGATTCGGGCCAATGGCTGCAAGCATGCTTGTCTTCGAAAATATCGGCATGGCTAAGATTGCTAAATCAGCACAGCAAGCCAAAGATCTCGGCTACCTTCGAGCAAGTGACCGCATCACAATGAACCGTGATCATGTTTTGGCGAATGCTAAGTCATACGTGCTCGAACTCGCCGAAGATTATACTCCACCTACTCCTCATGTCTACCATCTACCTGGACCTTCTGGAAGGGCAGCACTCGCTATGGCTTTGAACGACCTTGCTCTTGCCGGTCATGCTACACCTCACGACATTACGGTTATCGGTGAACTTGCAAAAGTTCTGACCGGCGGAGAATGTGACCATATCGAGGAACTGAGTGAAGATGATATTCTTGCGCTCGAGAGAAAAGCAATCTCAACTCTCGCTCGAAATGAACTCTCACTGGCCAGAATGGAACATATGCTTGGCAAAGGAAAACCATTGAGGAACTGAAGGAGAGATGATGATGACTGTATACAAAGCACCTTTGAACGACTATAATTTCCTCTTCCACGAAGTATTCGATGTTGTCGAAGTATGCAATCGCTTAGGGTACGATAATATTGACAGAGAAATGCTCGATATGATGACAGAAGAATGGGCACAATTTGTGACCGATGTATGGAAACCATCAAACAGTGATGGTGATACATTTGGTTCTCAATTGAAAAATGGAGATGTGATCTCAGCACCCGGTTTCAAAGATGCCTGGAAACAAACTGTTGAGTCTGGTTGGTTACAATCAGTTTGCAAAGAGGAACACGGCGGTATTGAATTACCCCTTTTCTTCCGTAATGCAATGGATGAGCCAGCAATATCTTGCAATATGGCCATCTCGGTGGTAGCCGCATTGAGTCTAGGTGTTTATGACATAATAAGTAGCCATGCTTCACAGGAAAACATCGATCTCTATGCTGCCAAAATAGGCAGTGGAGAATGGTGTGGTACAATGTGCCTTACCGAAGCACATTGTGGTACTGACCTTGGGTTAATCAAGACCAAAGCAATCCCTCAAGACGATGGAACATTTACGGTGACTGGAACAAAGATTTTCATTACTGCAGGTGACCATGATTTGAGCGACAATATTGTTCACATGGTTCTTGCTAAACTACCTGGTGCACCAGAAGGTTCCAAAGGAATCTCGCTCTTCCTTGTGCCAAAATATCTCAGTGAGGGTGATGAACTTTCGAGTCTCAAAAATGGTACATCCATCTCAGGAATAGAGGACAAGATGGGATTGCATGGTTCGCCAACCTGTGTACTCAATTTCGATTCGAGTAAAGGTTGGCTCGTTGGAGAAGAGAATACAGGCATGGCGCTGATGTTCGAGATGATGAACAGAGAAAGACTCGCTACCGGAATGATGGGTCTTGGACTTGGTGAAATTGCCTATCAAAATGCATTGGCCTGGTCCTTGGATAGACGTCAAGGAAGAGACCTACGTGGCATGAAAGATCTCGATGCACCAGCGGATAACATCCTTGTCCATCCTGATGTCCGTCGAATGTTACTCAAGGCCAAAGTCAACTGTGAAGGGACCAGAGCCCTCGGAACATGGATTGGAATCTTACTCGATGAGATGAAAAGAGGTGATGAGGAAACCAAAGAGAATGCAACTGCTCTCATTGCATTACTCACTCCTGTCATGAAGGCCTATTCGACAGATGTTGGTTGCCAGAGTGCATCGCTTGCTATCCAAGTCATGGGCGGGGCAGGTTATTGCTCAGAATACGGGGTTGAACAGTTCTATCGTGATGTAAGAATCGCTCCCATCTGGGAAGGAACAAATGGAATACAAGCTCTTGACTTAGTCGGACGTAAAGTGACCCAAAACTTCGGTCATAACCTTCGACATTTGATGTGGCCATTACTTGAATTCATCGAAGAGAATCGTGCTCTTGAGAAAATGGCAGAATTCAATAAGCCGTTGCATAAAAGTGTCAAAGGGTTGCAACAACTCACACTTCTTCTCATGGCTGAAGGCGCTGGAAATCCACACTTTTTGGCATCAGGTGCTACCGATTATTGTACATACTTCGGAAATACCTTACTCGCCTACTTATGGGCAAGGATGGCACGAGTGTCTCTTGATGCTAAGGCGAATGGAAGCGCAACTGAATTTCACGAAGCCAAACTTGCAAGCGCACGCGTCTTCTTTGCAGAAATCCATCCAGAAAATGTTGGACTTGCCGCTAAGATCGCTACAGGTCACAAGCATCTAATGTCATACCCTGAGGCTGCGTTCTGATGAAGTCGCAGTTCCCTATAAGCAAAGGTGCGGCTGCTTATTCAAAAAGTGTGCAATGGAAAATGACCTGGCCTTGGATCATATTCTGTGCCCTTATCGCTATCGAATTGATATTGTGGCGCCAAGATAGTCAAGTTCTGATAAATATCACCTTCTGGACAATTGCCTTTGCGATTGTATTGAATGCAACCTACTTGAGTTTGGAGGCAAAGGTCGTGGCGGCATTTTTCCTCGCCCATCCAAGGGTTGGAAAGGAGGATCTCAATCAAAATTGGCGCCTTATCGAGTTTACTGGATGGGGAGGAGACAAGCTAATGGGATCTTTCATCCCAGCAAAAGGTAAATCAAAAGGTTTGATTTTGTACATGCATGGATATTCATCTTCCATGGCTTGGGCAGAACATAGAATCACTCATCTGAGCGAACAAGGATTTGATGTGGCCGGTATAGACATGAGAGGACATGGTCGTTGTGACCTCAATCAAGACTGGACATTACTGAAAGTAGCAGCAGATATAGAAGCCTTTTTGGATACGATTATTTCAGAGTACAAGGAGGTGCCAAGAGTCCATTTCTATGGCCATTCGATGGGGGGCTTTCTTGCCCTAAGGCTGTCGAGTCACAAATCTGGATGGTGGGCCAATCAACTTGATTCGTTGATTTTGGAATCCTCTGTAGCATCAATACCAATGATTGTAAAAATGCGAGTTGGTTCAATGTGGAATCTAGGTCGCCCTTTGATTCGTCGAATTATTCGTACTGAAATGAAAAGAATTCATCCTGACTTGCCAATTACATTCTGGAACGCTAAAATACCTCAAATCGGATTACCAAATATCCCAGTACTCACTCTTCAATCTAAGAATGACACCGCACTCGGGAGAAAACATTACAATTTACTTAAGAAACATATTCCTGATGATGGAGAAAATCAGTTTCATCTCATTTCTGATTTGGAACATACGACCCTTTTAGATTCAACGACTCGAAGGGGTTTCATCGAAAAATGGTTAGGGAAAAGGAGTTGATTCATTGGGTAACGAAAAACGATTCAAGAACGCTGCAAAAGAAGTAATGAACCTCAGTAGCAAACCTGACGACAAGACGATGCTCCTGCTCTATTCGTTGTATAAACAGTCGACTGAAGGGGATATGTCTGGAAGGCTTCCCGTAACTGGAGGAATTGCTGCAATAGCAAAATACAGGGCTTGGAAAAAACTGAAAGGCAAGGACTCCCAAGACGCTATGAACGAATATGCCGACATTGTCGATAACTTACTGGAACGTTCAGAAAACATCTCAGAAATCGAATCATGGAATGGCCGTACTGTACTCATCAGTGGTTCCAGTCGAGGACTTGGACGTGCGATGGCACTGCGCTTCGCAGAAGAAGGAGCAAACCTTGTTCTTCTCGGGCGCACACTTGATGCTGATGATGGAAAAGGTTCTCTAAATGAAACCGCCGAAATGGTTGAATCTGCCGGTGGTAAAGCAGCAGTGGCAGTTTGTGATGTCCGTAATGATGCGGATGTGCTTGCTGCCGTCCAGATAGGAGTTGATGCATTTGGTGGAATTGATGCAGTCATTTGCAATGCTGGTGCGTTATTTATTGCAGCATTTGATGAAACTCCATTGAAGAGATTTGATCTTGTTCACGAAGTAAATATTCGTGCTTCATTTACCCTCTGTCAAGCGGCATTACCGCACCTACGAAAGAGTGATAATGGCCGAGTTTTGTTGATTTGTCCACCGATTTCATTGGATCCAAAATGGTATAAGGGGTCTTTGGCATATACAATCTCTAAATTTTCAATGTCGATGCTTGTCTTGGGTCTTGCAGAGGAATTATCAATCGATGGAATTTCTGTAAACGGCCTTTGGCCTGCCACCACCATTGATACTGCTGCTGTTCGATATAATGAAGCACTTGGTGGAGCTGAAATGGTAAGACGTAGTAGAATTCCAAGAATTGTTGGAGATGCTGCATTGGTAATAATGAGTAAATCAAGTGAATGTACAGGAAAATTCCACACCGATGAATCGGTGTTGCGAGAAGAAGGCGTAGAGGACTTTGACCAGTATGCTGTTGAGCCAGGCATGCCTTTGCAGCCTGATTATTACCTTTAGAAGGGGAATAATTCGATTCTTGTCAAACTCCAAAACCGTGTCATCACGAATGGTATACGTAAGGACTTGGAATTGTCCGTAAAGAACCTTCGGCATCTACAGTTTTGCCGGTAGGATTGAGCAATCAAGCTATTTTTACAGCACATTAAAGAATGAGAGGACGATAAACGAATTGATGAATCCTGAACTCTGGCTGGAAAATGTCCTAATCTCCATGGGGCTAGGACCCGATATGACGAATTATGCCATGCTGGGAATTGGTTCAATTCTTCTTTTAGTGGTTTGTGTATTGGGTAATTTTGTAACAAGGAAGTTCATCGTTCAAGGTATCCAGAAGTTTATTGAAAACTCCAAAAACGATTGGGATGACATATTTCTCAAAAATAAAGTGTTTAATTCCTTATCGACTCTGGTCCCGTTGATTTTAATTCAATACCTTTCGGTTCCAATTCTTTCGAATTTTTCTTCCCTCATTCCTTTTGTATATATTGTTGTAAAGGTGTCACTGGTATGGGTAATTACATCGGTTTTGGTAAAGGCGCTCAAAGCCATGGAAGAGGTCAGCACAAAAATCCCTTCTTTCCAAGACAAGCCAATTGTAAGCTATATTCAGCTTGCTTCGGTCATGATTTACGTTGTGGCTGCAATCTTAATTTTTGCAACAATCTTGGATAAGGATCCATTAGCACTCTTGGGTGCTTTAGGTGCTTTAACAGCAGTACTTATGTTGGTTTTTAAGGATACAATTCTTGGTTTAGTAGCAAGTATTCAGATTTCGTCGAACGATATGGTTCGGGTTGGAGATTGGGTCTCCATGCCGAAGTACGGAACTGATGGAGATGTTTTAGAGATTACTTTGAATACAGTTAAAATTCAAAACTGGGACAAAACGATTTCCACTATTCCAACGTATGCCTTCATTTCAGACTCGTTTAAGAATTGGAGAGGGATGACGGATTCGAAAGGAAGACGAATTAAGAGGTCATTAAACATCGACATGACGAGTATCAAGTTTTGTACGGATGAAGAAATTGTTCATTACAAAAAGGTAGAGATGTTGAAGGATTATATTGAATCGGCTCAGAGCGAAATAGCAACCCACAACGACACGAACAGCCATGACAAATCATCTTTGTTAAATGGCCGAAACCTTACCAATATCGGACTGTACAGGGAGTATGCGCATCAATATTTAAGCGCCAATAAAAACCTTCGAAAGGATTTAACTTTGATGGTTCGACAGTTAGAACCAACCGAAAATGGTTTGCCGATAGAGGTCTATTGCTTTAGTAATAATATTGCATGGGCGGATTATGAAGCAATTCAAGCAGATATATTCGACCATCTGTTATCGTCAATATCGAGTTTTGATCTCGAAATATTCCAGAACCCTACAGGGAAATTCGGAAGTTGAGATTTCTTTGCATACTGGGTAAGGCTTGGACTCATTTACCATTTCACCTTGGCATCTGACTCTTTTGTTCAGTTACCGGCTCAAAGTTTATATTGCTCATTAGAGAGTTCACTCCATGGTTGAGATTCTATGCCCTCACTGCGAAGAGGAAATCGAACTGGACGATGATGCGAGTGGTGAGTTTGGCTGCCCATACTGTGAAGGCGAGTTTGAATGGAATATGGAACCTGATGTAGAAGCGATTACGAGATCCTCACAAAAAGGAGAGCAGTTGGATTACAGTTCCGAATTATCCTCCATCCACCCTACTCAGTGGCTTGGTCACGCACTCTCGCTTTTCGTCTTTGTATTCCTTATCATTTGTCTTACTTCAA
>Ga0308019_10001763_pt1 | contig 12738 bp, 23 predicted proteins | sample Neamet284_FD_203135 | JGI IMG/M metagenome (GOLD analysis project Ga0308019, IMG submission 203135) | Marine microbial communities from water near the shore, Antarctic Ocean - #284 | ecosystem: Environmental > Aquatic > Marine > Unclassified | place: Southern Ocean | collected 2014-10-01 | reverse complement strand
CTTGATGAAGTTAAAAAACCAGTATCTCAAATGACACCTAAAGAAAAAGAAGATGACGCCAAAAAGCGTAAAGAGTATAAAGCTTATCAGAAATCTAAGCGTAATGAAGAAGTTGAAGTTGATGAAGAACTTGAGAAAATTAAAGGTAAGACTCCTGGTGATAAAGGACGTAAAGCTTCTGTTGAAGATGACATCGAACGTGCAGAGAAAAAGGGTGATAAGAAACTAGTCAAGAAACTTAAAGAAGATGAAACTGTAGAAATAAATTTCGATGAGATTATTGAGCAAATTATTGCTGAAGAAGATGAACTTAATGAAGGCAAAATGAAAGAACTTCATGCTCTTATTACAAAAGGTATGTCCGCTGAAGATATAGCAAAGAAGATGAATCTTGATGTAAAAACTATCAAGTCGCTGATGAGTAGTAAAGACTATAAGGAAGAAGAAGGTGATGATGAGGAAGATGATGATAAGAAAGCAAAGAAGGATAATCCCAAAAAGACTGGTAAAGAGAAAGTAGAGATCAATCCTGAAATGAGTGAATCTGCTGCTTCTGATGCTTATAAAGATATGAAGAAAGATAAAGATTTAGCTAAACGCAAAAAAGATAGTGCGGATGATAGTTCTAATGCGACTGATCAAGATAAGTCAAAGCTTGATTCGCGCAACATCCTTATGCAATTGAAAAAGGCTTCAGATAATCCTAAACACAAAGTTAAATTTGCTGATGGTAAATCAGTAGCAATTAAGCCGGGTATTGTTAAAGCTGCAATGGCTGTATTGTCTAAACTTAAATCTAATGATAGAGAAAAAGTTCAAGCGCAGATGCAGAAGTCTTATAAAGATATGGTTAAAGCTTTACAAGGTCTTATGAAGAAAGCTGGATATCACGAAAACATAGAGGAAAATAGTAAAATGGAACGCATGGGTATATCTTCAAGTCTAGTTGATGCAGTAAATAATGTTCTTATGGGCAAACGCCCAGTTGAAGAGAAATCAGGAGACGCTGCTGCTTATAAAAAATTCTTTGATGCAGCCCTAAAGAAATTTAAAGTTGGTTCACCAGCAGAACTAGAGGGTGAACAGAAGAAGAAATTCTATGATTACATCGATAAGAATTGGGAAAGTGACGCTGAGAAAGCTGGTAAAGATGAAGAAGTCCAGAATGAAGAAGTTGACCTTGATGAAGGTAAAATGAAAGACCTTTTGATAAAGGCAGAAGAACTTATGGGCCCATCTAAAAATAGAAAAGAAGGCATACAGATGGTTGCAAAGGGTTTAAAAGTTTCAGAAAAAGAAGCGACTAAACTAGTTGATGCAGTTCTTAAAATGAATGCGTCATGGAAGATGAAAAAATAAATGAAAATATATTGTGATATGGATATGGTTCTTTGTGATTTTCTTAGCGCGTCAGAGAAAGTTTTAGGTCAACCTTATTTCGATAAAAGTATGTCGAAAGAAGAAAAATCTGCTAAGATTACAGCCAAGAAAGATTTTTGGCATACTCTACCTTGGTATGATGGCGGTAAAGATTTATGGAAGTATATAACAAAAAATTCAAATGATGATATATACATACTATCAGCGTATGCTTCTTGGGATCCAAATTGTAAAGCAGGTAAAAAAGCATGGATTAAAAAGAATTTAAGGCCAGCACCCAATAAGATTTTTCTCGTTAAGAGGGATCAGAAGCAGAATTTTGCAGATAAAAATTCTATCCTTATTGATGATTATAAAAGGAACATTCATGAATGGGAATCTGCTGGCGGTAAAGCAGTACATCATATAAATAGAAGCACTACAATCGCAAAACTCAAGAAGTTAGGCATATAATAAAAGGAGAAATAAAATGGCTTTATGGGGAGCTACAGACGCCGATGAGTCAAAACCTAAATGGATGACTACGGCAGATAAAAAAGAAGTATTAGCTACAACGTCTGGTTGGGTTGTTGAAGCTGGTTCGGTTATGACTGGTAACGATAATACATCATCTACACCAGAAGTATTAGTTGCAACGGGTGGTCTAACGACTTCTCTTGGTGCTGCTACTATCTCTAGCGTTGATTGGATCACAACTGCCGCAGATAAGTCTGCTGGCTTTACGCTTAGTGTCCGTGTTCGATACAACGAAGCAGTTGATGTTGCAACTAGCAATCCGACTGTCGCAGTCACAAACGGTAATCAGGGTTCTGGTTCTGGTCGTGGTCCGCATACTCTTGTATATGCGAGTGGCACAGGCAGTAACGAACTGGTATTCTCGCTTGTTATCGCGGCCGCGAATGCTGCTACAGCCGCAAATGACGTATTGTCAGTCGCTGCACAGAATGTTCTCTTGGCTGGAGGTTCTACCATCAGGGATGCTGGCACATCAACGAATGCTGAAGTTGCAATTTCCTCTGGTCAGGGTTCGACTGCTGGTACATTAACTGTTGTTGCATAAGGGAACTTAGATAATGGCAGATAAAAAAGTAACTGCATTAAGCGCACTATCTAGTATTACCTCTGATGATCTTTTTCTTGTTGTTAATAATCCTCAGGGTACGCCTACTAGCTACAAAGTAAGTGCTAAAAATATGTTTAAGTCTGTGCCCGCAAACACAGCAATCAAAGGTCTGTTTACTACAACAGGCAATACGATTATTGCGGGTAATCAGGCTAACGTGTCTGCCAATGCTACATTCTCTTCCAAAGTTACGGTATCTGGGGATAAGAAGTTTCTTATTACAACTAAGAGTGTGAACCCCGGAAACTCGAATGCTGTTGCACAAAGTGTAACGGCAGGCACTATATTCTATAGCAATACATACTTGTATATTGCGACTGACAGTAACACAATTAAGAGGATTGCATTAAGCACTTTCTGATGATAAATTTGACAGATGATAATTTTTATCTGTTTGCTGCGAAATATTATGATAATCCTCAATGTATTGATTCTGAGGAATTTGAAGATGATTTGAAACGTATTCGCTATCTGAAAAGATTGTTTCGGAAATACAAGCAAACAGGTGATTTGAAAGATAGATTAATATTGAACCATTTTGTAGTTCTATATAATGTTTTTCAGCCAGACGCGGCTACTAGAATGTTATGTTTGAAACTGCATGATGAATTATATTTGGTTAAACCCTTTTTATTAATGATGGGTTATTGGCCTGATAAAATTGTCGGTATAAATGGTGTAACAATATTTGATAGTGATATACCATTAGACACTAGGATTATTAGAATACTACGGGAGATACATGGATAATGGCAGAAAAAATAGCTGATCTTATTCTGACTTATCAGTTTATTAAGAGACTGGTCCAGCCTTTCGATGAAACCGAAGCTTTTAAAAACGGTATTATCGATGAAAAGGGTATGCGTATCAAGAGTAAAGAAATTAAAACTTCTGTAGAAAAGAAATCATATGGTTATTATGATCGTATGGTCTTTAATCTGAAAAAATTGCTAGAGAAATTACCTGGCGGTAAAAACAAACTTGCTTCGTATGCGGCTGCATTGTTTCTCCTTAAAGAAGCTTGCTCCCCAGAACAGCCTGAATATACAGAGCAAGATTTGTTAGAGGGTCTAGAGAAAAATATAAAAGAATTAAAGGGTGCTAAAATGAAAGAATATAACGAACTCTTTGAGGATACCCCCGCAAATGCGACAGGAACTTCTGTAGCAGGCACAGGAGATGATGATACGTATGTTCCTGTCGCAAAGACTGATAAAGAGAAAAAGAAGAAGAAGAAAAAAATCCTTATTGATCGTGATGGTCGAAAGACTGAAATGAGGAAATATGTTAAAGCATATATGGAACGGCGCCAGAAACGTGAGACATTACAGAAAAGAAATCAATTAAGGGCCCGTATGGGATTGTACTGATGTTCAAGATTTATATGATATTATTGATTGTAGCAATTCTTAGTGGCGTTGGGTATGGTGGATATGCGTACTATAAAGACACACAGGAACGTATCTCTACGTTAACTGCTAATAGTGCTAAATTAGAACAGGCAGCAAAACTGCAAGAAGAAGCAATCAATACTATGATTGATGACCGCGCAGTGATGCAAAAATTGAATAAAGGTCTCCAGACTAAATTACGAACCGCAGAAAAATATGGTGATCAACTACGTAACACTTTACGTAAACATAATTTAACACATCTGGCAAATAAGAAGCCGGGTCTAATAGAACGGAAGATGCAAAATGCGACCAATCGTTTATGGGATGATCTTGCTAACATCACTAACCCTAATGGGGTGCAGTCTGATACCAGAACCAAAGGTAGTGACAGTAACAAAGGTGATAAAGACCCAAGTACCAATAGTAGCACATCCTCGACAAGTTCAGTTAAATGATATAAAAATTTATGTAGTTGCAAAGATAAACTATGCTGAATTTGTTAAGAACTATGAAAAAAAGAATGGCGGTGATTCGTATATTGCACTATCGATTAAAGATTTCGAAAACCTAAGTTTAAATTTTGCGGAAGTACGCCGGTATATCCAACAACAAAAAGAAATAATCGTATACTACGAAAAAGCAGTTGCACCTGAGGAGAAGAAATAAATGGGTAAGTTTAATAATAAGATATCGGCAGAATTTAATCCTCCTAGAAAATGGATTTTAGAGCGGGCATTATCATATCAAAACGAAGATTTGGATATGAGTAATTTAGAAAAGTGTGGGGTTAGAATTCCTGGTAATAAGATTACATGTAAAAAAGATTTTGTGACTGATTTAGCTTCAGTGCCTAGGATAGCTTGGTTCCTTATTGCTCCGTGGGACGTAGCACGCGCTGCTATCATTCATGATCTATTGTATAAGAGTATTCGCCAATATAGGCATATGTATGAAACGGGGGATGAACGAGAGCGCGCCCACTACAATGGTGAACAATCTATCAATCTAACTATTAATAGGGTGACTAATACATATAAAGAAGCTAAGAAAGAAGCCGATCAAGTATTTCTTGCTGCTATGTTAGATGCTGAACCTTCAGTTGCTAAATGGAAAATCTATGCTGCATATTATGCTGTTGTTCTTTTTGGTCGATGGAGTATAATCCCAAACGAAGATAATATCTAATGTCTCATTGTCTCAATTGCGGTCATGAATCTCACTGTGGTGTACCACTAATGAAAGAGTTTCGTGGTCATAATGGTAATGGTGGATTAATGGGTATGGTAGAAGCGTGTAAACATTGCCGATGTAAATTGTGCGCTGATATATCTGAAACAGAACACAAGTCAGAATAGGAGTGTAGCGTATGATGAATTTTACTGATTTTAATGAAGCTGCCGAATATAAGGGTAGAAAAGTTAAACTCAATGATCCTACGCGCTCCAGTGACGGTAAAAAGAAGTTCTATGTGTATGTGAAGAATGAAAAGGGTAATATCATTAAGCTTGGTTTTGGTGACCCTAACATGGAAATTAAAAGAGATGATCCTGCAAGAAGGAAATCTTTTAGAGCAAGACATAAATGTGATGACCCAGGCCCTAAGTGGAAAGCTAGATACTGGAGTTGTTATCAATGGAGAGCAAATAGTAAAGTAGATAATTAATATGAAAAATGATGAATTGAGTCGTCTTGATAAACTATTTAATTACTGGTATTTTAAAATATTCAAAAAAATGCCAGGCGAAGATGTTCCCAAATATCTATCAGGAAAAGGTCGAGGAAAGTAACATGGCAGCATATGGTATAGGTATAGATTGTAATAATGAAGAGTGTGTTAACCCACAATGCACATGTGATGTGTGTGAGTGTACAGAAGAAGAACCATGTCCTTGTTGTATTAGCCCCCCAGAATAATGGAAGATTGTAATGCCCAAAGCAAAATACACCCCATGTATTAAAGTATGTGAGCATGATGATGAAGGATACTGTCTAGGGTGCCAGCGCACAGAGGATGAAGTGAAGGGCTGGCGCGATAGGACAGAAGAAGATCAACTCTCTGGTATTAAGATGCTACAGGTTAGAAAAATAGATCGGGATTTAAATCGGCTTTATCAGCATAGAGAACAAAGTTTTGATCTCCAATAGAGATTTACCTAGCTCATATGCTGGTGGTATAGATTATTATGCTCTAGTAGGTATGAAAAGATCGATTAGATGGTGTCATAAATATTACGGTAAAAAGATGATGTTAAATGATTTGATGTATACGCTAACAATTATTAAGTTTGGTGAATTACAAAAAATGTATAGGGAATGATTTTATATGTGGATATGGTTAGTAAGTAGCATTGCTGGTAGCTTGTTGGGTGCAGCAACGACTGAATGGTTTAAAGATACAAAAGCAGGAAAATGGTGTTTTGATAAATATCTCGATATAGCATATTGGGCTAATGAGAGATATGGGTTTGATATTTTAGATAAAGAAGAAATTTCTTGGAAAATTAAATATCCTAATATCAATCAGAAAATTATAACTCTAGAAAAAAGAATAGTAGAATTAGAGAAAAAGAACAATGCCGATTGATTCACCAGATGGAAGAGATATTGAACTCTTCAAACTTATGGAAGAAAGACGTATGGAGTCTCAACGGCAATACGAACTTCTCCATGAGAGGATATCCAATATGAAGGATGAAATCAATACTGATATTCAGAATTCACATAAAATTATCATGGCCGAGATTAAAGACCTTCGTGGAGAACAAAGACGCCATTCTGTAGAAATGTCTAATAGACTAACAAATCTAGAGAAATGGAAATGGACGATTGTTGGTGGAGCAGTTGTTATTGGTTTCTTTTTATCTGGTGGAATCGGTGCAATTAGTAAATTAATGTCTTGACAATTATCGAATAATCTAGTATACTCTGTAACATGAGTAATTATATTGATAGCAAATACCTAAATTTATTGTCGAGCCACTTGCCTTTATTCAAGCGCAAGAGCGATAATCTATACAATTTTAGATGTCCCTATTGTGGTGACAGTCAGAAGAGTAACACTAAAGCTAGAGGCTATGTCTTCCTGCATACAGGTGATTACTTTTTCAAATGTCACAACTGTAGTTATGGTACAAGCCTTAAAAAGCTTATACAGGATGTTGATGGTGAACTGTATAAACAATACATCATGGAGAGGTTTTCTATAAGAGAGAGAAAGCCCGTTAAACAAAAAGGTATGACGTTCCAGAAAGCGCCTAAGTACGTTAAAAGCGAATTTAAGGCGCTCAAGAAGATATCTCAACTAAAGCATGATCACTACGCTAAAGTCTATGTAGAGAATAGACTCATACCTAAAAGCAAACATCACAAATTATTCTTCGCACGAAAATTCTATGAGTGGGTCAACACTATCATACCAAACAAGTTTGATGTTAAGTATGATGAACCTCGATTAATATTACCGTTTCTAGATGAGAACAAAACACTAATAGGCTTTCAAGGTAGAGCATTAAAAAAATCGAACACTAAATATATCACAATTATGATTGTTGAGTCTAAGCCTAAAGTGTTTGGTCTAGATGAAGTGAACAAAAACAAGAAAATTTATGTTGTAGAAGGTCCTATAGATTCCCTTTTTATAGACAACTGTATAGCTATGGCTGGCGCTGATTTAGCTAGATTGCAGCTGCCCAATACAGTAATAATATACGACAACGAACCTCGCAATAAAGAAATTATCAACAGAATGGAGAAAGTAATTAATGCTGGTCAAGAGATAGTTATTTGGCCTATACATAATGAGCATAAAGATATTAATGATATGATTATTGCAGGACACACTCCAGAAGAAATACAGCATATGATAAAAAAGTCTACATTTTCTGGACTAACAGCAAATATGAAATTAAGCGAGTGGAGAAAAATATAATGAATGTGAAGCTAATTAGTTATAGTAAGCCTAGTTATGATATGATGCATCATACATCTGAATACACTGAAGAAAACTTTCTGAAGCAACAACCTATTCAAGATTTAATTGCATACTGCGCAAGAGTTAGTAATCCATCTAATCAAACGAATAGTGATACAAGCGATAAATTGATCAAATATCTCATCAAGAATAAGCATTGGTCACCCCTAGAGATGGTTAGTGTATGTATGGAAATTGAGACTACGCGAGATATTGCACGACAGATACTTAGGCATAGAAGCTTTAGCTTTCAGGAATTCAGCCAACGATATGCAGATCCAACAAAAGACTTGCAATTTATGATAAGAGATGCTAGACTACAAGATCCAAAGAATAGGCAGAACAGCATAGAGTTAGAAAATGCTTATGATCTACAGGATTGGTATGATATTCAACAAAAAGTTATTGATGTAGCAAAAGAATCATATGACTGGGCGATAGAAAATGGCATTGCTAAAGAGCAAGCCCGTGCTGTATTACCTGAAGGATTGACAATGAGTCGCATGTATATGAATGGAACATTAAGGTCTTGGGTTCACTATATAGACTTACGTTCTGCTAATGGCACTCAAAAAGAACACGCTGATATTGCCCTAGAATGCGCTAAAGTTATCTCAGAAATATTCCCACTAATGAACGAAATTTAACAGTCCGCTTATCAGGAGATATAGGAAATGCAAAGCAACTATTTACCTACCCAATATCAAGAATATATTCATTTAAGTAGGTATAGTAGATGGTTACCAGAAGAGAAGCGTAGGGAGACTTGGCCTGAGACTGTAGGTAGATATTTTAATTTCTTTCAAGAGCATTTAGAAACAGAGTGTGGATATACTTTGAAAAAATCTGAACGTGATGAACTGGAAGAAGCAGTTCTATCGTTGCGTGTTATGCCATCTATGCGTTGTATGATGAGTGCAGGAGAAGCATTAAAGCGAGAAAATATTGCTGGGTATAACTGTTCTTATGTTGCTATTGATACGCCGCGCTCATTTGATGAGATTCTATATGTTCTTATGAATGGCACTGGAGTTGGGTTTAGTGTTGAGCGTCAATATGTATCGCAGATGCCTAGCGTGGCAGATGAATTTCACCCAACAGAAACTACAATTGCAGTACCTGATAGCAAGCTTGGCTGGGCTAAATCTCTCAAAGAACTTATCAGCCTGTTGTATGGTGGTCAAGTTCCTCAGTGGGACTTATCTAAAGTACGTCCTGCAGGCACACCACTTAAAACTTTTGGTGGGCGCGCTTCAGGTCCAGAACCACTCGATGAATTATTTCACTTTTGTTGCCGAATATTTCAAGGTGCTAAAGGCAGGAAACTATCTTCAGTAGAATGTCACGATATCGTATGTAAGATTGCTGAAGTTGTTGTAGTAGGCGGCGTGCGTCGATCAGCACTTATTTCTCTTTCAAATCTAAGCGATGACCGTATGCGTGTCGCTAAATCAGGACAATGGTGGGAAGAAAATGGACAAAGAGCCCTCGCAAACAATTCAGCTTGCTACACAGAAAAGCCCGAAATCGGTATCTTCATGGACGAATGGAAAGCCCTCTACGACTCGAAATCTGGTGAGCGGGGAATCTTTAGTCGTGAGTCTGCCACAAAACAAGCTAGTCGTAACGGTCGAAGAGACACCTCGTGGGACTTTGGAACCAATCCATGTTCAGAAATTATCCTAAGGAATAAGCAATTCTGTAATCTATCAGAAATTGTGGTACGTGTTAATGATACTGTAGAAACCCTTAGGGAGAAAGTAAAGCTTGCTGCTATTCTTGGCACACTTCAATCGACGCTTACCAATTTTAAATATATAAGCAAGGCCTGGCGAACGAACACTGAAGAAGAACGACTTCTTGGTGTTTCGCTTACTGGTATTATGGATAGCTCTATCACTAATGGTAAGAGTTCATCTAATGCATTCCCTTTAGCTAGTGTGTTGGAAGAGTTAAAAGACATCACAATCAATACGAATAAAGAGTGGGCTGATAAATTAGGTATCCCACAATCTGTTGCTGCGACGTGTGTTAAGCCGTCTGGTACTGTATCACAGCTTGTTGATGCCGCGTCGGGTATTCATGCGCGACATAATCCTTATTACATAAGAACAGTTCGGGCTGATAAGAAAGACCCATTAGCCAAACTTATGATCGATATGGGATTTCCTGTTGAGGATGATGTGGCGAAGCCAGACCACACGTATGTATTTTCGTTCCCTATGAAAACTTCAGAAGAAGCTGTATTTAGGAATGATATGTCTGCGATAGAGCAACTAGAACTATGGCTTACATACCAAAAGCATTGGTGTGAGCATAAGCCATCTGTTACTATTTCAGTCAAAGAAGACGAATGGTTTTCTGTTGGTGCATGGGTATATGAGAACTTTGATTATATGAGTGGTGTATCATTTTTACCGTTCAGTGATCATTCATATAAACAAGCACCGTATCAAGATTGTAGTGAAGATGATTATGAAGCATTTAAGAAGAAGATGCCTAAAGAAATTGATTGGACTAAGTTATCTGAATACGAAAGCACTGATCAAACTGAAGGTGTACAAATGTTAGCATGTGTAGCAGGTGTGTGTGAAATTTAAATGCTAGGAGATAGTTAATGGACGAACATAAAATAGTTATTAGCATCTATTATAAAGATAATGATGACAATAATGAATCTAAAGCCTATGTATGTAAAGATGTTGAAAATGGTGGGTTCTTTATTGAGTACACCAACGACGAAGGAGATGTTCAAGTACGTCAAGATTGTGGCAATTGGAGACTTCAGCTTGTTGAAGACATTGCTGAAAGCTGGGCATTATCTAAACCTGTATGGCGATAAAATGAAAAGAAAATCTGAGTTATACGACAAGAGACCTACATTAGGTCCCAATGGAGAATCTTGGGATATGTTTATTGTGCGTAAAATACGCGAAAGGCGTATAGAGGATAAAAATATTAAAAGGTATACAAAAATGTCAAAAATAGATGTTACTATATACTATGATAGCGGAGAAAAAAGAATTATTAAAGGCTTAGAAAAAGAAGAAGTTGAAAATGTGCTTGAGCTACATTCTAAGCCAGTAAATGGTAAAATCAATAAAGTTGAACTCGAAAATCAAAAAACAAATTTACCGTATATGGATTTGGATGGATATTTTGCTTTAATGGAGGCGAATACAGCATTGTAGAAAAGGAATAATAATGGCACAAAATGATTCGGCGTATGAGATGATATGTGATAATTGTGGTGAAGAGTATACTGTTTCTGCTTACGAAACAGAAGAAATTCCCAAACACTGTCCATTTTGTGGCCATGAAATAGATGTATCAGAATTTGATGATGACGACTTTGATTTAGATGATGATGATGAAGATGATCTATGAAAATCCATGGTTGTTTAACAATAAAGCATTTAATACAGAAGATATAAAAAATTACGAAGGTTTTGTATATGTCATCGTTTCACAAATTACTTTTCGACTCTATATCGGACGCAAATACTTCTTTTCAATGCGTAAGGCGAAGGGCGCAACGCGCCGATCAAAGAAGGAAAGCGATTGGAAAGTTTATTACGGCTCTAACAAGACGCTGCAAAATGATGTCAAAGACCAAGGAAAAGAAAATTATAAAAGAGTAATTTTGTCTTTACATACGACCAAAGGTGATGTAAACTATGAAGAAGTGAAACAGCAATTTTTGCAGAATGTACTAGAAGACGATAAGTACTATAATGATAATATTAATGGTAAGTGGTACCGTAAGGCAGACCACATAGTGAAGGGTAGAATGATTAATGAACATTTCCGATTTTGAATACATCAAGAAATTTCCTTTTCAAATCACAGACACAAATACAAATGAAGTCCGTTTACGCGAACTAGATTGGCTCATGCCTATGGTAGGCAATTGGGGACTCAATCTAGAGTTTGGTGTATTCTCTGGTGAAACAATCAATCATGCGGCAAAGCTTAGACCAGACCTAAAGTTTATTGGTTTTGATTCTTTTGAAGGCCTTCCAGAAGATATGGATACTGGTGAGAAACTTGTGCCAGCTAATGCTTTTGATCGTGGTGGTGAACCTCCTGAAGTAGAAGATAATATTGAACTAATCAAAGGCTGGTTCGATGAAAGTATATCTAAATGGTTAAAAGAGAACGATTGGCAGAGCCGACATAAAAAGATTGGATATCTTAATCTTGATGCTGATATCTATTCTTCTACCGCTACTGTCCTTACTGAACTCAATCATATGATCGTGCCCGGCACAATGATTCGTTTCGATGAATTGTCATGTTGGCGATATATATTTAATGAAGCTAGTCCTAAAAATGTGCAGCGAGTCTTCTATACAAATTGGAAAGCACATGAATGGAAAGCAATGAATGAATGGATGGAAAAATATGATCGTAAAGTTATTCCTATATGTAGAAACTGGCACCAATCTGCTACAGTCATGGTGATGCAATGAGTGAATTACCAGATCATTTAGGTGGCCATATGAACAAAGTTCATACAGATCGTTCTACTCTAACTTATCTAACAAAAAAATATAACATAAAATCGATGATAGATGTTGGTTGTGGACCAGGAGATATGGTCATGATAGCTAACGATAGGGGTATAAAAGCAATAGGAATAGATGGAGATTTTACATTACAGGAGCGTTGGAAAGCATTAGAAATACCTGTTACTTTACATGATTTTTCAAAAGGTAAACCTGAAAATATTCCTGATGTTGACTTAGGCTGGAGCGTAGAATTTCTTGAACATGTCGAAGAAGAACATATGGATAACTGGATGTGTCTTTTTGAAAAGTGTCAGTATGTTGTGTGTACCGCAGCTCCACCAGGACATGCGGGACATCACC
>Ga0308019_10001761_pt1 | contig 12750 bp, 13 predicted proteins | sample Neamet284_FD_203135 | JGI IMG/M metagenome (GOLD analysis project Ga0308019, IMG submission 203135) | Marine microbial communities from water near the shore, Antarctic Ocean - #284 | ecosystem: Environmental > Aquatic > Marine > Unclassified | place: Southern Ocean | collected 2014-10-01 | reverse complement strand
CTAAGATATACTCAAATAATATAATCGCTGAGACAATTATTAGAAGTTTACATCACATAAATTCCAAGATAGATTTTAAAGATAAAATTGTGATTGATGTATGTGCAGAATGTGGGGTATACACCATATTGACAAAGTGGATCTATTGAAAATGAATTGTAAAGGTTGTGAATTTTTTCTGAATAATAATGAACTCAAAATTGATCGAATAAAAATAGAATATGTTGTAAGAGGGGAATACAAGATACAAAATTTATTGAAACAAACTCAAAATTCAGGCTTTCACTGTACTATGTACAGAGATTCAGATAGTAAAAATTCAGGCAATATAGCAAGATATTTGTACGTAACTAGAATCAAAGAATAAAATATACATAGAAAAAAATATTTATTTTTAACAGTGAAATCATACTAATATTATATAAATACCTAATTTGAAAATCATATATGGCAAAATTTAATGTAGATATTTTTGTACCATCAAATTCAATTAAATTATTTGAATTGGCAACAGATTTTGAAAATTTTAATCGTTTTAGTCCTGCTCAAATAAAAGAAATTTCCATAGTTGAACAATCAGATAAAGAAATCATAACTAACGAAATATTGACTTTTAATACTATTTTTAAAAATGTTGAAATTAGACAAAAAACTAAACATTTAGTTAATTATCCAAAAACAATAACTAGTGAGGTAATAGAGGGACCATTTAAAAAAACAGTGTTAGAAATATCTTTTTCAGATACAGAAACACAAACAAAAATTTCGGTTAAAGCAGATGTTAAAATTGGATTAAAATATGCTATATTATCACCCATTATTGGAAGATTGTACAAAGGTATTGTTACAGGTTTAATCTATAAAATGAATAATGCAATAATGAATAATGAGAAAATATAATATAACTAGTTCGAAAAAGAATTAGAATGAATAAAACAATTTTTGATTGGGAAAATATTCAGAAGGGCTCAGAAATATTTCAAAAAAATCATCCATTTCCATATGGATTTATAAAAAATCCAATTAATGAAGAATATTATAATGAATTATGTAATACATATCCAACTGTAGATGATAAGTGGTATTCAGCAGATGACTATAGTCGATCATCAATAAAGAGACATTTTGGAAATTCTAAAGCAGATAATTTAATAGATGAAGATGATGAATCACTTAGTAAATCTTGGAATGATCTATTTCATTACTTAAATTCTAAAGAGGCTACAGAAAAAATGAGTGAGTACACAGGATTAAAAGTGACAAAATTACGTAGTTTGGATTTTGTTTTAAATCGTAAAGGCGATTTTAATTTACCACATTCACATCATATAGGTATGAAGAAGGAAGATTATGTATACAAATTTACTGTTTTAATTTATTTTGCAAAAGATTGGATAAAAGGTTCTCCAGGAGGAACTTATATTTCTGAAAGTGAAGATGAATCAACAATTGTTTTTGAACCTACTGATTTAAACAATAGTTGGATTTGTTTTGCAGAAACACCAATTTCATGGCATGGATCTAGATATATGACACATGATATTCCACGACCATCCATACAATTCTCAATGGTATAACTTTATGAATCCAAAAAATAAAAGATTTCTATGAAGAGTTATTATACGCATCTTAAATCCACCATGGAATTTGGTGAAGAGAATCTTATTACAAGAAAACCAATTTTGCGAAGTTCAGGTGTTTTTCCAGTAATACAAAATGAAAACTATTCTAGTAAAATTAATTTTTTGGGTTACTGGTTATTAAAAAGAAATATTCCAGAAGTTACTTTGATTATAACACTAAGAGATCAGATAGGAAAAACACTGTTAAGAGAAATTAAAATAATTAATGAAGCTAAAGCATTTACAATAAATTTAAAAGACATATTAAAAAAAATAAAACATACATCGGATTTTATTGGTTCAATTGAAACAGAATTTAATACTACAAGAGACATGGTTTTTCCATATCCAGCATTGGTTTTAGAATACTATAATGAAAAATTTAATACGTGTGTACATACTTTAGGAAGAATTTATAATGATTTTGAAGATTTAAATGAAAATGAAACATTCAAAGTTCCAGAAACAGGATTTGACATACATGAAACAGACGATCTATACTCATTTTTATCTTTTGTAAATGGCCCAAAGAAAAATGAAAACGGCCACATAGAGTATGTAATAACTAACTCTAAATCTGAAAAATATAATGGAAGTTTTAGTTTAGGAAAAATAAACCCGTTTGAAACAAAGCTTATTTTCTTTAAAGATCAAATTTCAGATTTAAGGGGTATGTTAGATAAACAACATGGATCAATTTCATTAAAACATAATTTTGAAGGATTTTATCCAAGATTTCTAGTAGGAAATATACAAAAATCATTCCCATCAGTAAGTTTTACTCATTCCTACTATGATTGTACTTCATGCAATACTGAATTAGATTTTTGGAATAGATCTGATGAAAAACATTATGATTCATCAGTCTATGTACCGATTTTTAATCAGGATAGCCAATTCACAAATTTAATGATCTATCCAAATTTTTCACCTTCAGATTTTAGTATTAAAATAGATATTCATAAAAAAAATGGAGATAAAGTTTATGAAGAAAATAATTTTTTACAAATTAAACATGAAAATGCAAAATTATTAAAAATTAATTTTAATAAAATTTTAAATGAAAATAATTTAAATGAAAATAATTATTCAGCTCATATTACTACAAATTTTAAAGAAAATAAAATACCTACAAGAATTAAATTTGGATTAGACATAGGAATTAAAGGATTAGAATCTAAATTACCATGCAACATTTGTTTTAATACAAGAATGGGGAATCCACTAATAGAAAATAAACCAGGATCATTTCATTGGTCACCAATATTTAAAAATAGAAATACAAATATCACATTAGGTAACTTTTCAACAATTAAAAATTATAAAAAAGATGCAAATATTGAAATGAATTTTTATCGAATAGAGGATTCATTAAATATTACAAAAAAATTATCCATAAAAGCAAATTCTGAAGAGAGATTTGTAATTAATGAACATGACGATTTAAAAGAATTTTTTTATGATGAAGGATGGGTAACTATCAAAGCAGATAATCCATACATAGAAGGTTATTATTTTAATATCCATAAATCAGGTTCAGTTTCAGGAGATCATTTTTTCTAAATATTTTAGAAAGTAGTAAAATATATCATCATAAATTATTCCATTTATTCCAATCATAATTATCAAATTTTACATTCTTCATTTCATTATCATTTGGTTTCCATGCAACATCAGCTAAAGTTAAGATTCTAGAAACATTTTGATCAATATTGATGTGAGCAGAAGGAATATTTTTTGGAACTTTAATCATAATGGGTTCTTCAGAGTTAGATTCAATTTCTAAATATTCATCAATTCCAGTTTTAAGTATAAAAATAACTTTTCCATGAATACATGTAAAAAAACTATTTCTTTTAGTGTGTAAATGAGGCCCTTTAATCTCCTTAGGATTTACAGAACTAACATATACCATTTTAGGGGATTCTATAATTTGATCCCAATCACGCCATATTACACTTAAACTGCCATTAACATGTTGATCCTGAATATCTTTTGTATTATGTTTTTCAAGTTTAATGATAAAATCATCAATAGACATATCATCATAGTTTATTTTACAATAATAAAAGTTTGAATTAAAAATACTCGTAAATATAAAAAAACTATTGTATTATACTACATAAAATACAATAAGACGTTTTTAATAATGATAATTGTATAAGTTATGAAAGCTCTAATTACAGGAGGATTAGGATTTATAGGAAGTAATTTTATTTTACAATTATTAGAAAAAAATCAAGATATACAAATTACAAATGTTGATGCAGAAGTTTATGGTTCAAATTATCAAAATTTAGTAAAAATTAAAAATGATATAAAATACAAATATGTTAAAGGAAATATAAATGACATAAAATTAATGGAAAATTTAATTAAAAAAAATGATGTGATAATTAATTTTGCTGCTGAATCATTTGTAGATAGAAGTATTTCAAATGCAATTCCATTTTTAGAATCTAATGTAAATGGAGTTTTCACCATACTAGAATTAATTAAAAAAAATAGAAAACGATTTGTTCACATTTCAACTGATGAAGTGTATGGAAGTTTGAAAAAAGGAAGTGCGATAGAAGAAACAAGATTTAACCCATCTAGTCCATATTCAGCAACTAAAGCTGCTGCAGAATTATTAATTAATTCATATGTAAAAACATATGATTCCGATTGTTTAATCACAAGATGTACAAATAATTATGGTCCTCGACAATTTGCAGAAAAATTAATACCAAAAACAATCATGTTAGCTTATTATGAAAAAGAAATTCCAATTTATGGCACAGGTAAAAATATACGAGATTGGCTTTATGTTGAAGATCATTGTTTAGCCATTGAAAAAATATTACATGATGGAAAAAAAGGTGAATCATATAATATTTCTGGAAATAATGAAATTGATAATATTACAATAGTAAAAGAAATTCTAGCATTAATGAATAAATCAGAAGATTTGATAACTTTTGTGGAAGATAGACCAGGACATGATTTTAGATACAGTATGGAATCTAAAAAAATTCGTAATAACCTAAAATGGTCACATGAAGTTGACTTTAAAGAAGGTATTAAAAAAACTGTAAAATGGTATCTAGATAATAAAGAGTGGTGGAAAGATATCTCTAAAGAGGTATTTTCCTCAACACCATGGAAAAACTAGATTTGATTTATTAATGAATAATTAACAAATAGAAAAATGAAGGGAATTATTTTACATGGGGGTCACGGAACTAGATTAAGACCGTTGACACATACGGGTCCAAAACAACTACTTCCGATAGCAAATAAGCCAATGTCCCAATATTGCATAGAATCAATAAAAAATGCAGGTATTAATGAAATTGCAATAATTGTTGGGGGCATAGGTGCAAACAAAGTTAAAGAATATTATAAAAATGGAGAAGATTTTGGTGTAAAATTTACATATATTTCACAAGATTATCCAAAGGGGATCGCACATGCAATTCAACTTTGTAAAAATTTTGTGAACAATGAAAAGTTTCTTGTATTTTTAGGAGATAATATAATTCAAAAAAAAATTGATCATATTGCAGAAGAATTTAAAAAATCAGATTCTGATGCATCAATATTATTATGTGAAGTTGATAATCCATCAAGATTTGGAATTGCAGATGTAAAAAATGGTGAAATTATAAAAATAATGGAAAAACCAAAAGAACCACCAACAAATTTAGCAGTTACTGGAATCTATTTTTTAACACCAAAAATTTTTGATGTAATTGAAAGATTAAAACCATCATGGAGAAATGAATTAGAAATTACCGATGCACTTCAAATGCTGTTAGAAGAAGGAAATAAAATTACATATGATACAATTACAGATTATTGGAAAGACACTGGAACTCCAGAAGATATAATTAATGCAAATAAGGAAATTTTAAAAAATATGAATCCATCTTTTGAAGGTGAAAAGGAAATAGACGTTGTAATTATGGGTAATGTAATTGTAGGTTCAGGAACTATAATAAAAAATAAATGTAAAATTTTGGGTCCAGTAATTATAGGAAAAAATTGCATTATAGAAGAAAATGCAACCATAGGACCAAATACAAGCATAGGCAATAATACAAAAATTGCAAAATCAAATATTCAAGACTCAATAATTATGGAAAATTGTGAAATAATTACTAATAAAAAAATTAAAAATAGCATTATTTCATCAAATTCAAAAATTCATGAATCAACTGATGACTGTAAAGTACTTCTATTAGGCGAAGGAACTAACATCAAAATCTGAAAGAATTTCATGGTAATTATTAATAGAAATAAACAAAGGAGAAAAAGAAATGGAGGAAAATGAACCACTAGTAAGTATAATTGTTTTAAATTATAATGCAGGAAAATTATTAACAGATTGCATAGAATCGATTTTTAATTCAAATTATAATAATTTAGAAGTAATTGTAGTGGATAATGTATCAAAAGATAATAGTCATAAAGAATGTAAAGAAAGATTTCAAAAAATAAAATTAATTGAAAATAAAGAAAATTTAGGCTATTGTGAAGGAAACAATGTTGGGATTAGAGCATCTATTGGAGAATTTCTAGTAATTATTAACCCAGATGTAATTGTAACATCTAATTGGTTAAATGAATTATTAATTGGTTATAAAAAACATGGTGAAGGACTATATCAACCAAAAATTCTAGCAACAACAAATCATGAGATTATAATTAGTGCTGGAAATATGATTCAATTATTTGGTTTTGGTTTTTCAAGAGGAAAAGGTGAAAAAGATAAAGGACAATATGAAAAAGATGAAATAGTAGGGTATGCATCGGGTACTTGTTTATTTTCATCAGCGAATATTTTTGAAAAAATTGGAAATTTTGATCCTTTTTTATTTGCATATCATGACGATTTAGATTTATGTTGGAGAGGTATGATAAAAGGCATAAAATCATTTTACATACACAAATCAATTGTATATCATCCATTAGAAGGATATAGTTTCAAATGGAATTCATTCAAATATTTTTTAATGGAAAGAAATAGAATCTACTGTTTAAGGAAAAATTTTGATAAAAAAACAATTTTTAAAATGATTCCATCATTAATTCTAGTAGATATTGCAATAACATTATTTTATTTAAAAAATGGATTTGTATTAGCAAAAATTAAAGCAAATATAGACATAATAAAGAATTTCAAAGTTATTTCTAAAAATCAAAAAGAAATTCAAAAAAATAAAATAATAAATGATGATCAGTTAATTACAAAATTTACAAATAATATTGAAGTTCCTCAATGGGTAATACAAAAAGAGAGCAATAATTTTGTGAATCAAATATTTGAAAAATTAAGTAAAATTACACGTCTAGGGTTTAGAAACAATTACTCAAAATCATAATTTCCAAGTATAGCTTCAATAAACAGAGATTTCCACATACTTCGTTCTCGTAGTAAAAATCCAATTATGCCAAATGGAAAAGTTCTCCCATTATTGTTTAAAGTTCCAATCATAAATTGTCTAAAAAAGATCATTGTCCTACCACCAGATTTATGAAATCTTGCATTAGCTAATAGTGTATCAGCACCATAATCAAATTTAAATGCAAATGCAAGACTGTCAGAATCAATAATTATATCAGATTCATTTTTTGAAAATTCTGATTTATTAATTCCGTGAACTAAATCAAAGGTTATTGAAAGATCTAAATCCTTAAGATAGATTTTTGCAGTTTTTAAAAAAGATATAGAATGGAAAAATTTTATCAGACCCCAATTGTTCATATTCTTAATTTTTTTGATGTAAATATTTGAATAATTTTGTAATTCTTGAAATTCAATCCTAGGTGAATTTTTAAATGGTTCAAAATTTTGTGTAAAATCTTTTTCATAAAGTTTAATCGCTTTAATATTTTCATTATTTTCGCCTAAAATCCATTTATCTCCAGGATAAAGAATAATAGGGATTGAATTTGTTTCATGTTTAATAAATTCTTCAACAGTTCCAATTTTATTTACTTCATCATTCATGTAAATATTATCTTCATGAGAAAATCTTATGAAACTAGCAAAAGGAATAACATATTTTGAATTGAATATATTTGATTGAATTTTAATTCGCATCAGTTTTTCTTTTGAAGCAATTTTTCGTAATTCAACATCATCAGGATCACCAATATGTGCAGCATAGCTAAATTGAGTTAACAATAAATCTACATCACCAGTTATTTTATGAATATATTCAGCTTGTCTTAAACTATCTACACCGCAATCATTAAGATTTAAAATTGTCTTATTTCCAATTTTTAAATACAATAATGAATCATATAGAAGATACGGTCTACATTTTACTTGAAAATTATTAGCAAGTTCATAAAATTGATTATGTTTCATTTCGATAACAGAAAAACCAAGTTTTCTACATTTTATTGCAACTCTATGATCGAGAGTATTTTGAAAAAGAACAGTAATTTTTTTTCTAGTGTCTTCAGGTATAGAAGACAAAACAGGAGGGTAAAAATGATCAGGGTGTTCATGAGAAAACCAAATGTGAGTTATATTATCAAAATCGGAGATTTTCATTTTTGATTCAGATATTAAATCCCAACTATTATTGAAAACACTTCCAAAAAGCCATGGATCAGTAATTAAATTAATTTTCTCATGAGAGAAAATTACCGATGCATGATTAACAAATGTAATGACAGGCGGAGTCAATAGAAAAAATTTGTTGATTGTTTATTTAATATTTATCATATTTTTAAAAAATTTATTTAATTGAAATATGTTAAAAACATCAAATAATTATAATTTTTGAGAGTGAAAATAATCCAAAGTTTTTCTGATACCGGATTCTATAGAAATTTTTGGGATCCAACCTAATTTTCTCAATTTAGAATTATCAACAATAAAATTTCCAACATCAACTTTTTTTGTATATTTAGGAGTAGGAGTAAATTTAACTACTGCAGAAGTATTTTTTTCTAATAATTTTCCTAATTTAGAAAACCATATTTTTTTTCCTGATGAAATCCAATATGTTTCACCTACTTTTCCTTTTCGAATAATTATTTTAATAGCATCAATAACATCAGAAATATAAATTAAATCTCTAAAAAATTTTCCTTCATTAAAAATAGTTATTTCTTGATTAGAAAAAGCTCTGTAAATTAAATAATTTATTGCATTTTTATTTGGAATTATTTGTTCACGAGGACCAAAAGAGTTTGTAATTCTAAAAACAATTGTTTTTAAACCATAAACATTATGATAAATTTTACAAAATGTTTCACTACTTAATCTATTTGTACCATATACTGTTGTAGGCAAACAAGGGGTTTCTTCAGTGACAGGTAATTTCTTTGGTTTTCCTATGACAATAAATGTACTACCCAAAATAAATTTACATTTTGGATTATGCTTACGTATAGATTCTAAAATTGCAACTGTAGATTTAGTATTAGTGTCAATATCATTTAATGGATCATCAAAAGAACGAGAATGTGAGGTTTCTCCAGCCAAATGAATTATCATATCAGGCTTATGCTTTTTTATACAATTTTCTAATTTTCTAAAATTAGTGATATCAACATATTCAATAATTACTTTTTTTGCAATATTTTCAATATTTTTCCATTTTTTTTTACTTCTACTGAGAAGGATTATTTGGTGATTTTTTATAAGGGCTTCAGATAAATGACTACCAATAAATCCAAAACCTCCAGTAATTAAAATTTTCAATAAATTATTTCATAATTAGTAAGTTAAAAGTTCATTCACAAATTCATACTCTTGAGATATATTTTAGATATTTTTATTGTAATTATGACAAACTTGTTTTCAAAACTAAAAATTTTATTCAAATCAAGAAAAATTTTTAAAAATTGGTATATTTATCCCAAAATCTATTTTAAATTAACAAAAAAAGAATATGCCATATTTGAAACAAAATTTGGTCAAAAAATCAAAATTCGTGTAAACTCAACTGATCTGATGGCATTAACACATGTCTGGATGATTGAAGAATATGCAAAGAAGAATTTTGACATTAAATCAAGTGATACAGTAATAGATGTCGGTGCACACATTGGTTTGTTTACTCTATATGCATCACAATCTTGTAAAATAGGAAATATCTATTCGTATGAACCAGTAAAAGAAAATTTTGAAATATTAAAAGAAAATACAAGTATAAATAATTTAAAAAATGTTAAAATTTTTAATTTAGCTGTATCAAATTCTAATTCAACTATAACATTATTTATGAATAATGATGAGTCTGGACACAGTATGTTTTCGGAATCATCTGAAAATATAATTGTTAAGTCAACATCATTAATGAAAATTTTTGATGATAATAAAATTAAAGAATGTAATTTTCTTAAACTTGATTGTGAAGGAGCAGAATATGAAATTATTGAAAAATTACCATCGGCTTACTTTGAAATGATTGAAAAAATAATTATTGAATATCACATGGCAGATTCACATCCAGAACTATTAGAAAAATTACAAAATAAATTATTAGCAAATAATTTTAAATTTGAAACAAAAATGTTATTTTCAGATATTGGTTTTCTTTATGCAACTAAAAATTAAATTTTTTCAATAATACCAAATCCAACTTTATTTTCAACTTGAATTATATTATTTTTTACAACATTTTTAATTGTAAAATCATAAAATGCATCATTATCTAATATATCGTCAGATAAAATTATTCCATTTTTAATATTATTTAACGCACATTCAAATTCAAACATCATATTTTTGTATGTATGAAGACTATCATGAATAAAAATATCTACTTCGCCTACACTATCAAATAAATTTTGTAATACTTTGTCAGATGAACCTATAACTAAATTCCAATTTTTCTTTAAATTTTCGGGTATAATTGAACCAATCATATTTTCACTTTGCCAAGGTCTAAAAATAGAATCTATAGAATATAATTTACCAGAATTATTATGTTCTAATGCTTTTAAAATATACAAAGAACTTAATCCGTATGCGACTCCTGTTTCAATAACAATTTTTGGTTTTAAAATTCTACATATAAAATATAAAAAATTTCTAGAATTGAGATTAATAGAATAATCAACTGGATAAGGTTTCTTTAATGAAGGATACTTCTCTAGATTAATTTTTGTAAAAAAATTATCAACATGTGTTTCAAGATCTTTTAGTTCTAATTCATATTGTAAAATATTTTCTTTAGGAAATTTATTTTTAAAAAAATCATGAATTGAATCATAATCATAAGTATATTCATGATTTTTATGTTCTGAATCCTCATTTACTTCTAATCTTTCTTTTGCTAAACTTACTAAATTTTTAGGTTTAAACATATTATTTAATATAATTTTTAAAAAAATAGAAAATTTATTCATAATAATTAAACTAAAATTTTGATATATTAGTTCATTACCGTATAAAATTCAGATTAATGATAATTCAATATTAATGGTTTTAACTAGGAATTAATAACAAATGATGATAATATGAAAATTGCATTATGTTGTCCCGCATCATTGCCTGCAACACAATTTGGAGGAATCTTATTTTTATGTGTGGATCTTGCAAAAGAATTTTCGAAAAATGACAATCAAGTTACTATTTTCACCACAGATCTAGATTTTGCAAATAATCCAAAAACATTTAATAAAAATTTACCAAAAGAAGAAAAAATACATAATTTTTTAATTAAAAGAACACATGTATGGTTTTCTTTTGCATTATACTATCTAAATTTTGGAATGTATAATCAAATGCTAAAAGAAGAAATGGATATTATACATACAGTTGGAATTAGGAGTTTTCAATCATTTATAGCAGCATTAATTTCTAAAAAAAAGAAAATCCCATTAGTTATAGCAGATCAAGGCGGATTAACAACCCATCCAAATTTAAAAACATCAGGAATATTAACAAAAATTCTTTATACTCTACAAAAACCAATAATTAAATTCATAATTAAACAATCATCAAAAATTATAGTAGCAAATGAATATGAAAAAAGAATATTTCTAGAATTTAGTGATAAATCAAAAATTTGCATTGTTAAAAATGGAATTAATTTAGAGCAATTTAATATAGGAAAAAAGAATTTAAGGAAAAAATTTAAAATAGATTATCCTTTTATTTTATTTTTAGGAAGATTCAACAAAGTAAAAGGAATTGACTTACTGCTATTATCTATTAATCACATTAAAGAAAAAATGATAGATAAAGAATTTAAAATCATAATCATGGGAGTTGATTTTGGATATCAAGAAAAAATGATAAAAATGATAAAAGAATTTAAAATAGAAAATTTTATTCAAGTAATTAAAAATCCTACAAGAGGAGAAGTTATTGAAGCATATGATGAATGTGAATTTTTAGTATTGCCATCAAGATGGGAATTATCACCACTAACACCACTTGAAGGTTTTGTATTTAAAAAACCAGTAATTAGTACAAATGTACATGGAATTCCATATACAATTGATGATGATAAAAATTGTGTATTAGTTGAATCAGAAAATTATGAACAATTAGGAAATGCAATAATAGAATTATTTGGAAATAAAAATAAAATTCAAAGATTGGGTGAAAATGGATTTGAAAAAATTCAAACTGAATGTAATTCAGAAGTAATGTCAAAAGAAGTTTTTAAATTATACAAAAAAATTCTAAATGAATTTAATAGTACTCAAAATAAGTGATATTAGAATGCAAGATAAAAAACAAGATGTGTTCAAAAATTCAAAAATTAAAGTACCATTTTTTTATCCGTCTATTTCTAAAGAGGATCAATTAGCCGTTAAAAATGCCTTAAATTTACCGCTACTTACAGATGGTCCATTATTACGAAAATTTGAAGATAATTTTGCTAAATTTACAGGTGTGAAATATGCAATTGGTGTATCTAATGCAACTTCTGCATTACATCTTTCATTGAAATCTTTAGGAATAACAAAAGGTGACGAAGTAATCATTCCAGACATGACATTTGTAGCAACTGCTAGTTCAGTATTGTTTACGGGTGCCACACCAGTAGTTGCAGATATAGATAATGATCTTAACATATCAATAGAATCAATAGAAAAAAGTATTACAAAAAAAACAAAAGTAATACTTCCTGTTCATTTTGCAGGTAAAATCTGCAATATAGATAAA
>Ga0308019_10001760_pt1 | contig 12751 bp, 12 predicted proteins | sample Neamet284_FD_203135 | JGI IMG/M metagenome (GOLD analysis project Ga0308019, IMG submission 203135) | Marine microbial communities from water near the shore, Antarctic Ocean - #284 | ecosystem: Environmental > Aquatic > Marine > Unclassified | place: Southern Ocean | collected 2014-10-01 | reverse complement strand
CTAACGTACAAGTTCAATTATGGGAATGCTAGCACGGCGCTGAGTACGTTCGTAACTTTAAATAACTCATAAAACTGCATGCTAAATGTATTGTCGGGGAAAGTAGATATATGGCACAATTTGTATTGTATTGGGGCAGATAGGGGCAATTTTAGTTTATTTGTTTTCGCTCCGTACCCAGAGACCAACATGATTTTTGCCGGCGAATATGAGCACAGAATCGATCCTCAAGGCAGGGTCGCAATTCCTGCTCGATTCAAAATGGCGTTCATCGATGGCATTATCCTCGGTCGGGCTTACGACAACTGTGTTGTTGTTTACACCCCGGAGGAGTGGGAACGAGCAGCTAGCGATATCGCCCATCAGCCCGCAACTTCAGCCAGTGCTCGAAAACTGGCACGCCTAACGTTTTCTGGCGCATTTGCAGGAACCCTTGACCGTAGTGGTCGTGTCGTTGTTCCGGTTCAGCTTCGTGAGTATGCCGGTTTGGGTGAAGACGTCGTCATCGTCGGTACCGGCAGGTTTATCGAAATTTGGTCATCATCTGCATGGAGCGAAGAACGACGTGTTCTCGATACCGAAGCGAGCGACATCGCCGAAGCAGCGCCTCAAGTAACTCCTCAACCCGAACAGACCCAAATCGTCGGTCGGCAGTATGAACCGGAGACAGACGAGTGATTCTCATGGGCTTAAATCTTCACCACGAACCGGTCATGATGCCGGAAATTATGCAGGCACTAAATGTCCAGCCTGGTGGACGTTACATTGATGGAACTCTTGGCGAGGGTGGTCACTCGAAGGAAATCCTCCGCGCTGCAAACCCTGGCGGGCAAGTACTCGGCGTCGATGCCGATCCTGAAGCTATCACCGTTGCCACCAAGCGTTTGGCTGAGCATGATGATGCGTTCCTCGCTGTCAACACGAACTTCCGTGATATTCGAGCGACAGCGCTTCAATACGAATTTGTTCCTGTCCACGGCGTTCTATTTGATCTTGGAGTTTCTTCTCTACAACTAGATCGCGAATCTCGTGGTTTCAGTTTCCGACGAGCCGACCCGTTAGACATGCGTTTCAGCCTTGATCAGCAAATATCTGCTTCCAACATCGTTAACGAATACGCCGAATCTGAATTAGCAGACATTATTTTCCATTTAGGTGAAGACCGTGCAGCTCGACGAATTGCTAACGCTATCGTCCGACATCGACCGCTCAATACTTCGCTCGAACTCGCTGAACTTATTGAGAAGGTAAACCCGCGTCGCGGTAAGCGAACGCATCCCGCAACTCGTACGTTCCAAGCCATTCGTATTGCGGTGAACGATGAGCTTTCGGCACTCGAAACGGCACTTGAACAGGCAGTATCCCTGCTTGGCCAGGGTGGACGTCTCGCTGTCATTTCGTATCACTCGCTTGAAGACCGCATTGTGAAGAATTTCATTCGCAAGCAAGCGTCCGACTGCATCTGCCCTCCTGGCACTCCTATCTGCCGATGTGATCACTTGGCAACGCTGAAGATGATCTCACGCCGCCCACAGATCCCTACTGACTCAGAAATCGGTGCTAATCCACGTGCGCGCAGTGCCAAGTTACGGGTGGCTGAACGGGTTTGAGAAATACATATCTAAACAACCAAAGCCCTTACCGACGAGCACTCTCGGCAACATTGCAAGGAACGGCCGTTCTAGCTGAACCACCTGATACGCCACGGCTTCTCCGTTAACTCCACTACCCCATAAAAAAAACAGTACAGGAGCCCAGCATGTTGCAAGACGACTTCAGAGTAGCTATCGATATCGGCACAACCAAAGTTTGCACAATCATCACTCGTAAACGCGCAAACCATCGCACTGAAGTAAGCGGTATCAGCATCGTGCCTTGTGATGGCATGAGCAAAGGAATGGTTGCAGATTCTGCTGCCGTCACTGCCGCAATCAAAGAATCAATCGCTGCCGCATCGGCCGACGCAGGCGTTGAAGTAACGAGCGTTTACGCCGGTCTAACTGGCAGTCACGTTGAATCGAAGAACCGCTGGGCCAATGTCCCACGTCCGGATGGAATGCGTGCTGTCACCGATCTCGACATTTCGGCATCTAAGAAGGCTGCAGGTTCGATGGATCTCGCAGATGACCGTCGACTGCTCCACGTTATTCCACGAACCTACTCACTTGATGGTCTTCACGGCGTTCGCAACCCACTTGGGATGCACACCGGAGAACTTCACGTCGAAAGCCATGTAATTACTGGCTCGATTTCAAAGATTACCGAACTACACAACGCCGTTTCCAACGCTGGTGTCCGGGTTTCGTCGATGGTTGTTGAGCCTCTTGCAAGCGCCGATGCAGTCCTTACTGCTGACGAGCGTGAAGAAGGCGCAGTTCTGATCGACGTTGGTGGCGGAACATCTGACATCGCCGTTTACCACGATGGCGTGGTAGTTCACACAGCCGTCATTCCTGTTGGTGGATTCCAGTTCTCGAACGACCTGAGCATCGCCTTTGCAATCGACTTTGATTCTGCTGAACAGCTCAAGATCGAACATGGCACTGCTGCTCCGGAACTTGCAAACATGAAAGAAGAGGTCACCCTTCATCCCACAACGATGAAACAGCCTTTGACTATCTCTAAGCGAGAAATCGGTCAGGTACTCAAGGAACGAACTTCTGAGTTGTTCCACATGATTCAGCTCAAGCTTGAAGTTCCGCATCTTGCCGATATTCCAACCGACCGAATCGTATTCACCGGTGGTGGTGCCAAGCTCGATGGCTTTTTGAATATCGCCAAGTACATCTTCCAACGAAAAGTACGACTAGCCACACCACGTGGGCTCGATGGAATGCCTGAAGGCACGAACGATCCTGCCTACTCAGCTGCAGCCGGCATCGCTCTATGGGGCACCCGCAATTTACCTGCTGAAAACCATGTGACTCAGCGAAAGAGAACTACTACATCTAACAATTCTGGAGAAGTAACCAAAACCTCGAGCGGTGCACTTTCTATGATCCGTGGCTGGTTGACAAAACGTGAAAAGGAGATTGCTGGTACGTAGAAACGTGCGAACAGAATCTCTTTTCGGGCGCTAACAAAACTAATAACGCCGCTCAAACGAGCGGCGTCAAACCTAAACATCCGCGGTCAGCAAGTCATTCAATAAATGGCATAACGATCTCCAGGAGAAACAAGTATGGTCGACCAGGCTCAAACACCAATTGAAGGAAATATCGGATCAGCGACAATTAAGGTCGTTGGTGTAGGTGGCGGTGGCTCTAACGCCGTGTCACGTATGTACCGAGACCGTATCCCTGAAGTTGAGTACATCACAGTTAACACTGACGCTCAGGCACTTACCCGCTCTGACGTCCCTATTCGCATTCGTGTTGGTGACCGTACCGCACGTGGTCTCGGCGTTGGCGGAGACCCTTCAAAGGGTCGAGAATGTCACGAAGAAGACCGCGACGAAATCAAGCGAGCACTTGAAGGTGCCGACCTTGTATTCATCGCAGCCGGTATGGGTGGCGGAACAGGAACAGGTGGTTCGCCAGTTGTTGCTGAAGTTGCCCAAGAACTCGGAGCTCTAACGGTCGGTGTTGTAACCAAGCCATTCAACTTCGAAGGCGCACGACGACGACGACAGGCTGAAGAAGGCATCAAGGCTCTTGCCGAAGTTGTCGACACTCTTATCGTTATTCCAAACGACCGACTTCTAATCATGTCGACCGAGAACCTCTCGATGGACATGGCATTCCGAATGGCAGACGACGTTCTACGACAGGGTGTTCAGTCGATCGCTGAACTGATCCTCATGCCTGGTGAAATCAACCTTGACTTCGCTGACGTAAAAGCGATCATGTCGAACGCTGGTCCAGCATGGATGGCTATTGGTCAAGGTTCGGGCGAAGATCGAGCAATAATGGCTGCAGAAGCTGCAATCGATAGCCCTCTGTTAGAGGTCTCGATCGCAGGCGCACGTGGCGTTATTTTCAATGTCACTGGCGGAACCGATCTCACACTTCAGGAAGTGCAAAAGGCTTCGGAAGTTGTATCGAACATGGTAGACCCAGATTGCAACATCATCTTCGGTATGGTCACCGACCCTAAGATGGAAAACGAAGTCAAGATGACGATCATCGCGACTGGCTTCCCGGGTGCCGAAGCATCAGCTGAAAAAGAAGCAGCAGTAACTGCTGCTTTGAGCGATGTGCTTGGCGACGAAGAAGCTCTAGATCTTCCACCGTTTCTACGACATCACCGTTCAGCTCGCAGGCGTTCAGTCCGTGAGATGGCATCCAGTGACTAGCCTTAACTAAGCAAACCACTTTTCAAATAGCTCTGCCCAGACGTTCTTAAAAAGCATTTGAGGTAGGAGTCAAAATCAGACCCCGAGAGAACCAAAATTCTCCCGGGGTCTTTTGCGTTGAGCTCATATGTCGAACGGTGTTAGAACTGCTCCGGTCGCTTGGCGGTTACGGATTCAAGCATTGCCTGTATATACCCTTGGGCGAAAATCCTTGAGCGGTAGCCACCCCAGTTGCCAGGGAACGCTGTGTCGCCAACGATTTCTGGACAGTGGTCATCCATGAACACGCCCTTGTATCCAGCGGCGTTATACGTTTCCATCGCACGTTTCATATCGACATAGCCAGTGTTGATGAATTCTTCGTTGAACTTCGGAACGGTTCCTGAAACATTGCGGAAATGAACATAAAGCACTTTGTCGCGCTCGGCGAAGTACTTGATCATCTCGTAGATTCCGCCATCTTTGGCATCTTCCATTTCGGAGAACGTGCCCTGACAGAACTCAATGCCGTTATACGGGCTATCTACGATCGAAGTAAGCCGCTTATAAGCGTCGAAGCCTCCTAGCAGTCGAGGCACGCCACCCAGTTCAGGCACAGGTGGGTCGTCGGGGTGGATACCTAGTTTGATACCTGCAGATTCAGCGATCGGTGTAATCGTCTTGATCCAATACTCAAGGCACTTCCACATGTTTTCTCTGGAAGTGTCGTACCCGGCAAGCAAGGCTTCGGTTTCTTCTGAAATATCGAGAATCGAATGCTGATCGGAAGCATTACTATCCCAAGCGGTCACATTGGTTCCACCACGAATTTGAGTTCCAGCTGAACGCCAAACAGAATTGGGCATCCAGTTGTAAGCAAGGATCGGAATACCTGCTCGCCCCATATCGGTAATCTCAGCTGCGAGAAGTTCTATTAGTTGATCTCGCTTCGGACCACCGAATGCAATGTCGAAAAACTTAGGATCAGAAATGAACCCGTTCTCGCATCCTGTAATCGTCAAACCATACGATTCGACTCGTTCGCGAATAGCTACGTAGTCATCGTAGCTATTTCTCGCTTTTTCGAGAGGCTTGTCGCTAGCTGGCCGAAATGGGGATCCAGGCCCACCGTAGAAGATGATGTTCTTCACACCGAGCTGAACCGACGTTTCTAGTACTTCGTCGGTGGCAATTCTTACTGCCCAAGCGTTTTTCATTGCGTCATGCCCTATCTTAATTTATTTAGCCAGTCGCGAAGCTTGATTATTCGTCGGCAAAACTAAAGTTGATACTGCCACTAATTAATAAACATAAAACTTTACGTACAAATTTCACTGTCGACAGGCGATATCAAATCAATTCCCAGCTTTTAGGGAAACAGATCTCTTGAACTATCACCCATCGTATGCGTCGAATTAGTACAGTATTTTAGTAAGTTTTCAGCACTACGAAATCAATGTAGATTTACCAGTTACTCAAGCAGTAATCCGAGAAGAATACAGTCAAACCAGCTGACACCGAGGATTGACACACCCTCTATGGCTAGTGGTAGTCTCCGTTGTACACCACTAAATGTGGGGTTTGGCTGTGTCCGCAGCCACAAGGTAGCGTGTTCAACATTTTGTTTTGCACACTGCTCCGTAAATCGGCTCTGAATTGAGAAATTCACCCCGAAACGGAATGCTTTCCTCGTGGCTCTAACGGATCAAGTAACTAAGGTACGTTTCAGGCAATGCATTGTCCCTTTTGTGGAAACAATGAATCACGCGTAATTGATTCGCGTGAAGCTCCTGACGGCGTGCGCCGCAGGCGTGAATGCATAAGGTGTGAACTTCGTTTCACCACCTACGAGAAAGTGCATTCGATGCAGTTGATGATCGCCAAACGGGATGGGCGTCGAGAAGCATTTTCTACGGACAAGCTGGAACGATCGTTACAGACGGCTTGTGCCAAGAGGCCCTTGGAGATTGGCGCCATTTCTAAGATGGTTGTCGATATAGAAAACGAGCTGCACAAACTCGCTAAGGCAGAAATTGAAGCGAGGGTGCTCGGAGAAATGTGCATTGAAAGGCTGAAACTTCTTGATCGGGTGGCATACATAAGGTTTGCTTCGGTCTACAGAGATTTTCAAGATGTCGATTCCTTCACCAAAGAAGTGAAGGCGCTTACAGATCCGAGTGATGACGATAACGGATCCAAAAGCCAATTACGGTTAATAGATGATGATGTCCCCCGGCTGGCTCAAAGAGGCCGATAAACCCGGGGTTCGTCGGCGGTAGTTACAGCAGAACTGCTAAAGCTGACAACAACATAAAGCACCCGCACTGAAACGCACGAAAAGAAGATAAATGACTACTACTCAGGACACACACATGAGCACAAGCGGCACTACTACAACAGAAGAATTCACACCAGCAGTGATTTCAGATAATGCCCGTGTGGTTCTTGATAAGCGTTATTTGCAAAAAAATGATGCGGGGGATCTAATTGAATCTCCTGAGGGCATGTTCCGTCGAGTTGCCAAATCTCTTGCTGCTCCGGAGTTCAAGTACGAGAAGACTCCAGATGAAGTAGCTGTTATCGAAGAAAACTTCTTCCAGATGATGGCCAGTCTTGAGTACCTTCCAAACTCACCAACGATGATGAACGCAGGCACAGGCGCAGGCACTCTTTCAGCTTGTTTCGTACTTCCTCTTACAGACAGCATGGAAGGCATCATGGCCGCTGCTCACGACGCCGCTATGGTTCAGAAGTTCGGTGGTGGAACCGGATTTGCTCTCTCAGAACTCCGCCCTACTGGTACAGGCATTGCTACCACTCACGGCAAGGCATGCGGACCTATCCAGGTGCTGCGTCACCTTTCGTCGGTTTCCACACTGGTAACTCAGGGCGGCAAACGTGACGGCGCAAACATGGCTGTGATGGACGTGCATCACCCCGATATTCTTGAATTCATCGACTGCAAGCAGGTCGAAGGCCAAATACACAACTTTAACATCTCTGTCGGTGCGTCAGATGAGTTCATGCAAGCTGTGAAAGACGACACGACGTTCGCATTGCGTGCGTTACGTGACCCGTCAGACCTAGATAGTGGAATGGTCGATGTCGACCGTCTTAACGCTCGTGAGGTCTTCAGCAAGATCGTCTACGGTGCGTGGAGAAACGGTGAGCCAGGAATGATCTTTCTCGATGAAGTCAACCGAAACAGCCCGGTTATTCACCTCGGTCGAATCACAGCTACAAACCCTTGTGGTGAACAGCCTCTGCTTCCAAACGAATCTTGCAACCTCGGTTCAATAGACGTAGCAAAATTCTTAGAATCCAACGAAGCAGGTATGATGGATCTCAACTGGGATCGACTTGGTGAAACTGTTCGCTCAGCAACTCGTATGCTCGATAACGTTATCGACGCAAACAAGTATGCTGTCGAAGCCATCGAAACGATGACGCAGTCGACTCGTAAGCTCGGTCTTGGCCTAATGGGATTCGCCGACATGCTTGTTCAACTTGGTATTCCTTACGACACGGAAGAAGCTGTTGAACTCGGTCGCAAGCTGATGGCTTTCATCCGAGACCACGCAGATCAAGAATCGATTGCAATGGCTGAAGAACGCGGAGCGTTCCCTGCTTGGCACGATTCTGAAGCAGCCAAGCGCGGCGATAAGCCTTACCGTAACGCCTGCCGATTAACGGTTGCACCTACTGGAACAATTTCAATGATCGCTGGTGCATCTAGCGGTATCGAGCCAATATTTGCACTGGCATTCCGTAAGCAGAACATTCTTGAAGGCAAGACTCTGTTCTACGTCGACAAGAACTTCGAACGAATTTCGAAGGAACGTGGCTTCTACAGTGAAGAGCTCTTGTCCCACCTTTCTGATGGTGGATCGCTTCAGAACAGAGACGATGTACCTGAAGACATCAAGCGCTTGTTCCACGTTGCTTCTGACATTTCACCTCGTGACCACGTACTTATGCAGGCTGCTTTCCAAGAAAGCACAGACGCTGGTATCTCAAAGACAATCAACTTCCCGAACGAAGCAACTGTTGACGATGTTGAAGACGCCTACTTGCTTGCTTGGGAAACCCACTGCAAGGGAATCACTGTGTATCGAGCAGGTTCACGTGAGAAGGAAGTTCTGACAACCGGTACAACCGATAACGCTCAGACGGACGATGCTGAAGACGAGAACACCATTGTAATTCCGCAGTACATCACTCCTGCCGAACGCCCTTCAACGCTCAACGGAATCACACGTCGTGTACGAACCGGACGAGGAAACCTCTTCGTTACGGTCAACATGGCAAGTGATGGTCGCCCATTCGAAGTGTTCGCTACTCACGGTAAGGCCGGTGGTAACGATGCTGCGATGGCCGAGGCTGTTTCTCGAATGGCTTCACTTTCATTACGTTCAGGTATAGATCCTGTTGACGTTGCGGAGCAGCTTCGAGGTATCACCGACGTCCCTGCTTGGGACGAAGGCGAAATGATTCGTTCGGTACCAGACGCTATCGCTTCCGTACTCGACCGCATCAATGCAGAAGCAACACAGTTGCCTGAACAGGACGAACTCAGTGATGCTGAATCGAGTCAGGCTGGAATGTTCAATCGACCATCCCCTAGGGAATTAGGAATGCCTACTGCACAGGCTGTTCCAGTGATGGGACAAGAGCAGAAGGTTACAGTTCCGGTGGGAGCTATGACGGGCGAACTCTGCCCTGAGTGCTCATCGACTGTGGCTCACGTTGAAGGCTGCTTGAAGTGCTTCTCATGCGGCTACAGCAAATGCTAATTAGATAAGTAGTAAATCAAAAATAGCCGACCAGAGAAATCTGGTCGGCTATTTTTTGTTCGGCGTCCTTGTCGGTTTACTTGCCAAAGCTGACGAACATTCGCCCATAATTGTCATTACTAGGAAAAAGGAAGTGGCAATAAGCGAGTATCCTCAGCAATCGATACTCTTGAGCAAATTACGCTCGTTCCCACAGACGTTATATGGATAATCAAACAGTTACAGCTAACGGTTATTGCCATGTCCTTACTCCTCGTAACGACAGTTGAGCAGGTAACCTAAGTGCCTTCTACCCTCCTAAATACTCATTTCGAAAATCACCTCCACATGACAGACAAACCTCTTCTTGCAGTAACCATTGGCGACCCTTCTGGGATCGGACCCGAAGTAGTAGCAAAAGCGCTTCAGGATCGGTCGATGTACGAAATTATGCGCCCAGTTCTTGTGGGAACAGTGAACGTGATGCAGAAGGCAATCAACGCAATCGGATCATCCGACTCAATAGTCGGCGTCGACTCCCCTGCTGAAGCCAAGTGCGAATCGGGCACGATCGAAGTTATTTCTCCTGCTGATTGGGAAGGCACCGAGTTTCCTGTAGGCAAGCACGACGCCGGTTCCGGAGCTGCAAGCCACATGTGGGTGGAAGAGGCAGCAAAGATGTGCATGGATGGATTAGTTGAGGGCATGGTCACCGCTCCTGTTAATAAAGAGTCATGGAACATGGGCGGAAGTAAAGACACAGGACACATGGAAGTGTTCAGGCGTCTTTCGGGTTCCAGCTACGTAGCCACGATGCTCGTGAGCGGGGCGATGCGTTGCATGCACCTTTCGACGCACATGTCTCTCGGTGAAGCTGTGAAGTACGTGACTATGGAGAACATCATGACTGCGACTCGATTAACAGACAAGATGTTCAAGGAATGGGGATTTAAAAATCCACGTATAGCTATTGCAGCATTGAATCCACACGCATCCGACAACGGACTTATCGGTAGCGAAGAGGCCGACGAAATTGCTCCAGCCGTCGCTCAAGCAATTGCTGAAGGAATCGATGCGAGCGGTCCTCATCCTGCCGATACCGTATTCAACGGTGCTTCAGCAGGAAAATTCGATGTTGTGGTTGTGATGTATCACGACCAGGGTCACATCCCTATCAAGGTTTACGGCGTCGAGGAATCGATAACGGTGAACTTAGGGCTTCCGTTCCTTCGAACTTCGGTCGATCACGGCACCGCTTTCGACATCGCCGGAACTGGCATTGCCAGCGAAATAAGCATGATCGAAGCGTTCAAGTTAGGTGCATCTTTGGCTTCCCGAAAAGGACTATCTACTTAAAGAGGTCACGACTAGATACTCAAACTAAGCACTAGTTCTCCGAGAAGTCTGGCGTGAATCGTCAGTATAATCGGATCGTTAGTAGATCATCAGCGCGCTTGTATCAATCAAGTTACGGGCCCAAATCAAATCACACGGTTTTCGAATATGCGAATTGCATTCATTGGTGGCGGAATTATGGCACAGGCCATTATCGCCGGAGTTAAAGATACGGACCTCGATGCCAGCATTATTGTTGGCGAGCCTTTTACTGCACTGCGCGAATCGTTGCAGAACGATCTCTGCGTAGAAGCAACCGACAGTAATAAGGAAGCTGTGATCGGTGCCGACATCATCATTCTTGCTGTTAAACCTCAGCAACTTGATTCCGTGGCCGAAGAGTTGAAGGGTGTCCTCAATTCTGATCAGACGGTACTGTCGATCATGGCAGGTGTGAAGATGCATTCGATCGGGTTGAAGCTCGGTCACACTAAGCTAATTCGAGTAATGCCGAACACCCCAGCTCAAATTCGCAAGGGAATTTCAGCCTGGTACGCATCAGATGGAGTCGACCAGACGACTCTTGATTTTGTTGGCAATATGCTCAAAGCAATTGGTGATGAGCTGAAGTTCAGCGAAGAGAAGAATATCGATATCGCAACTGCACTAAGTGGTAGCGGTCCTGCTTACGTATTTGTAATGATCGAAGCATTAGCTGACGCTGGAGTCGAGCTTGGTTTACCTGTGCACGTGGCGCGCCACCTTGCTTCGCAGACCATACTTGGTAGTGCAGCGCTTCAGCGTGAATCAGGCAAGCACCCTGCCGAACTTCGGAACATGGTGACATCACCAGCGGGCACTACTGCAGCAGGTTTGGCTGCACTTGAAGAGGGTGGCTTTAGAGCAACTATCGCTGATGCAGTTCGTTCAGCTTACAAACGTGGTGAAGAACTGGCAGGCGGAAAATGAGCGACGGCATACTCGAATACATAGGCCGGCTGTTAGAGATATTCATCTACCTGATCGTGGCACGATCACTATCGTCTTGGTTCCCTAACGCTCGACGTAGCCCGATAGTCCAACTGCTGTACCAACTAACCGACCCTGTAATGGTTCCAGCATCTCGAATCATTCCTAGAATAGGCATGATCGATATCAGCCCGATGATCGTAATACTTGTGCTGATGGTAGTATCGAACAGACTCCAACCTGCCTAATAAGTTCTAAGGCGTTTCTTCAGATCTCTGTTCGTTAGACACTGAATTTCAGTGATCTTGTTTCTTACTTTCGCGCCTGCAACTAACGTAATTTTGGCCTTTGACACGCCGATCGTTTTAGCTAATAGCTGAATAAGAGCGACGTTGGCTGCCCCATCGGCCGGTGGAGCCTTCACACGCACCCTTACGCCTTCTTCATTCCAACCAAGCACTTCGTCGCGAGACGCTCTTGGTTGAAGTCGAACAGTGATTAGCGTGGTTGTTGGTGGCATTCAGCTACTGGATACTTCTAACAGTGACTTCGCCAGCTGCTAACGGCCAGTCTCGACCGTTCTCATCTCGAACGATCAGACGCCCTATCGAATCGACTTCATGAGCCAGTCCGCGCAGTTCGATAGAATCGCCTGGCTTGCCACTGGCGATACTAACTTCTCGACCTAATGTGGTCAGCCGATTACGCCACACAGGCATCACCGTGCCACCAGCGATGATAGAGGAATATCGTACGTCCAAAGCCTGTATTAGCTTTTCGAACACATCTTGGCGATTGACATCACCACCAAACTCTTTCACAAGACTCGTCGATTCCGGTGCGGCATCTAGCTCTGTCTTCGGGTCGAAATTAACGTTTATGCCGATACCAATCACTACCGTTATTCGGTCAACATTTGCGCCCAACCTTGCCTGATCCTCAACGTCGAATTCAACATCTGGATCAGGACCCGTTTTTGATTCTGCAATAACGCCAGCTAACTTCTTGCCTTTGACCTGCACATCGTTGGGCCATTTGATCCCAGCATCGACGCCAAGCGCTTCAGTAACGTCGGTGACGGCGAGTGCAGCAAGCATTAGTAGTTCTCCTGCAAGAGCTACTCGTGGGCGCAGTATGACCGAGCACAAAATATCTTGCCCTCCTCTTGATATCCACGACCGATCATGTCTACCACGGCCTGCCGATTGCGAATCAGCGATAACAATTGCGCCATCAAGCGCTCCCTCATTGGCCTGCTGCCACGCAACATCCATCGTCGAAGTGGTCACTTCAAGATGGGTTATTTGGTTCCCAATTACCGTGAGAGTTCCGGCAAGTGATTCGAAGTTCTGATTCATGTTTAAGAGCTAGGTAATTTAATAAATGCGACGAAGCATATTGT
>Ga0308019_10001759_pt1 | contig 12755 bp, 11 predicted proteins | sample Neamet284_FD_203135 | JGI IMG/M metagenome (GOLD analysis project Ga0308019, IMG submission 203135) | Marine microbial communities from water near the shore, Antarctic Ocean - #284 | ecosystem: Environmental > Aquatic > Marine > Unclassified | place: Southern Ocean | collected 2014-10-01 | reverse complement strand
TCTACCACTATAGTGGTGCTAGTAAATAGCGCAGGCAGCATTTGGCATGCCACAAATTGGCGCCAAATAAGCTCATACAGGCGTTCTGAGTCACGCTCCATGCTACTTAGCTGAGTAGACTTCAGAGCCACCTGAGACGGCCGTATGGCCTCGTGAGCCTCTTGCGCACCATCTTTACTGGAGTACCCTATTGGATTATCTGGCAAATACTCTTTGCCATAGCTCTTTTCAATGTAGTCACGGCAACTACCCACTGCATCTTTGCTCAAGTTAGTTGAGTCGGTTCGCATGTAGGTAATGTAACCCGCTTCATAAAGCCGCTGAGCTAACATCATGGTCTTTTTCACACCAAAACCTAAGCGCGTACTCGCAGCTTGTTGCAGTGTGGAGGTAATATAAGGTGCAGAAGGTTTGCTTGAAGTGGGTTTGTCTTGGCGCTGTTGAACGACAAATTTCTGCTTTTCTAACAAAGCAACAGCGGTTTCACTTTGTTGTTGGTTAACAGGCTTGTACTCGTCACCATTTTGCTTATGAACTTGCAGCAGTAACGGCTTGCTCTCGTTATTAACCACATCAGCTTTAAGTTCCCAATATTCATCGGGCACAAAGGCGCGAATAATTCGCTCGCGTTCTACAACTAATTTTACAGCTACAGATTGCACTCTACCGGCAGATAACCCACGAGCGATTTTTGCCCACAATAGCGGCGACACCATAAAGCCCACAACACGATCTAAAAAGCGCCGTGCTTGTTGAGCGTTTACGTGATCCATGTCTAATTCGCCAGGATTGGCAAACGCGGCTTTGATCGCCGTTTCAGTAATTTCGTTAAATACTACGCGCTGATAGCGGCTTTGATCCCCACCAATGGCTTCACGAAGGTGCCATGCAATGGCTTCCCCTTCTCTATCCAAATCCGTCGCCAGATAGATAATGTCGGCGTCTTTAGCAAGACGACGCAATTCTTCTACTACTTTTTCTTTGCCAGGAAGTATTTGGTAATCGGCACGCCAGTCATTACCCGGGTCAATACCCATACGCCTAACAAGCTGTTGGCGAGATCTAGCTTGTTTGTAAATGACCTTATCGTCAGGGTCCATGTTACGCACTTTGGCAGCCTCGGCAGCTCGTGCTTTAGGGTCTGCACTACTTGGAGGGGACTTAGTTGGCAAATCACGTATATGGCCAACGCTGGACTTTACAATAAAATCTGAACCCAGGTATTTATTGATGGTTTTAGCTTTGGCTGGTGATTCGACTATAACGAGGGACTTACCCATGCAATTTAATTCCAATAATTACGTATTCACCGAATCCGTCGCGGTGGCTTTAAGGCGCCTAAGTTTAGGCACATATCTGAGAAGGTCAAGACTTAGTTGAAGGACCTATTCTTTAAAATTCCATTTTTTGCTGTAAATAGCAAGCAATATCATCTACCAAAATCACAAAAGGCTGGATAACCAGCCTTTTGAATTAATTGAAGTTTGTATAACTTATATAAAACTAAGGTTTACAAACGTTCAAATACCGTCGCAATGCCTTGGCCCATACCAATACACATAGTGGCTAAACCAAACTGCGCATCTTGTTTCTTCATACGCGTTAAACAGCTCACAGAAATTCGCGTGCCAGAACAACCTAGAGGGTGCCCTAACGCAATCGCGCCACCATGCAAGTTTACTTTTTCTTCAATTTGGTCAATCAACTTAAGGTCTTTTAACACCGGTAATGACTGAGCAGCAAACGCTTCATTAAGTTCAACTACATCAATATCTGCAATGGTTAAACCGGCACGCTTTAGCGCTTTTTTAGTGGCCGGTACCGGGCCATAACCCATAATTGAAGGATCACACCCTGCCACAGCCATCGATTTAATACGCGCTAGAGGCTTAAGGCCCAGCGCCATGGCTTTGGCACCAGACATTAACAACATGGCAGAAGCGCCATCTGAAAGTGCCGAAGATGTAGCCGCAGTTACAGTGCCGTTCTTAGGGTCAAATACTGGACGCAACTTAGACAAAGACTCAAGGTTAGTTTCTGGACGAATAACTTCATCGCGGCGTACTTTAATCAACCGGCCTTCAGAGTCGTGGCCTTCAATAGCGATAATTTCACGGTCGAAGTCACCATTTTCTGCAGCTTGGTGGGCTAAGCGATGTGAACGTACCGCAAACTCATCTTGCATCTCACGGCTAATACCATGCATCTTACCTAATAGCTCAGCCGTTAAGCCCATCATCATGGCAGCTTTTGCAACGTGCTTGCTACCTGCAGGGTTAATATCAACCCCGTGATCCATAGCAACATGACCCATGTGCTCTACACCACCCACAACAAAAAAATCACCGTTGTCTGTGGCAATAGCTTGTGCTGCCGTGTGCAACGCAGCCATGGAAGAACCACACAAACGGTTCACGGTTTGAGCCGCTACCGTATTAGGAATAACACTTAACAAAGAAGCATTACGGGCAACGTTAAAACCTTGTTCTAAGGTTTGGTTTACGCAACCCCAAATCACATCTTCCACGTGGGCAGGGTTAAGTTGTGGATTACGGGCAAAAAGACCGTCGATCACTGCAGCAGATAAGTTCTCTGCACGTACATTTCTAAACACACCACCTCTGCAGCGGCCCATAGCAGAACGAGCACCGTCTACGACAACAATATCATTGGCTTGTAATTGCATATTTTTCTCCGAATTTAGTGAGCTGGTTGCAGCTTGCCGTAAAATGTTTCGCCTTGGGCTGCCATTTCACGCATTTGTGTGGGTACTGAATACAGGGGACTCACTGAAGCCAAGGCATCAGCTTTGTCGCAGAAGGTTTGTAACCCAATGGTATCCATGTACTTTAGTGCACCGCCCAAGAAGGGAGGGAAACCAATACCGTAGACTAGCGCCAAGTCAGCTTCTGCAGGAGTGGCCACAATATTTTCTTCTAGACAGCGTGCCACTTCTAAACATAAAGGAATCATCAAGTGATCAATAATTTGCTCATCGCTCAGTTCTACTGGGTTAGCACATAAGCCAGCAAGCTTTTCAACCAAGGAGTCATCTACTTGTTTTTGCAAACGGCCTTTTTTGTCTTTTTCGTAAGCGTAAAAGCCAAGCTTATTTTTTTGACCAAAACGTTGTTCTTTGAACATTAAATTAACCGCAGCTTCACCTTGGCCTGCCATCCGCTCTGGAAAGCCTTCAGCCATTACCGCTTGGGCATGGTGAGCGGTATCAATACCGACCACGTCTAACAAGTACGCAGGGCCCATAGGCCAGCCAAAACGTTCCATTAGCTTATCAACACGACTAAAATTAATACCCTGCTCCAGCAAAATGCCAAAACCACCAAAATAAGGAAACAATACGCGGTTTACAAAGAAACCCGGGCAATCATTTACCACAATCGGCTTTTTGCCCATGGCGTCGGCATAAGCCACCGTGGTGGCGATGGTTTCGTCACTGGTTTTACTGCCACGGATCACTTCAACCAATGGCATCTTGTGTACCGGATTAAAAAAGTGCATGCCACAAAAACGAGTGGGATCTTTTAGGCTCTTGGCTAGAAGGTCTATAGAAATAGTAGACGTGTTAGATGTAATCACGGCGCCGTCTTTTACTTTACCTTCCAATTCAGCCAGCACAATGCCCTTTACCTTGGGGTTTTCTACTACGGCTTCTACCACCAAATCAACGTTAGCAATATCTGCATAATTTAATGTTGGGCGAATGTTATTGAGCACTTTGGCCATTTGAGCTGGCTTCATACGGCCACGACTAACACGCTTTTCTAAAATGCTTGTGGCTTCATCCAAACCAAGCTGAATGGCAGGTTCAGCGATGTCTTTCATGACAATTGGGATGCCTTTATAGGCCGACTGGTAGGCAATGCCTCCCCCCATGATGCCAGCACCAATAACAGCTGCTTGCTCCACTTTGGTGGCTTTAGGTGCCAAGACTTTAACGGTTCGTTTAAGGTATTGGTCTGCAAGGAAAATACCCACTAGGTTTGCAGCCACTGGTGTTTGTGCCATTTTTGCAAAACCCTTAGCTTCCACAGCTAAGGCTTTATCTCGCGCCATACCCGCATGTTTCTGCATGGTTTTAATGGCTGTAAGAGGGCTTGGGTAATGAGGGCCAGCTTTGCCTGCTACAAAACCTTTAGAGGTTTCAAAGGCCATCATTTGCTCCATAGGGGCTAATGAGAGCTTAGCGATTTTAGCCGCACGTTTGGTTTGGTAATCTAAGTCACCTGCAATACACTGGTTAAGCAAGTGTACACCGGCTTCTAATAGTTGATCATTGGCTACAACAGCATCTACCGCACCATCTTTAAGGGCTGCAGCCGATCTCTTTTCGTTAGCACCACAGATCCATTCAATGGCATTATCTAAGCCAATCAGTCGTGGCAAACGCACGGTGCCACCCCAACCTGGGAAGATACCTAATTTTACTTCTGGCAGCCCTACTTTGGCGTCGGGCGTCATAATTCGGTAATCGGTGCTCAAACACACTTCAAAACCACCACCTAATGCCAGACCATTGATCAGCGAAACTGTGGGCATTGGGAGGTCTTCAAGGGCGCTAAAAGTCTCATTTACCTGCATGTTAGCATCGATTAAATCCTGTTCTTCTGTACCAAAGAAGTGCAAAAATTCAGTGATGTCGGCACCTACAATAAAGGTCGGCTTGGCACTGGCAAGCATTAAACCTTTTACACCACTGTTACTGTTGATGGCAGCAATGGCTTGTTGCAGTTCAATTAATGTTGCAGCATTAAGCTTATTAACGGACTGGTTCTTAAGGTCGAAGGTTAGCGTGGCTAATTGATGGTCGTGCATCTCGACCTGAATGGCGTTACCTGCATAGATCATGCATGGACTCCTTGGGTGAATTTAACGGGCGCACTAAATTATTTTAGAAAATTTCATACGCTTGTTTGAAACAGTGGTAGCACTTTAAACCAGACTCAGACAAAGTCAACCATGACTCTATAACCACAAAACAACACTACAGTTTTAAAAACCGCTAGAGAGCAATTCTTTTAATACATTTTCTAAGTCGTCTAGCTGCTCTGGTGTGGCTTTTTCGTGCCAATAAACCTGCGCCACGATGGGTGTAATACCAAGGGCATAAACATCTTTAGGTAGCCGTTCAATAAGTTGGGCTAAATGGCTTAACTGGTCTGGCTCTAAGGCACCTTCGCCACGATTCCAGCACCAACCCTGTGGCAAACCTTTGGTATTGAGCCCGCCCGCTTTAAATATTTCCCACGTTGATTTTTTGATCGCTGCAATACCGCCGGCCCTGTCGCGGCTACTTGGCCGTGGCAAGCCGTAGCTGGTAGCCAAATGACTTTGTGGAGCAAGCTCGCCTTGCTCTCTTGGCCCCTGAAGCTTACCTACTTTAACCTGTAAGCCCTTGTTCATAGCTAGTTGGCGTATCTTTGCCTGGGCTCGCTGTACCGGTGTAGGCATAACCCAGGCCACAGATCCAACGAGGGACAGGCATACAAAAATCACGATAAGAAACTTAATTTCCACAACAACTCCATTGACTAAATAACAACTAATATTGGGTAATGTGTAATAGAGGTTTTATGTATTTCACACCATTATGGGTAAAACCATAAACCAAAAATGGCTGTGTTACACTTAATTGAAACACCTTGGAGGACGTAACATGAGCAAATATCAAAATATTTTAGTTGCCATAGACCTTAGCGAAGAGGCCGACAAGGTAGTTAAGAAGGCCTACCATCTCAGTTTACAAAGTGGTGCAAAGCTCACCTTAATTCATGTCACAGAACCTTTAAGTTACGCCTACGGTGGTGACATACCCATGGATTTATCTGCCATACAAACACAGTTGCATGATGATGCCGAACAGCGCATAAGTGATTTTGTGAAACAACAAGAACTCAATAATGTTGATCAATTACTCGTGTCTGGCCACATTGAAACTGAAGTTCACCGTGTGGCTATTGAACTCAGTACAGACCTCATCGTAGTGGGAAGCCATGGACGCCACGGCCTAGCTCTACTGCTGGGCTCTACGTCCAATGGCATCTTACACGGTGCAACGTGTGACGTTTTAGCAGTAAGGGTTTAGCCTGCTTGCCCCATAAGGCTTAGCCTGCTTGCATTGCCTCGACTTCTAACCACCGATCCATAGTCTTCTCTAATTCGGCTTCTTGGATTTCAAGGTGTGCTAGGCGAGCGCTCACGTGGTCCTGCCCCTTGTTATAGAAGTCGGCATGGCCAATTTCATTCTGCAAGGCTTCAAGCTCTGCTTCTAACGCCTCAACCTGCCCTGGCAGTAAATCTAGTTCACGCTGAATTTTATAGCTTAGTTTAACGGCAGGCTTGGCTTTATCTTTAGCCTTAAGTGGCGTTGCTGCCATTCCCGTTGGTTTACTATGCCCTTGCACGGTTGGCACCTGCAGCCTTCCACCACGCCTAACCCAATCACTATATCCACCAACAGAATCGGTGATATGGCCTTGACCATCAAACACTAAACACGAGGTGACTACACGGTCTAAGAACGCACGATCGTGGCTCACTAGCAGCACAGTGCCTGGGTAGTTGGCCAACATTTCTTCCAACAGCTCCAAGGTTTCAATATCCAGATCGTTAGTGGGCTCATCGAGTACCAACATGTTTGACGGCTTACTAAACAGGCGAGCCAGTAACAAGCGATTACGCTCACCACCAGACAAACTACTTACCGGGCTACGAACACGCTTAGGAGAGAACAAAAAGTCCCCAAGATAGCTCATTACGTGGCGTTCTCTGCCACCAACAGTGATGCTCTCGCGGCCTTCGGCAAGGTTATCCATTACCGTTTTAGTAAGGTCTAACTGGTCGCGTAATTGGTCGAAATAGGCCACTTGTAATTTAGTGCCGCGCTTAACTGTGCCCGAATTAGGCTCTAGTTCACCCAGAATCAGTTTTAGCAAAGTGGATTTACCCACGCCGTTAGCACCCACAAGGCCAATACGATCTAGCTTAAGCAGGTTTAAATCAAAATTCTTAATCAGAGTTTGCTCACCATAACCATGGCTGACGTTTTCTAGTTCACACACAAGCTGGCCAGATTTAGCGGCTTGAGCATGCTGTAATTTCACGTTACCTTGGCGTTCTCTGCGGTCGCCACGTTCTTTACGTAGTGACTCAAGCGCCCGCACGCGGCCTTCGTTACGGGTACGACGGGCTTTGATACCCTGACGAATCCACACTTCCTCTAGAGCTAGCTTCTTATCGAACAAAGCATTATGGCGTTCTTCTTCCATTAATTGCTGTTCGCGGTAGGCTAAGAACCGCTCATAGTCACCTGGAAAATAGTTTAAGTGGCCACGGTCTAACTCTACAATTTTGTTAGCCAATACCTGCAAGAAGCTACGGTCGTGAGTAATAAAAATGATGGCGCCGTTAAAGTCCAACAACTGTTTCTCTAACCATTCGATGGCCAATATATCTAGGTGGTTGGTAGGCTCGTCTAATAGCAATAACGTAGGCTCAGAAACCAACGCCCTGGCTAGCGCTACACGCCGTCTCCAACCGCCTGATAACTGACTAAGAACCTGGGTGCCATCTAAGTTAAGGCGGGTCAAGATACGCTCGACCTTAGTTTCCATTTGCCAGCCATCTAATTCATCGATTCGATGACTTACAATTTCCAACTGCTTCATGGACTTGTCGTCTAGATCACCCATAGCAATTTCGTCATATCGCTTGCGTATGTCGTAAACTTCACCCATACCCATAGCAACTAAATCGCTGACGCACAAATCTTCACGATCTGGCAGGTCTTGTTGCAAGTACCCAATTTTACACGCGGGGCTGCGCCAAACATTGCCACTATCTGGCAACTGTTCACCTACTAACAATTTTATGAGGCTAGATTTTCCTGCCCCATTACGGCCAATAAGGCACACTCGATCACCCGCATCAATCTGTAAATTGACATCGTCAAGTATCGCCACATCACCATAAGCAAGGTGGACTTGTTGTAAACGTAATAAATTCATTAAAAGACCTAAAAAGGTAGGGCAAAATTTACCGCTAGTAATAAGCACAGGCAAATTGTTAACTAAACTTAAGTAATTATAACGTTTCTTCTAGGCTGTCAGATACTTAAAGGTAACAAAACAACGCAAAAGGATGCTTATTAAAGTTGCAACAGGCAAAATAATAAGTTGATAATGGTGTTTAGCAATATAAATGAAAAAAAACGGCCATTTATAAAAAACATTAACTCACTAGATCGCAAAATCCAAAGTAAATAAAAGCCTCTGTAAGACCCCACTCCATGGATCAAATGGCATGGATCTAAAAGCTGAAATTTATCATGCCAATACCTCAGAATAAACGGAAATTGAAGACATTGAAAAGCTCGATAATCACCGATATCGGTGTCAATTTAACCAATGACAGATTCAACAAAGACCTTGCTGATACGTTACAACGTGGGCTAGAGGTAGGTGTATACCGCCACATTATTACCGGCACTTCTTTACGCTCTAGCCAGCATGCACTTAAGCTTAGCCTAGACGATACCTTGCCCTGCGAGCGCTTTGCCACAGCAGGCTTCCATCCCCATAACGCGAGTGAAAACAACTCTGAGTCTTGGCAACAACTTACTCAGCTTTGGCAGCACGCCAAAGTAGTGGCTATTGGCGAAACAGGATTAGATTTTAATCGTAATTTTTCTACCCCAAAACAACAGCTTGATAGCTTCGAGCAGCACTTACAAGCTGCCGTAGAGCTACAACTGCCACTCTTTTTACACGAACGCGATGCCGCTAATGAGTTTTTAGAGCTTATTAAGCAATACCGGCCGGGTTTTAGTAAAGCTGTCTTACACTGCTTTACGGGCACCGAGACCTTCCTTAAACAGCTTCTAGACCTTGATATACATATTGGCATTACTGGATGGATTTGCGACGAACGTCGCGGAGAACACCTACAAAGCGCGGTCAAAATGATTCCTAACAACAGACTCATGCTAGAAACAGACTCGCCCTATCTCTTGCCTAGAGACATACGGCCAAAACCAAAATCTAGCCGTAATGAACCTGCTTACCTGCCTCACATTTTACAACGTGTGGCACATTTTCGAGGTCAAAATGAAGCTGATCTTGCACAGCAAACTGAGGCTACAGTGAACGACTTTTTTAGTTTTGTTTAAAAGGAATTAACGGCAAGTTCATCAAACGGCCAACAGAGCACTTTTTGGCTGTCTAAGCAGCGCAATACAGGAATTTTAACGCCATAAAGCGTTACCAACTCATCGGTCTGGGCAATATCAATCAGTTCTATTTCAACTTGCGATAAGTCTAAACAGTGAACTAACAAAGCTTCTGCTTGGTCACACAAGTGACATCCAGACGTACCTAACAACTGCAGCTGGCGCTTGGGCTTAAGCATGTATTGGTTATACACTGGCTGGATTGTTTGCGCTAACCAATACACAGGGCTGATCGCCTATGTTTCGGAAGCGATGGGGCTGGGAACTGGTAAAGTAATAGCCATCGCCTGTGTGTAATATTTCTACCTGCTCAGACACCGTCACTTCCAAACACCCACTGATCACAATGCCAGCCTCCTCGCCTTCATGCAGCAACATCTCCACCCCTGTGTCTGCACCTGGCGGATAGGTTTCATGCAATAAGGACAAACTGCGCGGATCATGGTTATAGCCAACCAAGCGCATTGCCACTTTGCCTGAGCCCATATCTGGCAACTCATTACTTTTGTAAAACACTTGTTGTTGCGCAGGCATTTCTTCAACAAAAAAAGCTTGTAGTGACATAGGCACACCATCTAACACTTTTTTTAAGGAACTCACGGACGGGCTCACTCGATTTTGCTCAATCAGAGAAATCGTGCTGTTAGTCACCCCTGCCCGCTTAGCCAATTCTCGCTGGGAAAGGCCGCGCTTTTTTCGCACAGCCTTAAGACGCGCACCCACATCAAGGCTCATCTACAGACTCCTCTTCACTGGCGCGCTCAATCATTGCATCCGGCAAGGATTTTTTAGGCTGAATGCCACCTAACTTAACAATGTTTTGAGCACGGTTGATAAGGTTTCCACGGCCTGAAGACAAGCGTTTATGCGCTGTATCATAGGCGTCTTGAGCGCGTACAAGGTGACTGCCAACACTGTCCATAGAGGTAACGAAGTCGACTAGTTTTTTGTGCATTTCTTCGGCTTGGCGAGAAATTTCTTTGGCATTTTGGCTTTGATGTTCGTAGCGCCAAATGTTATGAATAGTACGTAATACCATTAACAAAGTGGCAGGACTAACCAGCATAATATTATTTTTCATGGCACTAACAAATAAATCCGCGTCGGCTTGAAGAGCCAGCATATAAGCGGACTCTATGGGAATAAACAACAATACGTAGTCTAAACTAGACACACCTTCGGCACTTTCATAAGATTTACCACTGAGGCCTTTGATATGCGCCTTCACCGAGGCGAGATGCTCAGACAAAGCCACGCTGCGCTCAGCGTCATCTTCTGCACTCTGGTAGCGCTCGTAGGCCACCAAAGTGACTTTAGAATCCACCACCACGTCTTTATTTTCTGGCATGTGTACAACCACATCTGGCTGCAAACGCTTACCATCGGTTTGAGTCAAATTAACTTGGCTGTGGTATTCGTGGCCCTTGCGTAAACCCGATTGCTCCAGCACTTGTTCCAATACCATTTCGCCCCAATTACCTTGGGCTTTATTGTCGCCTTTAAGTGCTTTGGTGAGGTTAACTGCATCACTACTGAGCTTGTTATTCAGCTCTAATAGGCTATTAATTTGCTGTGTTAGGCCTGCTCTATCTCGTGCATCTTTGTCATAAACGTCGTCAACTTTTTTGCGAAAATCACCAAGCTGCTGCTTTAGGGGATTAAGCAAATGGCCTAATTGGTCCTGATTTTGGCTAGACAGCTGAGTAGCTTGCTGTTTTAAAGAAGACTCGGCAAATTGCTTAAGGTAGGTATCAAAGGCTTCTTGCGTGTGCTGCTGCTGTTTTAATTGGTTTTGATGCGCGTCATGCTGCGCCTCTAGCTTAGTCTGTAAGCTTGCATTTGTTGCTGCTGCCTGACTCACCTGTGCTTGCAATTGGATCTGTTGCTGCTGGGCATCTTGCAGTTGGTTTTGGAGTAATATTGACTGCTGTTGAGCCTGTTCAAACTTAACTTCAAGCTGCGCCATGGCTAGTTGCTGGTCGAGGGACTTCTGCGCCTCAGCTGCTTTCACGTCATTAGTTAACTCGTCGGCCACAGCCTGTTCCGCATTGTAGCCAGCACTGCGACGCGCAAAATAAATAGTGGCCAGTATCATCACACCAGCAAAAGCCCACGGTATAAAATCTAACATTTATTTAAACCATCCAACTTTGCACCATGGGTATCAGCCCCATCAGTGCAAGAATGGTATATGCCAAACTGCCGCCCTTTGGCTTAAGCAGTCGGCGCAGAAATATATAATAAACAGCAGGAAAACTCACAACTAAAAAGCTCACTGGAATCCACCAAGCAAGATTTTGGCCTCCATAAACTAAACTAGCAATAAGCGCGATAACCGATAAGTTTCCAGCGGCCAGGTGAATCCCTGGTACTTTGGCTGGGGTGTCGGTATCGGTATCAGTGTTCGCAGACGAGTCTAGGGCTTGCTGATTTTGAGTTAAAACGTCATGGCTAACTTGCCGTGCACTAAGTGCGGCAGCCATAGCAAAGGCACCTGTTAGGGTAAAAATATAGATAGGTTCCATGTACGTCTTTCCGTGTAGGTAGGATAAAGTGCAATGGTAACAAAATTAATGCAGAGCTTCACCCAACGCAGGACGTTTTGGTCGTAGCAAATCAAATTGTTGGCGTAACTCAACCAGAGGCTTGAGTCCGTGATCTATGGGGTCTTCTGGTAAATCTAACCAATTGACACTGTGGATGCGGGTCATGAGGTCATATTCCCCAACAATTGCATCCAAAAACATAAGCGCCGCATCAGTTTGAGGTGCGTCCTCAAGTATTGGCAGGTCTTCTAAGTATAAATCTAAATGTAATTCTTCGCCGATATTACGTAAACCAAAAAACAGTTCATCCAATTCCAGCACTGAATCACCCACTTCTATGGCTTCTGGGATATGCTCTACCCTCGGATTAAAAGCCTGCACCTTGATGTGGCTTAGCTGAGGTGCTGCAGCAACCAGAAATAAAACGGTATCAATACTCTGACTATACCCGTCACAACCAAACACAAGTTCAATCCCTGTGCCGTCTGCATCACGGGCACAGAAAACTGTGAGATGAAGGTCTATGTCCGACAACTGATCCTGCACTTCATCGAGTAACTCTTGCGCCATTACAGATTCTTCATCCACTAAGCTACGCAGGTGATCTGCGTTATCGCTCACGAGTTGCCAAAAGCTTTGTATGGGAGAGTCATTCATAAAAATTCTTCAAATACTAAAAAACACCGCTGTTTGGCATCCATACCACCACGGCACACTGTACATCCTGTATATAACGTAAAAGGGAGTGCCGAAGCACTCCCTTTTTTAAAGTACAGAGGTTAGCAGCTTATTGCTTGCCCATCTGTGCTTTGATCAAGTCACCAATGGTAGTAGGACCATCAGTAGGTACATCTACTTCGCGAACATCACGCATAGCTTGCTTCTCGTCTGCTACATCCTTGGCCTTAATGGACAAGTTGATAGAGCGGTTACGACGGTCAACAGCCACAATCTTAGCTTCAACA
>Ga0308019_10001757_pt1 | contig 12758 bp, 10 predicted proteins | sample Neamet284_FD_203135 | JGI IMG/M metagenome (GOLD analysis project Ga0308019, IMG submission 203135) | Marine microbial communities from water near the shore, Antarctic Ocean - #284 | ecosystem: Environmental > Aquatic > Marine > Unclassified | place: Southern Ocean | collected 2014-10-01 | reverse complement strand
GAAAACGCTTAGGTGATTCAAATGATCATAGGACCCGATGACTGTTGTGGGAATAATTGCGTCGTATGCCATGCATGGTCGCCTAAAAAATCTCAACGTCAAAAACTTGTTCGCGGCTGGAACAGTCACTTGCCAGAACCTGAATCCTTTGATCCAACACCAGGTTTGGAAGCTCAGAGACTCGATTATCAAACCCTGTTGCACGGTTTGCAAGATGAACCAAAACCATCATTCGCACTCGTTGAGATCCCAAATACCGCTGCAGAATTGATGATGCATTGCATGGGCTACACCGATGAAAATCTGGTCCATCAACTGGAAGCAAGGGCGCTGAAGGAAGGTGCGCACCTCTCTCAAACTGAGTGGCATGCCCTTGCACCATACATGATTTTGGATGAGGAAGGGGTGTTTTCCTACGAGCAACGCGGTGTGTTACAAGGAAAAATCGATTTCAGAACGACGAAGCTGTTTGTGGAAATATGGCATGGTCATCATGGCGTTTTGAACGCTTTAAGGTTGAGGCGACAGGCTCTTATTATGCATTCAACCCTCGAATATATACTTCCCAAAAATGAACGCCGTGCCCTCAAACTTTTGCATCAAACCGTTGCTGAACAACCTGACCGAATCCTTGTCAACGGAGACGGAGGGCTTGTCGTCAAAGGCGATTCCGGACTGACCTGGTTGATTCAACCAAACGGCAGTTCCAGAGGGGTGCCAAAGGTTCAATGTCAAGAGACAAGCCAAGTCTTTTGCATTCAACCGGATTTTTGTCAGGCGGAACTCCCAAGCGCTGATTACACCGCAGTCTACGTTCTTGCAATGATCAATGACATCGCCACTTCCTTCCGAGTCTCAACGCTTTCAAACGGGTTGAAAAAAGAACTCAAGAAAGCCAATTCAATTGTTGGTGTAGGTGGGTTTCCGACCCTCGATCAGGGCGGAGAGCCCTTCCAGCGAATCTTGAGTTGAAAAAATCTCAGTCAAATGATCCAGTTCCATTTGTAGGCCATCTGCCAACGAAGTTGAGGCTGTTGCATCGATCAGGTCGCTTGCCATTTTGAGAGCGATCGGTGCCGTTCGGGACAGTGACTTCATTTGACGAGCAACGGATTTATCTTCAGCATTGAAGCCATCTGGGCAGGTCCCATTCATGATCGCTGACATGTTGTCATCGCTGAAAAAGGAGGTGGCAAATGCAGCAACTGCGCTCGAAGAATTTGCAGGCGTCCCTGGGTATTTGTTGGCCGGTTTCCCAGCAGAAGCGAGTTCAGCCAGGCATGTGTTGACCGAAGCCACATCGACCAAATGAGTCAGCAAGCCCAAATCATGGCCTGTTTGCGCATCCATGAAGTTCCCTGCAAGCACGGCCCAGCGCGCTGCTGGGATGCCACAAATTCGTGCTGGACGTTGTGAACCACCCAATCCAGGATAGATGCCAATCGAAGTCTCCGGGAAGCGGAATTGGGTGCGCCGGGTGCCGATGCGGTAATCGCAAGCCAGAGCGAGTTCTAATCCACCACCAAGAGCGAGTCCAGTGGTCAAAGCGATTGTTGTCTTCGAGGACGATTCTAATTTGTTGAGCATCGTGTGGCCGTCTGCAGTGAAGGTCACGATGTCAGGTATTGAGTCTGCACGGATTTTGTCGACAAAGAACTTGACATCTGCACCAGCGACGAAGGCCTTTCCAGCACCATCGAGCACAATTGTATGCACTGAAGGGTTGGCGTTGACCTCGTCTAAGGCTTCGCTTAATTGACCAACAACGGTTTCGTTGAGGGCGTTCATGGCCTCTGGACGATTGATGGTGAGGGTCGCAACACCTGCTTCGATCGAAGTGTCGACATAAGTGAAATGCCATGGTGTGTTGGCAGTGGCTTGTTCAGTGAAAAACGCAGGAACCGACCAAGCACGTTCAGGATCGCTTTGTGCACTCAAATCAGCATAAGCCTCGGCCATTCTGTTGGCTTCTTTGATACCAACGCGATTCATCATTTCGAACGGTCCACGGGCCCAACGAAGGCCAACCTTGGCACCACGGTCGACGTCTTCCATGGAACAAACGCCTTCTTCAACAATCTGAGCTGCAACGCCAAAGACAACACCGTAGAGGCGTTCTGCGATGGTTGTGTATTGTTCTGAAGAGAATTCCTCATCGCCTGAGACATCCCAATGCTCGTTGGCTTCAATCAAGTCACGAAGGTTTTGTGCACCGACGTACCGAGGCGTGTGGAGTTGTTCAGCCAAGTAGTCGGTGGAGTGCAAAGCAATCGGAGGACCGGTGAGGTTCATCAATCCGAAAGGTCCCAAACCAATCCGGAACGCCTTGCGAGCGGCTGCATCAATTTGGGCAGCCGTGGCGATGCCTTCTTCCAAAAGCAAGCATGCTTCATTGAGCCAAGGCACGAAAAAGCGATTGACAACAAAGCCAGGTCGGTCGCCACAAACGATGACGACCTTTCCAAGCATCTTGCAGTATTGAACAACTTTCGCAACCGTTTCTGGGCTCGATGAAGTCGCTGGAATGACTTCGACCAAGCGGTTCTTTGCTGGGTGGTAAAAGAAATGCAAACCAACGAATCGATCGGCTCGACCGGTTGCTTCTGCAAGCGCATTGACCGACAGAGAGGAGGTGTTGGAGGCAAGGATTGTGTTGGGGCCACAGGCTGCATCAAGGGTTGTGAACACAGCGGTCTTCACATCAAAATCTTCGAACACTGCCTCGATAACAAGGTCGGTGTCGGCAGCGGTGTTTTCCACGCCAACCACGCCAGTGATCCGGCCTTGGATTGATTCAACTTGTGCGGGTGAGAAGATACGGCGCTCAACTGCTTCTGAGAGAAAATCACGGATGATACCTTGTCCACGGTCAACCCATTGTTGTTCTCGGTCCACCATCTGAACGTCGAATTCTTCCTGAGCCGTCTTCTGTGCAATGCCGGAACCCATGTTTCCTGCACCGACGATCGCCACACGCTGAATAGGTTGCATGGTTCTGCGAATGGAACATCGCACATGAACAATGCGGCCCTTCGTTCCGCTCAGAAGAAACGGTTGTAGGCATCGGATGTGCGTTGACAAAAGGCAACGATATCGAAGGTGCGGGCATGTTCGATCAAGGTTTGATTCGGCTTAGGCCAAACGTGATGTGAATCTGAAACGCTCCGGTCTTTCCAAGCAGAATGGACCTCAATGATCGCATTTTTCCATTCGATGGCTTCGTTCGCTGAGAGGCAGCTGCCTGCTGGCATCAATTCGTTGTGAGACGGCATGTCTGCACACAAAACAGGTGTACCGGTCGCCATTGATTCGATTGGTGGATAACCGAACCCTTCACTCACGCTTGGGAACAGAAGAACTTCAGAAGCATGCCGGAGGTTCATCAGGGCCTCGCTTGAGAGGTCACCACCATGGGCAGTGAAATTGATCACTGCGTGTTGCTCTGCGAGGTGGTTAATGCTCGCCTCATTTGAAGAAGAAATGCTGTTGCCCACATGATGGATATGGAGGTCATTTTTGATGCTCGCATCCAAGCCTCCAAGCACTTCCATCAAGAAACCCATGCGCTTTCGTGGATCATGGCTGCCAACAATCAGCAGGTGACAACCTTTCTGGAAATCTGAAGCGGGACCGACCGGTGCCCGTTCATCGCCCTCTTCCGGCGAGAATGTATCCATGTTCAAACCGAGTGGAAGCCACAAAGAATCCACATTTGGAAAATGAACCTTGCAGGCTTCCAGCGTCGCATGTGAATCGCAGAGTAAAAGATCTGAACGAGCAAGTCCTCGCTTCAATTGCGAGAGGTCACGGCGTCGCATCAAAGGCGGTTTGAGTTGCCCGATTTCGACGTTGGTTGTGCCCATATGAAGCTGCTTAGGATACAAATGGAACAGATCATGCACCGTGACGACAACGGGCACCTTCGAGTTCTTGGGCACCAGGTGAGCCTGCTCTTGATCGGTGATGTGAATGAGGTCAGGTCTGTGTTCTGAATTGGCCAATGCCCTCACCTTTCGAGGATGGGTGAACCAACGCTGCATCACTCGACGGAGCACGTTTGGATGAGGACCGAGGTCGTATTCGGCCACGCCCTGCAATCGCCAATCGTGAACCTTCTCCGCTTCGAGGGCCCCCGCAAGGGTGTGATGCGCTCCTCCGATGCCAGTGTTGGCACCAAGGACACCGCCTCGTACCAGCATCACCTTCCGAGCCATGGATGCACCAAGGGTTTGCCCCTCTTGAAGATGAGTTGCCTTGGATGGAGGTTCGCGGCCATACCGCTTATTTTCACTGTTTTCAGTCGAAAGTGTATGGTCGGTGTAAAAATGACATTAAGTAGGTGGAAGGAATCGGTAAAATTGAGGAACATAAATGACCACCCCCCCGCTAAAAATTCCACGCGCAGAATACCAAGCTGTTCGTGCTTCAATCGAATCAACGATCACCAACGGTGGGGAAATTCGGAACATCCTCGGCAATCAAACAGACGGCAGCCCCGCCAACACCCTCCACTGGGAAGTTCGACGTGCTGAGGAAGCCTTGCATGTCTTTGGCTCCCGTTGGACCACTGAAATCCTCACCGCACTCTACATCGCAGGTCCACGCCGATTTAATCAGATGAAAAATCTCCTCCAAGGGATTTCTTCACGTACACTTTCCGACAAGTTGCGCTTTTTGGTCGAGGAAGGCCTCGTCCACCGCCAAGTTCAGGAAGGCCCCCCTGTGCGGGTTTCGTATGTTCTGAGTGAACACGGGCGAACCTGTGGACGTTTGCTTTCACCCCTCGTGGCTCATTTGAAAATCCACGCTGGTATGTTGCTCTCTGATGACTGACGTTCCTCGCGAGAGCACGTGTGGGATGCTTTAACAAACAAGAAGGTCAACCACAAGGCATGCCTTTGCTTGCTCAGTGGGTTCGACAGCGTCCTTGGTTGGCCGCTGGATTCGCATCTGCGGCTGGGGGCGTTACGGGACTTGCAGGTGGCTTTGCTGCTGCTGCAGGCGCTGTTGGTGGTATGGCTTTTGGAAGTGTTTCAACAAAGGCACGCGCCTTAGAGCATCCATTGAGACGCCGTATCCTCTCCACCCTCGAACGCCATCCTGGTTTGTGCTACCGGGAATTGCAAGCGACCCTCAATGCGGCAAATGGAACCCTTCGACATCACCTCGATGTGCTTCAAACCCGTCGCTGCGTCACTGTGTTGCCCGTGAACGGTCGGACCTGTTACTTTGCTGGCGCTCCGACCCAAATTGAAATCCTACGCGGGATCAACGTCGACGAAGAGCGAGCTGCATCAGCCCTACCGATTGGCCTATCCCTCGTGCAACGCCTCATTGTCGAAGACATTGTCAAAGAAGGGACCCCTCGCAGTCAAGCAGCACTCGCACGGCGAATCGGTCGTTCAAGGGCGACAACCCACTCGGCGGTCAAGGTCCTCCGTCGGCGAGGCATCCTGCGAGAAGATCGAATCGAAATGATGCCTCACATCAACATGGACATCGAATGGCATGGTACGAAGGGCGTCGATTATGATTGGAACGACGAGCGACGCTGACCGTTTTCAGAAACAGGTCTAATTTTCGCCGCTCCAGCGTCATTTACTGCACAGTCTTCAAAGACCCTCGTCGAGGCACGAGGTCCATGTTCAGTGTTCGAATTCAAGAAGTTCCACTTCCGACCACCGAACGCGACATCGATGGTCTGGTCGCTTGGTTCATCGAAAGTTTGTGCTTGGTTCGAAAACGCGGCGAAGCAACAGCAGACCTTGGACGGGCCGGCCCTGTTCATCGCTTGCTGAGAGATTTCCTTTTTGTCCAGCCCACAACAAGCTGGGACGCACAGATGCTTGCTGATGAATTGGCCTTAACGCCAGCGTCGTTGAATCACCATCTGTCCCGGTTGGTTGAATCTGGCTTGGTTGGCACCACCAATGAAGGAAAGGGATGGCGACGGTATTACCTGCGCGGCGGTTCCTTGAGCAACGCCATCGAGTTTTTCACCGTTCAATGCCAAACCATCGTTCGTCAACGGCTCTCGCTGATCGCTGAACAATGGACGCGCGAACCGGTTCGCATGGCCCTTGAAGTGCCAGAAAGTGACACGCCCCCCCTCGCTCTTGGTGTTGTTGAAGTTCGACCGCTGCCCAATGAAGGGAACACCAGTGAAACCTCTCAATGGATGGGCGACTTTGGCCTGCTCGGCGAACGACCAGGCAAGGAAGCAAACGCTGATTCCATCTCAGTTCAACTGTTTGAGCTGTTGCTTTCACGAGGTGCACCTCTCTCTTTGGATGAGGCTGCTGAACTCGTTGATGGCCCGAAGGCCCGGCTAGGGCGTATTCTCGAGAGGTTTCGAACAAGTGGGTCCGTCGAGAGGGTTCCACGAATTGATCGGCTCAGCGTCGCCCTATGGGCCGCTATGATGGCACAACATCAACGAAGAGGCGAGGATTGGATGCTGAAGAAGGGTGGGTTCCAGCGTTTGTTGAACACCAAACAGCAATCTCAGCTCTTGGGTCAACTGAAAAAAGGGAAACTCAAAGTCGAAGATGTTGAAGAAGGCATGGAAGGCATCGAGCCTTCTGAACAAATGTTGCTCCTGAATTTACTCGGCGGCCGTTTGCCGATGGGGCATCGGATGGCTGGAGAACGGCCTGAAGACGTAGCCCGAAAGGTCACAGAACGTCTCGATCGGGTGTTGCGCCGAATGAGAAGGGTCGCTGAACTTGTCGAAGAAGTCGATGCTTGAAGGAGGCCTTTGGTTGTCACATCACATCGCTGCAAAACCCGGTGCTTGGGATGGTGAGCCCCGGCCTTTGTTCCTCGCGCCAATGGCCGGAGTTTCTGATTTGCCGTTTCGATTGCTATCAAAAGCATGCGGTGCTGATGTCACCATCACTGAATTCACCAACAGCACTGCGTTGACTCGCGAGGCCGCCGTGTCATGGCGAAAAATGGAATCGCATGAAACTGAGGTCCCCTTTATCCCTCAAATCTTTGGAGGCGACCCTGGCGACATGGCCACTGCGGCTGAAATGCTTGCTCCAACAGCAGATATCATCGATCTTAATTTTGGCTGCCCGGCACCAAAGGTGACCAAAATATGTGCTGGGGCCGCCCTGATGGGTGAACCTGATAATTTGGTATCAATGGTCGATGGCATCATCCAGCGGGTTGATGTTCCAGTGACTGCAAAGATGCGACTTGGTACGGGACAAGGTGCGAACAACGCCCTCGACATCTGCAAATCGTTGGAAGACATTGGGACTGCACGCCTTTGCGTTCACGGCCGCACCTTGCGGCAACGGTATTCTGGCGAAGCGGATTGGAGTTCAATCAAGGCCATCGTCGACGCTGTGGAAACACCTGTGGTCGCCAACGGTGACGTGATGGACGCTGCAAGTGCCAAGGATTGCTTGGAAGTGACCGGAGCTGCTGGACTTATGGTCGGGCGAGGTGCCATTGGGCGTCCTTCTGTGTTTGGTGAAATCAAAGTCGGTCTCGGCTGGATGGAATTGGAAGATCTCCCTTGGGTCAAAGCAAACGCTGAGGATTGGTACGAACGTTCCCCTATTGGGCAATCATTTGCTGCTCGGCGTTGGTGTTGGGACAAGTACATCGAATTTTCAAATCAAACAGTGGGCCTTCAACCGCGATGGATGCAACGTCATGCTGTGGCGTTCACAAAGGGGTTACCTGGCGGTAAGAAGGTCCGAGCAGTGATGCATGGTGCTCCAACACCCGAAGCTTTCGCTGAAGGTATCAGTTCGTTCCTAGCGGGCGAAGCCACTGAGTGATGTGTGCTCAGAAGGTGGACTGCCATTCTTCGAGGTCTTGGGTTTCTGCCCAGGCCTCGTCGGTGGTTGCGCCACGGACCTTCAGCACTTCACGGGCCAAGAGCCAGTAAATCAGTGCGAGCGAGCGGCGACCCTTGTTGTTGGCAGGGAGCGCCACGTCGACGTTGCGAAGGTTGTTGTTGGCGTCAACGATGCCAACAATTGGCAAACCGGAGTTGACTGCTTCACGGAGTGCTTGCTGATCTGCAGCAGGGTCGGTGACGAAGAGGATGTCTGGTTCCACGTAGGAGCGCAAGACCGGGTTGGTCAAGGAACCTGGAATGAAACGGCCAACAGCAGCGTTTGCTCCGATGGACTCTGCAAATTTGCGGGCTGGGCGTTGTCCGTATTGACGAGCCGAGACAACCATGATTCGAGGTGCCTCGAAGCGGTTAAGGAATTCTGCGATGGCACGGATTCGTGAGTCGGTCATGTTGACATTGAGGAGATAGAGACCGTCTTCGCGAACGGTGTCAATAAAGCGAGCCATATCAGCACTCTTTTGTTGAGTACCGATGTTAACGGCGTTTTCCTCATAGGATTCAAACGGGATGAGTAAATTCATTTCTTCGGACATTGCAAGACCTCAGCAGTCGGTCGACTTGAATCCCATATTAAACCGCTTCGCAGTGAAACCAAACAAGACCAAACCCGAATCAGGGTGAAAATGGCACTCGAAGCCGTGGAAGAACTCAAGGCTAAGGCGCTCCACTGTGAGCCATGGCGGGAGTATCGAACGACTCCACCGGCTCCAAAATCGGGACCTACAGCGCCAGTTTGCACAACGATGACATTTGGCGCGACGAAAACAACGACGCGTTGAACTTGAGTGCGAGTGACCTCGAACGTCACGAATACTGCCCAATGTCGTGGGCGCTCTCCCGAGAGGGGAATTCTGGCCAAGGCGAGGCAATTGAAGCCGGCGCCCGAAAGCACGCAGAAATTCATGATCAAATGGAGTCGTTCAAGGAAATGAAATCCACCATGCGCCGAGCAACGATCATCTGGACCTGGTGGTTTTCAGTGACGGTTGCTTTTGTCATCGATGGTATCGCGTTCAATTACATCGACGATGTTGTGCGGACCCCCCTCGACTTCGCCCGTTACCTCGTGCTGTGGGCCTTGGTTTTGCTGATCGCAGGATTGATTGCGACCTATTTGCCATGGCGAAAGTGGATTGGATGGAATGAGACTGTGTCACAAACCAGAACGCGTATCATCAGCCAACACCAGGAAATTCAACCTGTGTTTGAACAACAAAACTTCGTGGGTGGATGGTTTGAAGCTGGACGGACTGAGGTTTCATTCTTCTTCGGGGCCATTGTCTTGGGCTTGCACGCCATCGCTCTTGCCGGGGCGGACGACCGATCACAAGCAACGTTCATTCTGCTCTTGACCGCCATGGGTTGGACCCTTGCGGCTTCGTGGCAACTGCAGAAGGTTCTGTTGTCAGATAACGCCTTGGAACACCTTCGCAAGGATGTGGATTTGGAGCCTGAAGACGACGTTGCTTACTCTGACGATGAAACCGCAACAAACCTGCTTGTGGATGACATCACTGGCCTGCGGGGAAGGCCTGATCAAATCGTGATTGTTGATGGGGAATTTATTCCGGTCGAACAAAAGACTGGTAAAGTGCCAAAACAGCCACACGCCTCTCACCGAATGCAGGTGCTTGCCTACCTTCATCTGGTGGAAATTAGCACCAAGAAAATTTCACCGTACGGCGTGATCCGCTATGGAAAAGAAAACCTGCATCAAATTGAATGGAACGACACAGCCAAACAAGATCTGTTTTCTGCCATCGGCGAGATTCAACGGTTGATGGTTGAAGGCGGCGCCAAGAGGAACCATCAACGCCCTGGAAAGTGCCGCAACTGTTCGAGAAGGTACGCTTGCACCGAGTCACTGGTGTGAATTCACGAACAAACATCATTCGGTGGATAGATGATGCAGGTGTTTTGAACGCTTACTGTAACGGTGAAGCTGTCTTGTGCTGCAGTACCTGGAATGCCAAAACCACGAGCATCGACCGAGAGGGTCCACTCTCCAATCGGGAGGGTTGGATCAGGTGTGATGGTGATGGTGATCGGCTGAACATCTTGGCATTCATCCAATTCCCATGCAGTCTCGCCGTTCGGGTCAACCAATGTTGCTCGGACATAGCGGGTTATGCCGCCATCGAAACAGGAAATGCTGTCTGTTCCCGTGATGGTGACCTTCCTGTAAATGATGATTTGAGTTGCACCCTCATCGACTTCAATGGTCGATGAGTTGCTGTAAGGTTCGATTTCAATCGAGTCAAAAACGTGGCTAAGGCTAACGGATTCAACCGTGATTGACTCCTCTGCTTCGCCTCGCATGGCTTCAAGGCTCTCTCGAGCTTGAATCAGACCCATGCACCCTGCGGTGTTTGAAAGCACCAGGGTGAGGACCAGTGCCAAAGGCAGAAGGTACCGCTTCATCATTCATCCCAGCCGCGCCTCGCATATCAAATCAGTGCAGGCCCTTGCGAGGGTTTGAAAAGACAGAACCCGTACATCACATCGCCCGAATGACGACTGGACTTGCCGAGCGAAAGCTGTGACGTACCCTATGAAAGCCGACGGGCACCCTCTTTTCAGGTGGTCACTCGAACTTAGCACCGCATGTGCCACATTCCGTTGCATCCATTGCCAGATCAGCACCACAGGCGCCACATTCAGACATTTGAGGTGCTGCCTCTTCAGTTGCTTTTCGACGAGGTGCTCGTCGGCGAGCTTGTTTTGGCTTGGATGATTCGGGGTTTTCAGACGTCAATGGGCGTGTATCGTCATCGATGACTGTGAAGTCAGCAGTGGTTTCTGCGACTTCGTTGCCTGCGAAGGATGAGTCGGTCAGTTGCATGCCAATGTTCACTTCGTCGCCAGGCATAATACCGTCTTCACCAGTGATTTCGTACAAACGTCCACGAATCTTTGCGTCGCTTGCACTGAGGGTTGAGCCATCGTCACCTTCATCTTTCAGAGAGATCATTTCACCCTTGGATTTGATGATAGCATCGAGATCCATGCCTTCTCCACTGAGTTGGTCCATGTTCTTGAGGGTGGTCGTCACCGTGTTATCGTAGGCTTCCAACTCTTCATCCGTCATGTTTTCTCGCTCAATTTCGTAAGCGTTACGGCGGTCGAATGCTGCTTCAACTTCTGCCTCTGCGGTGATCATGTTTTTGTCCCATTCATCTCCGAGGTTATCTGCATCGTAACCAAATTCCTTGACAGCTTGTGCAAAGTTCTCAGTGCCTTCGACGATTTCATTTTCATCTTCTTCTGCATCAGGGATGGCCACGGTCTCCTTGACCTTGGTTTCCCTTTGTTGGCGTTGCTCGAAGTAAGAGGCGACGTCTTGTTCAGCGCCACAGTAGACGCAGTTGTCGAGAAGATCGGGTATCGATTCACCACACTCGTCGCAATCGTGGAATTGCTTCCTTGCCTTCTTTAGGTTGAATGCACAGTGTTGGCATCGGTCTTCAGTGCCTTCGAGTTCACCATCGCAAGCAGGGCAATAATCGAAGATGTCGCGTTCGACTTCTTCTTCTCGATCCCGGGTCATGAAAATCGCTACCACGAGAACGGCAAGAAGAGCGAGGACGCCCAGTCCGATGAGGCTCAATGTACCCAATTCAGCACTGTCATTCATGTCCGCAATGGCTTCATCGGTGAGCACCGTGGTGAAGCTACGGGTAAAGGTCGAAGTGACCGTGGAGTCCGAGGGAACAAGCATGATCGTGGAGATCGGCGCATAGGCGGTGAAATCGCATTGAAGGGCGACTCGGTCGCCACGGTTGTCGACTGAGGCGTTGAGCGTCGTCAACAACTCATTGTTTCCATCCATGCAATCGAAGGTCAAACTGCCCGTTTCCGTGCTGATCAGTTCAATAGCAAAGGTGTAGGTTTCCCCAGCGTCCAATGGAGAAGACGCTATGTTGGCTTCATCGTCAAGAATGCTGAAGGAAGAGAGCCACCATTCGAGGCGGAGTTCCGCTTCGACAACAACAACACCGTTTGCCTCACTGTTCAATGGATTTGAATCCCAACTTCCTGCCAAGGCAACCCATCCAGCAACGAAGGGCGCTTCGTGGGCTCCGAGGGAGGTTGTCAATTCAACTTCCCAGGTACGGCTTTGACCAGGGTCAAGGTAGATCACAGGTGATGTGGCTTCTGTCCCTTCCCAAGTGTAATGCAATTTTCCTGAGACCTCAATGTCGCCGTTGTTGCTCATGCTCACTCGCCAGGTCACTTTGTCCCCGGAATTCACCGAAGGACTGGATGCAATGGCGATTGGATCGACAAACACATCGGGGATTGGGTAGATGGAAAGGGAAGTTGTCGTTCGGTCATTGGCGTTTGATTCTTGAGTGAACGGTGCGTTGCCAAATGGATCGATTTGTGCTGTGAGTTGGTGTTGTCCGACAGAGAGCGAACTGAGGTCGCTCGAGGTCAGCGTGTGCGTCCATTCCTTCTCAGCATAGCCTTCACCAGTCATGGTGACGGTGAATGGTACCGAAGTTACCAGTCCGCCGTTTTCATTTGGAACTTCCAGCCACATCGGAACCTCAGTGGTGCCGCTTCCATTGGTTCGAGCAAGTCGCCCTGTGATGACCCATGGCCCTTCAAGCGCTCCTTGTTCGATCTCCACGGTCAGTTCACCTTGATGGTAAACATCCATGCGGGTTTCGACGTCGAAATCAATGCTTTCTTGCTTGTTCACTTCCGAAGATTCCTCGATGGCCGATTGGTAATCGGGGGTCACGAAGATGGAATGTGCACCGCTCTCTGGTGCGATAAAGGTGGTGTTGACCCAAGCCAAAGCGCCTGCAGCCAAGCCGGGAGTGGCGAGGTCTTGGTCGTCATTGCCTGGAAGATCGACGTGCAACACGCTTGC
>Ga0308019_10001753_pt1 | contig 12769 bp, 5 predicted proteins | sample Neamet284_FD_203135 | JGI IMG/M metagenome (GOLD analysis project Ga0308019, IMG submission 203135) | Marine microbial communities from water near the shore, Antarctic Ocean - #284 | ecosystem: Environmental > Aquatic > Marine > Unclassified | place: Southern Ocean | collected 2014-10-01 | reverse complement strand
GCAGATGCTTTCCAAACTGACGCAAATGAAACGACCGATTCTGATATCGATGGAGTCGGAGATAATGCCGATGCGTTCCCTCTCGATGCGAACGAAACTGCTGATTCTGATATGGATGGAGTAGGAGATAATGCCGATGCGTTCCCAAGCGATGCGAGCGAAACTATGGATTCCGACATGGATGGAGTCGGAGATAACACCGATGTATTCCCACAAGATGCTGCGGAAACTCTTGACGGGGATGGTGACGGTGTTGGAAATAATGCTGATGCATTCCCTCTTGATGCTGCGGAAACACTCGATTCTGATAATGACACAGTAGGCGACAATGCTGATGCATTCCCACAAGATGCCACTGAAACACTCGATACTGATGGCGATGGTGTTGGAGATAATGCTCAACTAATTGCAGAAAATCTTGCTGCAGGGATGGAAACTGGAGAGAGTGGTGTTCAAAGTAATATGATGATCATCATTGCAGTTGTCATTCTTCTAATCGGTGGAGCGGCTGGGGCTGTTCTGTTCATGCGTAAGCGAGGAAGTGACGAAGACGCCCCGACAACGGATTTCTTACAGCAAGCAATGCCAACTCAAGTTCAACAGCCCGTTCAACAAGCATACCAGCAACCTGTCGTTCAGCAGCCTGTAGTTCAGCAACCTGTAGTTCAACAAGCATACCAGCAACCTGTCGTTCAGCAACCTGTCGTTCAGCAACCTGTCGTCCAGCAACCTGTCGTTCAGCAACCTGTCGTCCAGCAACCTGCAGTTGTTGCAGAACCAACCGTTCTACGACAATGGACCGATGAGGCAGGCTACACCTGGAGAGCAATGGATGACGGTACGAACTACTGGTGGAACGGACTGGAATGGCAACTACGCTGATTACGCGTAGACAATTGCTGGAGCAAGTGGAAGTGAACCACCTGCTCGACCTGTTTCATCTTCCGGTGATTCACCAAGCACAACTTGAACCGATTGAATGCCTAATTCTTCAGCAATGAAAGTTGCACGTTGTGATAAAGCATCGACTTCATCGAGATTACTTCGTAAAAGAACTCGGGATGCATCGTCCCACTTGAACACTTGAGGCAACATCTTTTTGCCCCAATAGCCGATGATCTCGCCTTTTCGTTCGCCTTGAGCCATTTCCATTTGTGAAAGATGTGAAACGAAATGCTTAGGACTGCCACCTTGGTCAAGGAAGTTCAGAGCCTCAACTGCCATTGTTCGCTTCCAAGTTGGCGAAACAACCACAATTGCGGATTGTGCTGGACCGTCGAGATGTCGTTCGGCAACATCTTTGATTCGTCGAGCAGAATCAAGTACGCTGCGGAGTAAAGTTTCACTGTCGAGAGCCGATTGTTCAGCCGCTGAGATTGGTGCAAGGAGTTTCATCTCAGTTCCGCAGACCAGTCCTTCCATGCCGAGTGTTTGCCACCATTCCTCGGCCAAGTGGGGGGTAGAAACAGAGACAAGATGGGACCAAGTTTTGAGAATTTGCAAGCCGAGTTGTGGGTTTTTTCCACCTCTACGCGTATACCAATTAATGTCTTTAATGAGTTCATAATGGGAGATTTCAACTGCTCGACGTAACTCAAAATGTTCCATTGCATATTGGAATTCTTCACTGCGTTGTTTCAAACGACCGAGCATCCATGTGTCCATCGAAGATACGCCTCCATCCCATTCAAGAAGACGGCCCGGCATGGAAGCCATTTGTATCATAACACGATGATTCGAAGCAATTGCTGAGTCCGACCAATCCATTCCTGCAGTTGGGTTTGCACCAAAGAGAATGAACAAACGGACTGTATCTGCCCCGTACTTTTCAATCATGTGTCCTGGAGATACGGTGTTACCGAGAGATTTGCTCATTTTTGCTGAACGGGAAGTAAGTGGACCATCACAATGTGGACAAGGCGAGTCTGCATGTCCAACTGAAAGGGTCAACTGACAAGATTCGCACCATGGGGCTGGGGCGTTTACCATGCCTTGGCACAACAATTCATTAAACGGTTCATCAACCGAATGAAGACCCAAATCCCGAAGGGCTTTGGTGAAAAACCGAGCATAAATCAAATGCATTTGTGCATGCTCGATTCCACCACAATAGAAATCAACATTCATAAAGTGATTCACTGGTGTCGAATCAAAGCAGATTTCATCATTCAATGCATCAGTGTAGCGAAGATAGTACCATGAAGAATCGACGAAGGTATCCATTGTATCCGTTTCTCGGCGAGCAGCCTTTCCACAGGTTGGACAATCGACATTCACGAACGAATCTGAAGTTTCCAAAGGATTTCCGGAGCTAAAGACAACGTCAGTCGGTAACTCGACTGGTAGGTCCGACTCTGGAACGAGAACTACACCGCAGTCTTCACAATGAATCACTGGAATCGGAGTCCCCCAGTAGCGTTGACGGGATATGAGCCAAGGGCGGATTTTCCAATTGAGGGTTTGTTTTCCAATTCCCTTTACCTCTAATGCATCGGTAATTGCCTTCATAGCCTCTTCACCATACAAGCCATCAAAGCCATCAATCGGTGAGTTCACCATCCAGCCATATTCAGTTTCAGCTGCCTCAAGTGGTGCAGTAGGGTCAGAATCCTCTTTCATGGCCAAAACTCTCTTGATTGGAATGTCAAACGTTTGGGCGAAATCAAAATCTCGCTCATCATGGCCAGGAACGGCCATTACCGCCCCAGTCCCATACGAAGCGATGACGAAATTCCCAATCCAAATTGGAATCTGTTCACCAGTCAAAGGATGGAGAGCAAAGCGCCCAGACGGTACGCCCTTCTTCTTCTTCATATTCTTGATTCGGTCGAACTCCGACATGATTGAAACCTCATCATAGAGGTCTTTCCAAGGAGATTCGAATTCAGTGCCTTTGACCAATGCTTCTGCCATTGGGTGCTCAGGTGCAAGCGTTACAAACGTCACTCCAAATAACGTGTCTGGTCGAGTTGTAAATACTTCAATATCGAGATCTGAATCTGCAACTTTGAAACGGATTTGGGCACCTTCTGAGCGCCCCAGCCAATCTCTTTGCAGAGATTTGACATTTTCTGGATAAGCAACAGTATCCAGTCCATCAACAAGTTCTTGGCCATATTTCGGGGTATCTAAGAACCACTGATTCATTTCTTTTTGAGAGACTGGCCCGTTACAACGCCAACAGCGGCCTGCTTTGACCTGTTCATTCGCAAGAACTGTCTCGCAATTTTCACACCAGTTCACTGGTGCAAATTCTCGATAAGCAAGACCATTTTCGTAAAACTTTCTGAAAAAATACTGGTTCCATTTGTAGTGACGAGGGTCGTGGCTCTTGACTTCCCTGCGCCAATCATATGAGAATCCCATGCGTTTGATTTGCTTGGTAATCGATGCCATGTTTCGCTCTGTAATTTCATATGGATGGCCACCTTCAGCCCTTGCGGCATTTTCTGCAGGCATACCAAACGAGTCGAAACCTATTGGATAGAGAACATTAAAACCCATCATTCGCTTATTTCGGGCGACTGCGTCGCCAATCGAATAATTACGGACGTGGCCCATATGCATCATTCCCGAGGGGTAGGGATACATTTCCAAGCAGTAAAATTTTGGACGGTCATCCTGTAAATTGCATTCGAAAATTTTGGCCTCATCCCACTTCTGTTGCCATGCAACTTCATTGACAGGAGTATATTCATCGGCCATATGGATACCAAATGCCTTGCGAGACAAACCTCCGTATCAACCATTTCACTTGAATGCCACTCTTCATGAGGGTGGAAATTCTCGGGTATTCATGGCCAAGACTGTCACCGTACGGGTTCCTGTTCGAATTGACCTTGCTGGAGGTTGGACGGATGTTCCTGCCTATTGTTCCTCGGAGAAGGGTGAAGTCATCAATATCGCAATCAACCGTTATGTAACTGCGGAAATGCACATCGATGATGAACGCTGCATATCTGTGAAATACAGTTCGGACTCGCCTATAGGCTCGGGACTTGGCACCTCTGGCGCATTGAATGTTGCCCTTTTAGCAGCGATTTCGGGAGATGGCCGAACTCCACAAGAAATCGCAGAACTCGCCTTTCAATTCGAAGCATTACTTGGCAATACCGGTGGGCGGCAAGACCAGTGGGCAAGTGCTCTCGGCGGTATTCAGCATCTTCAATTCGAAGGCGATAGGGTATCAACAACTCAATTGAATCCATCGCCAAAATTTATTTCTTGGATCGAAAATAATCTCCTCTTATTTGACAGTGGCATCACGCATGTGTCAGGCGATCTCCACGAAAAGGTCTGGAATCGATATGATAATGACGATACAGAAATTAGTTATGCTCTCAAACGCATTCACTTTATGGTTCAGGAAATGCTTGAAGCAATACAAACCGAACATAAGGAGGGATTTGCTCAAAGTTTGTTACGTGTAAATAGAAGTGTTGACCTGCTCGGTCGTGAATTTAATGCACCGTTTCGGTCTCTTCTTCAACCAATGTGTATCACTGGAGAAATCTCTGCATGGAAGGTGATGGGGTCTGGTGCTGGAGGTGTTGTAGGTATTCTTCTTGAAGAGAATTTTGGTCGGAAAGCAATAATGGAATTTGCCGAAAAAGAAGGCTGGAAGTACATTGATTGGGCTGTTGAATTTCAAGGAATTCAGCGTGAAGTCAATTATCACGAGTGAAATCAGTGTTTGTTTCGAGGAGGAAAATCGCTTCACGGGTTAGCTTGTAACGATTCTTAAGACCCATTTTTCTTTTCTCGACTAAACCAAACTTCTGCAATGTTCGCAAATGATGAGACACAAGTTGCTGACTCTTTTCCAATCGAATTGCTAATTCGGCCTGTGTTGGGAATTCGCCCAACGGCCCGTCGTGGTCGAGTAAAGAGAGAATCTTGCCTTGTAGACTGTTCGGGTCTGGTGAAAGTGGTGGCACAGGTAAATCGTCTTCACTCATACTTGGATAGAGTGAGTTCGTAAGTGGGTAATATCGCACCAAACGGCCGTCTTTTCTACGCCAAATATCCTCTTCGGATTCGAGAATTCGCAAGTGGTGAGTAATTTGGCCATTGCTCATGTCAAGCGCTGCCATAAGGGCGCGGAAATGGCATCCGGGGTTCGCAGTTAGATAACCCATTAATCGACCACGCTGGTAACGCCCATCAGTAGTTTCATGCGTTCGTCCAAGTAGGCCTAAGAACCATAACCCAGCTGCAGTAGAAGGAATTCTTAACGTTTCATTGCTCAATACAAAGGTAAACAAAAGAGAAAGAACGGAACCGGTTGTGACGACTACAATAACAGATGGGACAAGTGAGATTACCTGTTCTTGAGCACTCAATTCAACTTCAGGTTCGGATTGTTCAGTTGGAGGCTCTGCGCTTAGCAGTTGTGATTCAAACTCAACGCCTCGCACTTGGAATGACGGTGCTTGGAAATTAGCGCATGCCGGATGCGCTGGTGCATCGACGATTTCATAGGTACCGCTCCATCCTTGTTGGGGAAGCCATTGTCCAAGGATGGCACTCGAGAGTAACAGTTGGCCCTCATCTGGAGATTCGAACAACCAACACGTACCTTGTTCGGTTTGTAACCCAGACCATGCCCCACTGATGAGGCGTGGTTGTTGTTCGACGACAACTTCAACTGATTGTTCCATGGTTGTTTCTTCATCTACCAATGGCCATGAAAAGACAAAACTTGCCCGGTTCTGTAGATTCGTTTCAAGTCTCAAGACGATTTGATACTGACCATCGTGAAGTGGTTGTGATTCGATGTCAATCATATCAACTCTACCAAGTTCCATTTTCAATGGAGTTGTATTGCCACCGGAGGGAAGTACTAAGTGACGGCCATTGTAATATTCGCACGCTGATACCTGCGAATATATTTCCTCAACCGTCGACAAGTCAATGATTGAAACTGTAACTGCGCAAGGTCCAAACCAGCGCAGTTCGACATCATCCGCAAGAGGAATAACTTCAAGAGATAATTCGAATCCATCTTCGATTGGAGAAATCTCCGGAATCATTTCGATATCAAAGGGATTTTTACATTCAGATGATGCTATTTGTTCATATCGAACATTCTGAACGCTCGACAGGTGGAATTCAGGTATTTCCGCTACAAGTGTGTATTCTCCAGAAGCAATCTCGCATCCTTCAAGGTCGGTAAAGGTCCAATCAGGTAATGTGAATTTTACTTGCTCATTTGGATCGAGAATGTAATCGAGTTCTAAAGCGTTACAATTTTTCAACATTCGACTGTCGAATACAATGTCTCCTCCATCATCTAAAATCCATATTTCAGCCCGGCATGTGTCGGTGAACTGAAGAGGAACTGTTTCGGTTCCAATATTTGTCATGAAGAGATTGGAGGATAAAACTTCACCTCGTGAATAAATTTTAGTTGCGCTCTCTTGGTGAAGAACTTCAATCGAAAGAAGGCTTTGAAGCGACGTGTTAACCGAATCTGATTCATCCACAGTAAACGAAATTGAATTCAACAGGAGTTGCGATGGAAGACTTGCTTGAACGGTATTAAGGCCTTCAGAGAACATGCCATCTTCAAAGAGCACATGGCCAAGCAGTTTTTGTTCATATGGTTGAAGAGAATCAAAACTTGCAAAGCAGGGCATTGCCAAAGAAGATTCGGAGTTGATATTCAATTCAATAAGGCAACCGTCATTCGGTGGTAGAGAAATAACTTGCCCAGTTGGATTGCTAAAGGTTACGCCAAGAATTATTTCTTCACTGAGTTGCAATTGATTTAATCGACTACTGAGTTCAAGAATCAAGTCAAGTTCAAGCGAGACATCGACTGGCGTTTGTACTTGAATCACCTTGGAAGCAATCGATTGAGTTGCAGAATGATATGCTGAAACTGTATAGACTCCAGGTTCAACGAAAAGGTCTTCTTCGAGTTGTAGGTCCCATGTTAAACTATCAAAGAAATGGGTTTCGCCTTCAGCTAAATCAATACTTTGAGTCTGGCCCCTACAGGTGGATGAGTTGTCAATGAGGGGGGCCCCTGAGGCGTTTGAGACTTGTAAAACAACTCCACAGGATGGGTCATTCGCAATCGCTGTCTGCGACCCACTGTTTGTGAACATTGCTGTAAGTTCAACCGTATCTCCTGCCGAATACCATTCATTTGATTGGGATGACGTTTCTTCAACTTCAAAAACAACATCGGTGGTTTCAGCACCCGAAAGAAATGGAAATGAGGATAGGAGTAACAGCGACGCGAGAAGAGCAACGGTGCTACGCGTATCGCCGGCCATGAACAAGCATTGCCCCTCATTACTTGAAAGGTCAGCGGTGCATACAATGCGTAACAAAGAAGGGGACTTCAAGGTTGATTGAGATCAAACATTGTCGGGACTGATGCTTCTTCAGTTGCTTGCTGTTGCATTTCAAACTGCTTCCATTGCGGAGTCGCTTGTTCTTCAGTCCAACCAAGTGCTCGAGCCTCGTCGAGTTGACCTTCTGCGACATAATAATTAATCCAACTAAGACGACGTTCCTCATCCTCGGAGAATGCAAGATCTGTCTTTCGCTCGAGGGTGCGTTCTGCCGAAGACTTGCGCTTCGATGAAGCCTTGGCAAATTGTGCAACTAAAATCAACACAAGTAGGAATGCAATTGAACCACCCATCACGAGGAAAGTGGTCGAGCTCGAAGAGAATCCACCTCCACTCTCGTCTCCGCCAGTGTTAACATCTGGGTCTGAGGTAATCATGCATGTGACTGCATTTGGACCGGACAACACACCATTGGTGACTGCAGGGTCCCACGGGCAGGGGTCATACAAATCAGCACGGCCGTCGGCATCGCTGTCAGGGCATCCGTATTCTTCGAGGTTCGATTCACCGTATTCCTTGCGGCAAGCATCGGGCTCAAACGCACTTTGCAGTTCGAGAATACCTTCTTCTCCATCAGGGTCATAAACGCTGTTATCGCCATAACCATCGCCATCGAAATCATTCCATTGAGAAGGTTCGAATGGGAAAGCATCAGGTTGAAAGAAACTGGTTTGGTTATCGCCCCAGCCATCGCCGTCCATATCCGACCATTGGTCATCAATTAGGGGGAAAGCATCTCCAGATTGATTGCGGATGGTGATTATTTGACCGGGATTATCGAGGTCTTGAATGGACTCATTAAACCAATCATAGTTATCACCATAGCCATCGCCATCAAAGTCGTTCCATTGATAGGGGTCATTCGGGAAAGCATCGAGGATATCGGCCCAGCCATCAAAGTCTGCATCGGGGCAACCCTGCAGGGTACTTTCGTTTGACTGGCCATAGACATCTACGCAATCATCACCATCTTTGAATGCAGTGTTGTCACCAAAGCCATCGCCGTCAGTATCATTCCATTGGAACGGGTTCATCGGGAACACATCAACGGGGTCGACATAACCATCGCTGTCGGAATCAGTGCAGCCTCGTGTCAAAGGGTCAACTGAGTTTCCAAATACGGTTGGGCAAACATCAGACACACCTTCTGAGATTCCGTCACCATCTTCATCGATGAAATTATCCCCGAAGTAGTCACCATCGGCGTCAGACCATTGATTTGGATCGGTCGGAAATGCATCGCCGTTGACTCCGCCTTGGTTGTCACCATAACCATCGCCATCGGTATCTTTCCATTGAGATGAGTCATCAGGGAAGATATCGGCATTGGAACCGTTAGGATTGTCGCCTCGGTTATCGCCGTCGCGGTCTGCCCATTGGGTACTGTCGTTTGGGAACGGGTCGCCAGCATTCGAATAGCCATCGTCGTCCCAATCAGCACAGCCGATTCGGTCTTCGGTGGAAGTGCCTGCTTGATTGGGGCACTCGTCTGGATTGTTTCCAGTTTGATTACTTCCATAGCCGTCGCCGTCTTCATCACACCATTGTGTTGGGTCGGTTGGGAAAGCATCTGCTCCATAGCAATTGGAGGTCGCTGGCCATCCAGCATCAGGGTCCGACCATCCATCGCCGTCGGAATCGACGCATCCGAGACGGTCATAGAGAGAATCTCCCCATAGTATTGGGCAACCATCGGAACGGTCGCTCATTGGTTCATCGCCGAACCAGTCGCCATCGGAATCCGCCCATTGTGTTCGGTCGAGCGGGAAAGTGTCGATGTTCGCGGCTGCAGACAAAAGGAGGCCTGGCCATTCAGGGGCGCGGAAATTATCCCATGTTGCGTTTTGATAATTATCGCCGCGGCCATCACCATCGGTATCGTTCCACTGTGTTACATCATTCGGGAACGCATCACCCGTTTGATTCAAATGAAGTTGGGCGCCATTGAGGTCAAAGTAGTAATTATCGCCGAAACCATCACCATCGTTGTCGACCCATTGGAGAGAGTCTGTCGGATAGCTGTCGCCTTCATCAGACCATCCATCTCCGTCGGCATCTGGGCAACCGAAGCGGTCTTCGGTTGAAGTCCCCGGTACGGTCAAGCAAGCATCGGGTTGGAAGGCTGGTGCAGGATTGTCACCATAGCCATCGGCATCGGTATCGCTCCATTGGCTACCTTCACTAGGGAATGCATCAACGACGCCGTCACCTTGATCGGTTGTGTTGTAGCCGTCATTGTCTTCATCAAGGTCGGCAAACCAGTAGTAAACACCTTCGTCATTTCGACCGTGGGCCGTTATGATGAAAGTACTGTCTGGGCTCCATGAAAGACCGTTGATTTGACCGCAGTTATTTCCTCCTCCGCTGCTAGTGCAACCACCTGGACGGGGGCCGTTAAATGCGTCAATTTGAACGCCGGTATCGGTGCTGTATATTCGTGCAGTCGCCCCATCCCCCTGATAATAACCCATTCCGGCTCCAACTTGGCTACTGTCGAATGAAAAATCCGTTGAATAGCATGATGTAGTTGTGGATTTCTCCCAAATACGGACCCATTGAGTACCTGAAAATTCATACATATCAAAACTTGCACTGCCACCTTCCCATCCACCGCACATTGAGATGTAGGTGCCATCGGGTGACCAAGCGATTGCATTCACTGATCCAGGTGGGTTGGTCAATGTATAGACCGTTGCTCGAGATGTAATATTGACGATGTAAAAGTCGCCATTACCTGCAAGTGCAATCAATTCCCCGTCGGGAGAAAATGCAGAATCATAGAAGCGGTCCTCGCCGTTGGGATTCATTCCATTGCCTAATTTAAGGCCGTCTGCGACCTTGATGAGGAAAACTTGACCATTGGTCCCTTGGCTCCCCGAGCGGCCTATCGAAACAGCAACTAAACTGCTGTCTGGAGAAAATTCTACATCTTTGACGTCATCGCTACTTCCAACATCGACGCTGATAGAGCCGTGGACTGATGTAAGGTTGTTGGTGTAAAATATATTCATTGTGTCGTCATCGATTCCAGCTGCAATATACATGCCATCGGGTGAATAAGATACGGAAGTAACTTCGCCGGTAGTAGCGGCAGATCTGATGTTGATGTGGGAAGTTACGTTCCAGATTCGAACAAAGCCATCTTCTGAAGCCGTGACAATAAATTCACCATCGGGTGAAAAGTCGACATCGAAGTAATCCTGGCTGGAGGTTGTAGTATACTCATTTTGAAAGTTTGGATTGTTGGTTGACCAACCATCGTCAAGATCCGAAGTTCCATCAGCATCACGGTCTGGGCAACCGTTCCGGTCAAGAGTGGAAGTTCCTGCAGACCAAGGACAATCATCAACACCATCGTCAATACCATCACCGTCAGAATCTGCTGCTGAAGCAAGGGGTGCCAAGACCATGAAGAACATCAAAAACACGAGAGGTATGGCTCTGCCTGCGTTTTCCATGGACACGGGACCATTCATGCCTAAAAGGGGTTATGGTCTACTTGTGTAGTGAATGGGCTTGGAATTGATGTGCCTTACATTAAAATTTTTCAAATTATCTTTTGTTTAATCGTTGAATACTCTTTCGATTCAATCATAGAAAACACATACTGGGAAATCGCAAAACACCCCGCTTTGCATTTCTCTTCATCGGTATTGCGACGAAAGGATTGAGATAGAACGCACCTTAGCAGATGTATGAGCGCAGGTTTGCCAAAGGTCAGTGTCGCGGTTCAAGACCGTGTCTTACTGCACTTAGCAGAACACATCGTGCAAAACGACCGATATGTCGTTGGGCCAGAACTTACTCGGCCAGGAATTGCCGAGGCATGTGCTCAACATCCGCCGAATGTAAGTCGAACGATGCGGACGCTCCTTCGAGATGAGTTTGTAACAGAACATACACGTACAATTCGAGGTGAAGACCGTCGCCAAAAGACATGGCAACTCACCGAACGAGGAAAAGAATATGCTGTAAAGTTAGCCAAGACATTAGGCTCAATCAAAGTGCTGCTTAGAAATGCAGAAGGAGAGATATTGGAAGTCGAAGCGACTGAAGCCCCCGAACGTCTTTCAGCCGAAATTACATTATTGCAAGTCTTAATGCATGCCCAGCACGAAGGCGTGTTGACTTTTGGAGATATTAGATTTGGTGCAATCAGCAAGAAGAATGATTCGAACCTTCCCGGGCCTGGCCGCCTAACCCCGATGACGGGTGCACATGCAACCTACCACAACAAACCCCCGATCACACGCCCAGTTCATGGACGAGCAGATGAATTACAAGCGCTTCATGATTGGTTTGATGAGCGGAAACCCTGTGCTGTAGTCCATGGGATTGCTGGCATCGGAAAGTCAACTTTAGTAGCGCATTGGCTCAAACAACGAATCGAAGAAGACCCGTACTTGTCGATTTGTTGGTATCCGTGCCAGCCTTGGGACCGTTCTCTTGGCCTAGCAACCAGCCTGCTTCATCGATTTGGAATTGATGAAACTCATGATCCTTACAACCTCATTGAAACTCTTCCGCTCACGCCTGGTGGAAGTGTGGATGTCGATTCTTGGCGGCGGCGATTACTTTCGTATCTTACCGATGCACGAACGATTCGGGAACGTTACAAAAACGATGTCGGAGGACCTCCTCCGTATTGGTTAATTGTCTTGGATGACGTCCACCACATGGAAGAAAATGCTAAGGATTTACTTGGAGCATTAATACAAATATCACTTAAAGCGCCACTGCGGTTACTGTTTATCTCTCGTACAACACTCAGGATTTATGACCGTAGAGACGTCCATACTCGAGGCGTCGTTCGAGAAATGCCTTTGAGCGGCTTGAGTCTTGAAGATACTAAAAATTGGATGAGTCAGTTGGAGCATACGCCTTCAGTAGGCATTGATGAAGTGCATGCTGCGACCGGTGGCCATCCATTAGCCCTTGAATTACTCGAGTTGTATGGTCAAGCAACTCACGAAGATTGGTTGCGGTTCCTTGATGAAGAGATTTTGACAGGTTTACCTGACCATGAATATGAATTGCTCTCGACCCTCGCTGTTTCAGACAAACCCATTCAATGGGAGAATCTCGCTGCTGCAATCAAATGGGAGGGCACCCCTCCTGAGAACCTCATCAAGCATGGATTACTCCTAGAGTTAGAAGAGGGTATGTGGCTTCATGAAGCACTGCGTGAACGGCTTTTACGCGACGTTGGTGACAAAAAGGAATCACGGAAGAAACGCTTGAAATGATTCAAAAATCATCAGCGGTCATGTGTTCATCAATCCACTTTAGCAATTGCGGCTTTGGCAAAGCACCGCTTTTTTGGCTGATAAGTTCACCGTTATTGAAAAGGAAAAGAGCAGGAATCCCACGGACTCCGAGTCGACCAGCATTCATTGGGTTTGAAT
>Ga0308019_10001751_pt1 | contig 12777 bp, 25 predicted proteins | sample Neamet284_FD_203135 | JGI IMG/M metagenome (GOLD analysis project Ga0308019, IMG submission 203135) | Marine microbial communities from water near the shore, Antarctic Ocean - #284 | ecosystem: Environmental > Aquatic > Marine > Unclassified | place: Southern Ocean | collected 2014-10-01 | reverse complement strand
ATCAACCATCTGCATATTCGGCCATGTCTTCAAGATTTCTTCACAATTACCAACCCCACCATCTTCAATAGATTTAGACATAATAGGTAAATCAAATCCCAACCCATTATGTGTGAGAATTGTATAGCCACCATCCCTCCATTTTAACAAATGATGTTCCAACATATCAAAAGGATAAACAAATCCAATTTTGCCACCACATAAGCGGGTCACTTCGGCATAATTTTCCTTTGAAACATAAATATAGTCTTTCTCCGATTGATTGTCATGGATGCAAACAACCGATGTTTTCCAACCCTTCGGATTATCAAAGGATAATTTATCCTTCTTCATACTCAAATTAAGAGTTTCAATATCAAGGGAGATTATGTTATTCATGCTATTTCGCCTTCATATTTTGGGTCGTCTTCAATCCGTTGGAAATTGCGAAGAGTTTTGCTTACTGTGAACAACGCTTTCTGTGCTACACAAAATGGGTGATAAACATTCCATTGAAGATAGGGCGTTTGATTCTCTTTCTTTAGAACTGCAATAGGACACCATGATTCAACGAATACTGTTTCTCCACTCGGAATGTTATAACCACAATGATTACAATCTCTTTTATCAACAGGATTTCCCCTATTTTCTGCGATTCCTAAATCAAGAGCAAGCCTGTCCGACATAATTGTGGTGTGCATATTAAGACCTCACCTATTACAAGTATAAAAGGATTACGATTAAACCCCGTATTCCTCATCGTCTTCAATATGTATATGAACGGTGCAATCCTTGTCTTCACGACAGCCCTCACAATCACAAATGGTTTCAATTAAATGATACCAATGGTGGTCTATAATGTTATCATCATCCTTACAGCCTACTTCTGCAATAAATTGTTTGCGAAAATTAGCGTAGGCTTTACAATACTCACTAATGGTGACTTTCCAAAAGGAATCGTTCTTCAAAACTATACACCACTTGTGTTTGCGGAGAATGGGTCATCATCATTTTCTTCATCGTCGGGGTCAAGATTCGGAGGGGAGAATAATGAAGTGTATTGGTTCAAAAATGATTCAATACCTGCAAGGGGATTCACTGTATGCTTGTTCTCAAGGTAAAGAGAATACAAAAGAATGATGTTGTCTTCTTCCATATCTCCGCACTCTTCAAAGATTTGATTTCGGAAGGCACGATAATGACTAATAAATGACTTCATAATATCACTCTTCCTCTTCAACAGGGGCAGAAGACAAAACATCCACCTTTTTACTCGCAATTTGATAAACACCCGAAATCTTTTCGGTGGAAACCTTTACCCGCTTGTCAGTCTTGGCAAGGACTTCTCCTTCAATGACACAATTCTTGCGAATTTCAAATGACACTCTATCGCCTACTGCGATTTCTGCCGATTTGTCACTACGACTTTCAAGTATTTCCTCAATAAGAATCATTATTTTTTCCAATTGTGGGGTCTTCTCTTTTGCTAAAACATCTGCTGTTAGAACCATAACTCTCACTTGTCCTACGGGGTATCTAATTGTTAGGGTTCAAAGTTATGGTGTATCTTTTGTATCGTTGTCCCGTAGGGTCTTTGCGCCATTCGCTTGAAAATTCATAACCCATCAACTTCAAATCCATGATGCGGCGAGGAAGGGAACGAATCTTGTAAATAGATGCGGCCTCAACACCCGATATTGTGTCTCTTGATTCAAAATGCTTTATCAATAAATCTCGCTGATTACTCATACAAATCCTATTGAGGGGCTTGGTATATCAACCTTCGTAATTGTAAGATAATCTCTTCACCATGCTTAATGCGTCTTTTTTCACCCACTTTTCGTTCAAATCATCACCGACTGATTTATATTCGGTGTGTGGGATTTTTGTATTTTGATAATTTTCAACCATAAATGAACCATCGGGGAACTCTTGTATCTTAGTAATTGACAAATTTGAATAAAAGAATAAAATGATGCCCTTATCAAGATGTTCCAAACGGTGAATATCATCCATTATTATTTTGTCTTCAAATTCGTCGGCTTTAAGTTGTAATTCAGTCTTTTTCGGCAACAAAATTCTATCAATTGCTTCTTGTAGGGCATTCCGAGGACTTTTTAATTCATCGGGCTTTTTAATGGGCATCAAAACTTTTGTTCTATTCATACTTGTGGAAAAGTTGAAACAAAAAAGATTGGAATCTTGGCGCAGGAGTTTGGAATTTTACAAAAACGCACATATAACCTATTTATTGAATAATTTCTTAATTTTATTGAAATATATGGTTGTGGAAAGATTTCGTTCATCCCAAAATTTTTCTTCTCCACTTTCTTTAGTTCCAAAAGCAGTATTGGATTTTCCATTCCTTGAAGAAGCATTTTGCTTTACTTTCATATAGCGATTGAAATCCTTGAGACAATAAATGATATAATAATGAATAGCAAAAAAGAATAAAACTAAGACACTCAAAAATGCGAATAAAACGATAGACGCAAGCCCTAATGGTGACACAATATGCCTTTGAATTAACGACTATCTAAGAATGTTCGCTTTCCAATAACTCACAATCGGAACAAAGATGGGAATTATTCACCTTTGAACGGTGACAAGAAATACAATCACTCATTTTTGACCTACACCTTTACAATCGGGACAAGGCATTTCAATAAATTGCCCCGTTCCATCACAAGACCCACAAGACTCTAAACGACTGTTTTTCAAATGAAGCCTCCACACCCTCATTTCATAATGAATATCAGTCACTCTTCTTCACCCAATTTGGCATCACATTGACATTGAGGACAATTAGGTGTGTTTTCAAATTCGGGATTATGAATCATTGGCCTAATACACTTGATTTTTTCCTCTAATTCATCTTCAAATATCTCCAAATATGAGCCATGATTCTCAAAGTCTGTTCTCAAGGAAGATTCATAGTCATTCATGGCGACTTGATAGGCAATTGGGTCTATACGCTTGAATGCTACGGATGCTGAATAGGAAAGTCCGGCAATCTCCACCTCCAAATAACAATCATCCAACATATCTGTGAACCATTCTTCTAATAGCATTTCATTCATTCTTCTTCCCCCAAATCATTTACTACGGCAAAACCCATATCTTCAATGTCTTTAATGGCCTCGCCAACGGAAGTAAATTCTTCTTCGTCATCATTACTGTGGTCGCAATCTTCTGTATGGACATGAGGCTCAACAACCTTTGACCCTGCATTCATATTCGCCATCAAGCCCTCTAACTGCTTCTTTGAAGGCTTAGGGCTACGAGAATTGACAAAATCTTGCTTAGTAGCACGACGAGAATGATTGTGTTTATTACCTGCATTCTTTTTGACTCGTTGAACAGGTTTTACAGGAATCCCTGCATCATCGTATTCGGTGCAATCTCGGCAAAGCCCTTTGTATCTTACTTCGGTTTCGCATTCGGGACAAGCCCATAAACTGTTCGCCATAAAGTCTAATTCAACGAACAGGTATTTGAATGTTCTTAAACTTCTTCAATAAATTCTTCAAAAATATATTCATCTGTTTCAATTTTATACAATAGCACAAGGTTTCCCATAAACCGTTGCTGAAACTCATAGTATATCAATTATTCGCTATGATTTTAACTAAATGTCCGGTTCTTCCACTAATTCTTGATTTCCACAAATAAGACAAAGTAAATGTTCGGTTGCTGTTAAATCATACCAATTATAGCCTTTGCATTTTGAACAAATACGCTTACAATCATAGGATGAACCATAAATTGTATCTTGGGGAAGTGGAAAAGTCATTCATAACACCTCATTGAACAAAAACCCTCTTACCGTTGGTATAAAGCAAATTATAGTGCTTTGAATCCGCAATTTTACCATTTACCATCCAATTTGGATTGATGCGTGGGTTGTATTTTGCTTCATCTCCACCATTTTTTGAAGACCAACCACTGTGCGTTTCACTCTTCAAACATTCAATGACTATGCCATCACATTCAATCCAAGAACAAACAGTCTTATTCGCTCCTTCATGGATTTTTTTAGCCGTTGCTTGGTGATTCACTAACTTTCCAAAATACATCGTAATTTGATTTAACAATGGGTCAAAATATAACTTTTCCCCTGTCGGGTGTGTAATTTGAAACTTTTGGTAATTCTCGCCTTTCGCCAAATGAAATCTTACTTTATATTTTCCGTTCATTTTTCTTCACCTACTTTTTGTGCTTCATATTGGCATTGACGACAATGACTTTTGCCTTCAAATTGGGGTTTATGAATCAGTGGTTTGACACACTTAAAATTTTCTTGCTTTTTTGATGAATCAAGCATCCAATTCCATTCGGGTTTCATAGTTTCACCTCAACTTCGCAAAGACAATCATCTTCTGCTTCTTCGCACACTTCGCAAACAAGGCTTGAATCATCGTCGTATAACCACACTATGTCGTGCATTCCACATACGCAAAAGTAGGATATACTCTTAGGCAGGTCATAAGTGATTTGTAAATCAGTATGCCCACACACTACGAACCTACTCATGCAACCACTTCCAAGCCTTCGCAATCATTCACAGAAGGGGGTCGGACAAGTTTTGTTCGTGTCTTGCCACAATCTTTGCATTTGTAATTAAAGCGAACAATTTCGCCCATACCCATAGTCACATTGTATGATTCTATGGTGAAATTACACCTGCTCATGCAACCAACTCCACGCATTCACACTCGGAACAATTTGCGCCGTAGTAAATTAAATCTCCACAGGAATTACATTCAATTGCATGACGATTTTTCCCCACTATTCTTCCACTCCTTTTGCATCTCGGTATTCTTGAACAGTAATGTATATTCTTTTCCTAATTGATAAGTCCCCAATATCGGCATTGGTATCTTTATCTGCATGAAGGGAATAGTGATTCCAAAACTCTTCTTCGTTTTCAAAAGTCCAATTTTCATATTTGGCAATTGTGCCATCAAAATGTATTGTCGTGCCGTAGGTAATCTGCATCTCCATAATTCAATCACAATCCAACAGGTTAATAAAGGCTTTCATTTATTCTGCATCAATGTCTTTTTGACAATCTTCGCAATTAGGTTTCTCATCCTCATATTCGTCTTTGGAACAACCGCAATTGGAATGATGGCGACAATCCTCACACACCTTGTATTCAATATCATCGGTGTCTAAATCCACAGAACAAATCTCACATTCGGGTATTGGGGCGCAATCTTTAGAACAATAATAATTAGCATCCACACCTTCAAATTGACAATCATAATTTACGGGTGTGCCACAAGTTTTACAATTCTCTAATTGGTCTTCTGTGAGGGGTTCCTCCCTACCATTACACCACCGACATTCGCAATAACTTGCGCCAAGTGCTTCACCATCAATAACAATAAAACCATTGTGTTCTTCTAATGTAACAAGAGAATCAACCAATCGGGCATCCGATGGAACAATGGATTTCAAAGAAACAGGGTCGCAAAGAGAAACCGGAATGCAACCAATAATCCCTGCATCAACCGAGAGTCCTCCAAAGTCGCCATCCCCGCCTGTGCCTATGACTACGCAGGTTTCACCTTTGTATTCAAACTCTTCTCCATCATCACGCATGATAGAACAGAAATCGCCCCATTCCGCATCGGGAATGACATAGCAAGGGTCGCCTAAATAATAATCGCTCATACTTCCACCCCATACTCGGCAGTTTCAACCCAAGCACCACAGATTTTACACTTAGCATTAAAACTAATATATTCAAAGCAATCATACCATTCAACATTCCATTCGTGGTGTCCATTCTCTTCGCAAATCTTAAGACTCATATTTCAATGGTGTGCCAACAGGTTAATAAAGTTTGTCATCGCCACCAAAAGAAAGACCAAAAATTATCAAGAATAAAAATATGAGACATTCATTCATCAGTTTCAACCTTCCCGTAATACATTCCACAAGAATTACAAACCAATGTTTTCTTATCAACATCACATTGTCTTTTGCATGGGCCACCAATTTGAACATATTTTGTCATAATTACACTCCCTTCCATCGTTGTAAAAAATTGTCGGTGAACAAATAGTTAGTAGTCCGATATTTGATAATCAATGCGCCAAAGATGAGTAGCATAATAAGTGCTAAACCTTGTTGAATAGTAAATGAGATGCTACCAATATATCCTGCATAAGCAAACCACATGATATTATTCAATAATAAAATCAAGGTTGTCCATAATGAAAAATCATCCGATTGTTTCCTTCGTATTAAGCGAGTAAATTGGGGAATCCAATGCGTGTTTGTAGCAATAGCAACAAATGACATAAATATCTCAATCGTGTGAGGCTCCATGACCCTCACCCCTATGATGTGTATTGTCGTGACCTACAAAATATGCCGCAAAGAAAAATATACAGGCATGAAATGTAGTGAGTGCGAATGTTGTCCATGCTTTTTCATAATAAGCCGAAGCGACTTCCAAAAGGTGCAAAATCCCATCAAGTGCAAGGAAAAATTGAACGACACGAACTATAATTTCTCTTGAATCACTTATCACTCTTCTTCCCCCATCTCGTCCCAATACGCTATGAATTCGGTTGCAGTTCCGACAAATATAAATTCTGCATCATCCTCATTCTCTTTTACAGTAATTGTATCAAATTCGGTCAATGTGCGAATAAAGGATAAAACAGAATTGGTAAATATGCCTACATTATCTTCTTCACGAAATACAATATAATTTACCTTATCCATAATCAAATAACCCATTTTTCCCTCTTTATTGTATATGTAATCATCATCGTGATTATATCCAATAGATTCAAAATAAGAAAGAATCTTAGATTCGTTGGCCGGGTTATCCTTGCTTTGCTGTATTCCTATCATCAACATAACCCGTTGTTGTAAGGACAGGTAATTAAACCTTCACACAAAATTGCGTTCACAAAATTGCATCATTTCTGTGCGAAATAAAACCCACTCATCCATATCTTCTGCGTGTTCATCCGTCATTGGCTTTATTGGGCGATTTTTCCCATAGTGCAAAGCATAAGACTCATCTAATTGCTGATAATCAATTTTGTGAACCGAATGCAGATTTCCTGTGTAATGAGTCATAACATACGATGCCAAAATATCATCGCCTTTGCTATGTATTAAATTTCTCATATTTTCATCAAGATTCCAATACTCATGCAAAATTAAACCACAGTATTTTCTATCCATTACATAGAGTCGGCCACAAATAGGGGCTTTAGGAAAATACTCTTTCCCATAAGTCCCATCATCTTTCGGCCCTCTTCCAAAAAATGTATGAAAACAATTTGGTTCTTTAACCCACTCATCTCGTAGTTTCACTAAGGATTCATAGGGCAATATGAAATCATCATCTTGTAGTAAAATCATAGGGTTACAAGATAACGCTCCGGTGCAAAAACGAGTAATTAGACCGAAATCTTCTTGATTTTTACAATTTATAACTTTTACGATGTCATATCCATCTCCAAATTCTATGTGTTCTTCGGGATTATTATTCCAAATTATGATTTCATCTATGAGGTCATCGTGAAAAATATACTCATCAACAATACTTCGTATATTGGAAACCCTTTTCCAAGAAAGAATGCCTACTGAAAACTTCATTAAAATACACCTTCTATGACGGCCCTAAAAAATTATCCACAAAATATGGGTCAAAATCTGTCACTCTTTGTTCGGGCTTAAACATTGAAGTTTCTATCTGTGAATGGAATAACATATCATAAGTATTCAAACCTTCATCTTTGCCTATGTTTTGTAAAAATGAAGTGTGTGGTGCAATCTCATAACGACCATTTCGCCAATAATGCGCCATCGGATTAGCCCATGAACCTTTGTCATCTAAATCCACATGGCTCAAGAACTCATCCCCTTGTGGTATTGGATTTGGCATAGTGTCTTTGAATGTCACTCCAAACCAAACATCTATTTCATCCCATACTCGTTTCCAAGTCGCCCAACCTTGACAAGTGAACCCATCCCTAATACCTACAATGTTTGGTTCTAACCAATCTCCATCTAAACAAATATCATTCCATTGTGGGTTGGTATAACTCGTAATTGAGAATATATCATCATTATCCTCGTATTTGTCTAAATTGTATTCTAAGAATCTCAAACAATCGGGATGGAGAACGGTATCATCTTCAAAATGAATTACACGGTCAGCCATCTCAAATCCTTTCTTGAGAATGAATCCTGTGTTCCCTGCACAACCAAGATTTTCTTTGTGCATGAAGTATTCAAAGTCTAAGGAAGATTCCTCCAAAATACAAAACATTGTTATTTGTTTATTTGGATAACCACCATCAAGGCTAACCAATACCTTATACTCTTCAATCCCTTCGGCATTCTCAAGGGACTCAATTACTTGTTGAAAGTAATCGGGTCTTCGCCAAGCCGCTAAGGTTATGACTTTCACTTCCAACCCTCAATACACAATACATAGTTTCCATAAGGGAAAGGTTCTCGGTATTTGTGGTCTTTGATAGATTTAACTTCGGGTTCATGTTCCCACAAATACTTCAATGCCGGAGGCCATGTTTCACCACTTAGGTCAAAACCATGTTGTGTCTTGAGATAACCAAAACAATTCAAACGGTGCAAGTTTTCTTCCAACCAATCATCAAGACCACTATTGTAACCAATAGGAACTGTGACAAAACATGAATCACCTTGATTCAAAATTTGTTGAAGTGAGTTTGGGGCCGCATCTGCATCCACCAATTTCTGTCGCTCACCGCTTCCATCATAATCTGTCGTTCCAATATGTTCAATGGTTGAGATTGCCAAAATGTTATATCCTGTCAAATCTATGTTCTCCATAAAATCTGCAATCGTAGCCTTTTCATCATAAGGGTCTATAACTTCGTGAGAAATCTCAAAATAACCACCTTCGGCATAGTAAGGAATAACTGCACCCACTTCCATAACATTATCCTTTTGCTCAAGCCATCGGAATGCTAATTCTAATTCAACACATCGTTCATTTTGCCATGTTTGGTTATAACCCGACATGAAATAATCTTTCTTTTCTAAAATTCGCCAATCAGCACTCATAATTTTTCACCAAGTCTTTCTAAATCGTTCTTCACCATTTTCCGCACTAAATCATTAAATGAGGTTTTAGACTCCCAACCTAAGATTTCTTTTGCTTTTGTAGCATCGCCACGAAGCACATCAACTTCTGCGGGTCGGAAAAAGCGAGGGTCTTGGACTACGAAGTTCTCCCAATTATCAATCCCTACATAGTCAAATGCAATATCTAAAAATTCTCGGATTGAATGTGAGTGGCCTGTCGCAAGAATAAAATCGTCGGGTTCATCTTGTTGCATCATTAACCACATTCCCTCAACATAATCGGGTGCATAACCCCAATCTCTTTTTGAATCAAGATTGCCAAGTGCAATTTTATCTTGAAGTCCTAATTTTATGCGAGCAACACCATCGGAAATTTTACGGGTGACAAACTCAATTCCTCTCCTTTCGGATTCGTGATTAAACAAAATTCCATTACAAGCAAACATATTGTGCGACTCTCGGTAATTCTTCACCATCCAAAAAGCATAAAGTTTTGCTACGCCATAAGGAGAGCGTGGATAAAAGGGTGTTGTTTCCTTTGAAGGATTCTCAACCATTTTTCCAAACATCTCACTTGTTGAGGCTTGATAAAACTTAATTTGCTTTGAAGAACCTTGAACAACTTGATATTCACGAATTGCTTCAAGAAGTCGGAGGACACCCAATCCATTAACATCACTTGTTTGCATTGGGATATTCCAAGACGAACCTACAAATGATTGTGCGGCAAGATTATAAACTTCATCGGGTTCGGAATCCTTCAATGCACGATATAAGGAATTGTGGTCTGTCATATCTGCGGTAATAAAATGAAATTTCTCATTACTTTCAAGATGCTTTGTATTGATTCGGTTTTTAACAGAAGAACGGCGTTCAATACCATAGACTTCATATCCCTTCTCCAACAATAAATCTGCTAAATGACTACCATCCATTCCATTAACGCCGGTTATCAATGCTTTCTTCATATTAAATTCTCCATAAATTGAATTAAATGAGCCATTTCTTCATGCTCCCTAACCTTTAATTGCTGAATGCGCTTATAACCTTTCTCCTTGAGTTCTTCATATTCTTCATCATCAAAGAGGATTTCTTCAATAGTCTCAACCCATTCGGTGCTATTGCACCCATAGGGCATAACTGTTGCACCATTTCCTACGGCCTCAATGATTGAGGGGTAATCTTGAACCAATACAGGAACTCCATGAACCATAGGTTCAACCGCCGCCATACCATATCCCTCAAAACGACTTGGGAATACAAATATATCGGTAGCATCCCAAACATCCTCCATCCGTTCAACATAAGGTAGTATCTCCACCCTACCATCACGAACAGCCCATGAGTCTGCTATCATTGATAAAAAATCCTTCTTTTCTCCACCATAGCCACCAAGTAATACACGGTATGTCCATTTATTAGCATAATCATTTATCAAATCAGCCATGTATGAACGACCTTTATGATACATTGGATTTATCATGGTGATGTTCACTTTTTCTAATTTTTCCTTGTTTTCGGTTTTATTATGTATAAACGGGTGCATCACAATACTCGTTGTTGTATTAAATGGGTCAATGAATGTATTTGACCATTCGCTACATGAGATGACAAAATCGGGGTTAAAATATAATGGTGAGTCAATCGCCCAATAACCTAATGAATCTCCCCAAAAAGGAGAATCATAAGTAAAACAGCCTTTGATATGTTTTTCAATGAGTATCTCCTTGACCTTTTCCCAATTTTGATATTCTTTGAACAATTCTTCACTATACAATCTAATTTTCTTATCTAAGTCAAAGTGCAATACTCCTACCTTAATGTTTAATTCCTTCAAATTGGAGATAAAATCTTGAAACGGATAGCCAAGTGTTCTGCAATTACTAACGATAATATGTGTATAATTTTCTCCCTTAATATGTTCATAGGCATCCTCTAACCAAATCTTCATACCTCTTGTGTCTGCAAGGTTTGTAGGCTTGTCTATGCTAATACGGTGAACATACTCCGTTCCATTGTCCATTTTATCATCTTCACCTCTTGGTGTTATTCCCCACGCTTCAACACCTGCCTTGTTGAATTCTTCAATTAAGCGACTATTATATTTTTCCGCACCGCCGAAATCGGGAGGCCAATGTAAAGCGACAAGACCTATTTTCAAGCACACCAACTCCAACGACTTCGTTCACCTATTTGAATAAATCCCTTTCTTTCTAAATCGTTAATTGCATTGATAACTTGATGTCGGTTTTTACCACCATTCCGTCCAAACATAATTGCTAATTGAACCATAGTTAATTCTCCATGTAGTTGTAGGGTTTCTGCAATCCTTCTGTGCATTACTTGTTCTCTATTTTCAACATGAGCATCATGTGGATAATAGCACTCTTTATTCTTATTTTTATCACTTTGAATGATTCCATCCTCACATAATTCATACAACCAACGAGTTATTTTGGGCCTCCAATGAGAATTTTCCCTCCTTAATATGCGTAAAATGCCCGTTTTAGTGATGCCACTTTGATTATTTCCAACCACATCAACAATATCTGTCAAACATTTCATCACCTTTTGATACTCCTTACGGGGCAATCCACGATAACGCAACCCATTGATAGCCGGTTTTAGTGAGGTGGTGGGATTCTTCATCTCCACTACTTGAGGCTGTTTAGCGGCTAATAACGCACCTCTAATGGCATCCCTATCCAAGTTAGGATGAATACCTGCATTCTCATCTAAGACAATCGCAATAAGCGAGTCCATATCCGTTCCCCGATTCAATGCTCGGAGATACGGTTTGATGATATTATCAATCTCCATACTGTCTCCATTGTAGGAAGGAGTATCTAATCCTTCTTGAGTGGCTCAAACTCTTCGTAGGCTTCATTAACTGTCCAAAGAATATGCGGCCTTCCATCAACATTATTAGCAGTAGGGAAGGAAGAAAATACAGGCATTTTCATAACAGTATCGGCAACTCGCACACGCTCGGCACGACTTAAGGATAATGAATCATCAAGAACAATATATTGAAATATCTCCTTCTTGAGTGCAAACTCCTTCTTACGAAGGAATGTCTTAATTGATGCTCTCACTTGTCTTGTCTGTCGCTGTCCAATTCGTCGGCTACTATTTCCCATATTACTACCATATCCTTGACCCTTTATGAACCTTGCGAACACCGATGGGTCGCTAAACGGCAGTTATTCACTCTCCAAGGGGTCGCTAAACGGCAACTTTCAATTCCCAAGGGGTATCAAAACGGCAGTTTCAAAAATCTCCACTAAACGATGCACTAAGAGCCTGTTTAGTGTGAATCTCTAAGCACGATGGGTCGCTAAACGGCAGTATGGGTCGCTAAACGGCAGTTTCAAAATACATATAGAGAGAGTAATACTTCTCTCCATTCACTTCTTACTTCTGCTAAAATTAACTTGAATACCTTCTGCTAAAACCTCAATTTCAACAGATAATTTCATCCCTTTTGGAGTCCACTTCAATTCATTATCAATCAATTTCTTAATCTCGCCTTCCATAAACTCTTCACTTGCTATTTTCATCTTATCTCTCGCCATCTATTTTTCGCCTCAACCCATCTAAGTTCTCACCACCTATAAAAGTTTCGGTGAACCCTTCCCCCAAAAACACAAAGTCGGACGCTTCCTCCCTGTGGTCATGTCCACAGCAGTGGGT
>Ga0308019_10001750_pt1 | contig 12785 bp, 12 predicted proteins | sample Neamet284_FD_203135 | JGI IMG/M metagenome (GOLD analysis project Ga0308019, IMG submission 203135) | Marine microbial communities from water near the shore, Antarctic Ocean - #284 | ecosystem: Environmental > Aquatic > Marine > Unclassified | place: Southern Ocean | collected 2014-10-01 | reverse complement strand
TCAAAGCGAACGGGCTGTACCGAGCCTTGGAACCGACTGGGGTCGCCATACTATGACAGTAGCGTTTAACATTATCACATACGCTGGATACGGCCTACTTCTAGCAGCTATGATCGCCTATGCAGCGCTCAAAGGAATTAAAACGTCAGCCCGACAGGGTGTAGTGTGGGGCTTTTGCGGTTTCGTTGCCGTACAACTTGCACCAGCGATTGGCCTTCCCCCTGAACTCCCAGGTACAATCGGTCCCGAGGTCGGATCACGCCAAATTTGGTGGCTATTTACAATTGTGGCTACATCAATCGGAATTGGGTTGATCGCGTTTGGTCGTGGTTACCTGACGTTAGCCAGCATTCCTATTATTGCGCTACCACAATTAATCGGCGCACCACAATTAGATGTATTTTTTGGCGTAGCACCTCCAGAGCTTGCTGCGGAATTTGTCACGCTTAGCTTAGGCTGTGCTGCTGCCGGATGGGTCATTTTAGGATATACAGTATCGGCGATGTTATTCCGCCTGGAAGAAAGTATCTAGAACTTTGGCACGCGCCCTTGCAAACAAAGACGAAGACGCCCAGCATTTTGGGCGTCCTCAATCCATCCATCTGGAGCTTCAACATAAAGCTTGAGCAAACCAATCATATCTTGAGTATCAACCTGTGGGTCTGCTCCAGAAAAAAGATAAGTTGCCTTTTGATCTCCCTGAAGAGCAAACGACAAAGGAGTATCACACATGTTTAGACAAGCAGTTGTCACAACATCAATATTCAAACTGCTATCCGCCACTGCTTTGGATAATTGTTTGGCCCAAACAACTCCAGAAGTCGCTGTCTCATTTTTCGCACATGTTTCGCATATAATCACTCGGTTTTTCAAAAATTCTCCTGTTGCATAGTCTTTACACGGCCTAGAACACTCGCAGCTTGATCACAAGGAACCCTAACATGGTCACAAAAATTCCTGCTACAATTATTACCGGCTTTCTTGGCGCAGGTAAAACTACATTGATCCGCCACATGTTGCAAAATGCGAAGGGCAAACGAATTGCTCTAATCATCAACGAATTTGGTGATTTGGGCGTTGATGGCGATATTCTTAAAGGCTGTGGTGACGAGACCTGCCGCGAGGAGGATGTGATGGAACTTTCCAATGGCTGCATCTGCTGTACCGTGGCTGATGATTTTATTCCCACCATGGAGAAGCTTCTAGCCCGAGAAGACAAGCCTGAACATATTGTAATAGAAACCAGCGGCTTGGCCCTACCACAACCTTTGGTCCGGGCCTTTAATTGGCCCGGAATTTCGACGCAAGTGACTGTGGATGGCGTAGTCACTGTGGTGGATGGCAAGGCCGTTACCGAAGGGCGTTTTGCCCATTCTGTAGAGGCGGTAGATGCACAACGCAAATTAGACGAGAACCTCAATCACGAAACTCCATTATCAGAGCTGTTTGAAGATCAAGTGGCCTGCGCAGATATGATTGTGGTCAACAAAACAGATTTGTTGAATTCTGTACAAGCCGATGCCTTGGTGGCCAGCCTCCAAAGCTCCGCGCGTGATGGTGTGCAAATTGTAAAAACGTCAATGGGCAAATTGCCAGTGGATGTATTACTCGGACAAGGCATTGGTTCAGAGGCTGATTTGGCGTCCCGCCATGAACTCCATCATCACCACCATGACGAAAAGGATGATCATGACCACCACGAGCATGACCATGACGCCTTTGAAAGCTTTGTGGTGGACCTTGGCGAGATTGCCGACGCCAAACATTTTGCGGATCAAACCTCAGACATCATCCGTACTCACGATGTTTTACGCCTCAAAGGTTTTGCAGCCGTGATAGGAAAACCCATGCGCCTCACGCTTCAGGCCGTAGGGCCCAGGGTCGATACCTATTTCGACCAACCTTTTGGCGAAGCACCTCGTCTTACGCGACTCGTGGTAATTGGACAAGCTGGGCTGGACCGCGTGGCGATTGAGGCAGCACTCCACGCCTGCATTCCAGCCAAGTGATACGATGATTGTCGTTGAGCTCACCGATCCCCATGATCCGCAGGCCACAGCTTTGTTAAGGGCCAGCCATGCACTAATGCAATCATTGTTCCCACCAGAGGACAATGCTTATTTGTCGATTAACGAGCTTTGCGCCAAGCATGTACATTTCTTCGCAGCCCGTAGTGAAACTGTACTGTGCGGCACAGGAGCGCTGGCAGTTAAAAATGGATATGGAGAAATAAAATCCATGTTTGTGGACCCCGATTTCCGCGGCCAAGGGGTGGCTGATACTATCCTAAGGAGCCTTGAGGATCTGGCCCACAAAATAGGCCTTACTGGTCTAAAATTAGAAACTGGAAACAAATTGTATGCCGCCCAAAGGCTTTATGAGCGGCATGGCTTCCTAGTCAGTGGACCGTTTGGAGATTACACCGCAAACTCAAGCAGTATCTTCATGAAAAAGAAACTATGACTCTATTTGGCAGCTTTGCGCGCTTCAGCAGCCGCTTTCATTCGAACCAAGAGTTCTGCCTTAGCGCTACCTTTGCCAAAAGGATTCTTACTACTGCCTTTAGCGTTATGTTCAGCGTGTTTTGGGGTGTTGCCGCGTTGGTTTGCTGCGCCCGTTCCTTTGTTGTTCATAATTCGTCCTTTTTAACGGCTAGTACACTGCACACTCCTAATGCCCCATTCTATTGCACTGAACAAGACAGGTCTGTTTGATGCATCTGCTCGCAGCCACCGCTGGGTCTGTTGATGATGGCAAAGATCCAGTTGATTTAGGACAAACCCCTGCTGATGTAGTTTTCATTTCTGCCGCAGACACAGAATTGGCTGCACTTTCAACTGCTCGATCTGATATGTCAGATCCGCCCAGCCTTCGATTGGCAAGTATGATGCATTTGCAGCATCCAATGTCAGTAGATCTACATATCCAAGGCTGTGCCTCAAAAGCAAAATTAGTGGTGGCTCGCGTTTTGGGAGGTGCCGGATATTGGAAATACGGATTTGAGCAATATGCGGCTCGTTTGGCCGATACAGGGGTCGCCTTTGCGGCCCTGCCTGGTGACGATAAGCCAGATCAAGAACTACGCATGTTTTCAACAGTATCCGACGCAGATTACGATGCTCTTTGGGCCTATATGGTGGAGGGAGGGCCAAAAAATTCGGTTAACTTCCTGCATTATTGTAGTGCAATGGTCTCTCCACGAGAAGCTCCACAGGTAGCTGAGCCCATATTGCGTGCTGGTATCTATTGGCCGGGAGCCGGCATCTCAAACATCACAACTGTGGAAGCAGAATGGACTAAGGATGCGCCAGTTGTACCAGTAATTTTCTATCGAGCTTTAGTGCAGGGTGCCGGGCTCAATCCGATCAACCGAATGGTGAAGGCATTGCTTCGCGCCAACCTCAATCCGCTCCCAATATTTGTGGCTTCACTCAAAGATCCAATCTCTGTAGCCACACTAGACCAACTTTTTCTATCAGCAATGCCTGACGTGATTCTTAATTGCACATCCTTTGCGGTGGGAAATCCACATGGAGACGGCAGTCCCGAAAATCCGCTAACACTGCCATCCGCCTTAAAAGCTCCAATCTTTCAAGTGGTGCTTTCTGCCAGCACAGAGCAGGATTGGGAGAAAGGCCTCAACGGTCTTTCCGCACGTGATATCGCGATGAATGTAGCACTACCTGAGGTAGATGGCCGGATCTTATCCCGCGCAGTCAGCTTCAAAGGTGAAGCATTTTTTGATGAAGCAACCGAATGCCCCATCGCCACGTATAAGGCCCGCGGCGACCGTATCTCTTTTGTGGCTACTCTTGCTTCCAATTGGGCCAATCTACGCCGCACAGCCGCCTCAGAACGGCAAGTGGCACTAGTGCTGGCAAATTACCCCAATAAGGACGGGCGACTAGCCAATGGAGTTGGACTAGATACCCCAGCCTCAGCAATCTATGCGCTTAGGCTTTTGCAAGAGGCCGGTTATGACGTCCAGGCGCTACCCGTAAACAGCGCAGATCTGATGGCACAAGTCATGGCTGGGCCTACCAATTGGCTGACAGATCGTGCAGATCGCAACGGAGGCGAAACCTTGTTACTGGCTGATTATTTGGAACAATACCAAGCTCTGCCATATGCCCTTCGCACACGGATAGAAGAGCGTTGGGGGGACCCCAGAGTGGATCCTTTTTTTGAAAAAAATACAGCAAAAGCAGAGGGTGGGTTCAAGCTGTCTATTCTGCGTTTCGGAAATGTCACCTTAGGCTTACAACCAGCAAGGGGCTATAACATTGATCCCAAGGAAACCTATCATTCTCCAGACCTTGTACCACCACATAACTATTTAGCCTTCTATTTCTGGCTCCGTCACAACCAAGGCGCGCATGCAATTGTACATCTGGGTAAACATGGTAATTTGGAGTGGCTTCCCGGCAAAGCTTTGGCGTTGAGCGAAGAATGTTTGCCAGAAGCTATTTTAGGCCCAATGCCACATATCTATCCCTTTATAGTGAACGATCCCGGCGAAGGTACACAAGCAAAACGGCGCACTCAGGCTGTAATTATTGATCACCTTACCCCGCCTCTGACCCGTGCAGAGACCTATGGTCCCCTACGTGACCTAGAAGCCTTGGTTGATGAGTATTATGAAGCAGCTGGTATTGATCCCCGTCGAATTGACTATCTGAAGCGCGAAATCCTAACGCTGACGGCCACAAGCGGCTTGGACAAGGACATTGGATTTAAAGGTGAAGAAACGGAAGATTTAGCAAAGTTAGACGCCTATCTCTGCGATCTCAAAGAAGCACAAATCCGCGACGGGTTACATATTTTTGGACAAACTCCAGAGGGCCAGCAACTGAGGGATCTCACCATTGCTCTTACGCGGATCCCACGCGGTAATGGCAAAGGCGGAGACGCCTCATTGTTGCGGGCTATGGCAGATGATTTAGATTTGGAATTTGACCCACTCGATTGTGATCTTGCAGGCTTATGGCAGGGGCCAAAACCCAAAAGTATGGCCCATCTCAGCAATGATAACTGGCGAACTAATGGCGATACAGTAGAAAGATTGGAGCTTTTGGCTCAACACCTGATGGACAACAGAGCCCAAACCCCCGGCAAAAAGTCCAGTACCGTGATGGAACATATTCATAATGACATTACCCCAAAACTGGCAAGTTGTGGACCTTCAGAAGGCCAAGGACTTTTGACGGCGCTTGCAGGACAATTTGTAAGTCCAGCCCCTTCCGGTGCGCCCACCCGCGGACGGTTAGATGTATTACCAACCGGGCGTAATTTTTATTCCGTAGATAGCCGTGCTGTCCCCACGCCAACTGCCTGGGCCTTAGGCTGGAAATCTGCCAACCTACTGATTGAAAAACATTTACAAGATCATGGGGATTGGCCACGCGCGCTGTTGCTTACTGCATGGGGTACCGCCAATATGCGTACTGGCGGTGATGATATCGCTCAGTGTTTGGCCTTAATGGGCGTGAAGCCAATTTGGGACAGTGCAAACCGCAGGGTCACTGGTTTTAAAGTGATTCCTGCTAGCGCCTTAGGGCGGCCACGGGTGGATGTAACTCTACGCATATCTGGTTTCTTTCGTGATGCCTTTCCCGGATTAATTGATCTGGTTGACAGCGCCGCTCGGGCAGTTTTGGCCTTGGATGAACCACATGATCTAAACCCAGCCAAAGCAAATGGCGCTGGCGCAAGGGTGTATGGCTCTAAACCAGGGGCCTATGGCGCTGGCTTGCAAGCATTGATCGATGAACGCGTCTGGGACACTCAAGCAGATTTTGGGGCCGCTTATTTGGAATGGGGAAGCTATGCCTATGGCAACGGCCGGGCAGGCAATAAAGATCAGACGGGGTTTGAGGCACGCCTCACACAGGTAGAAGCAATTGTGCAAAACCAAGACAATCGCGAACATGACATACTCGATAGTGACGACTATTACCAATTTGAAGGTGGTGCCGCAGCAGCAGTGGCAAGCTTGCAAGGCCATTCACGACCTATTTATCACAATGACCACTCCCGTCCCGAGCGCCCTATAATCCGCACACTCGACGATGAAATGGCGCGGGTAATACGCTCGCGAGTGCTAAACCCAAAATGGATAGACGGAGTCAAACGGCATGGATATAAGGGAGCGTTCGAAATTGCCGCAACTGTTGATTATATGTTTGCCTTTGCAGCCACTACCGGGGCAGTAAAATCTCATCATTTCGATGCCGTGGAAGCCACATTTTTAGAAAATAGTGAAAATCGGGATTTCATTGGCGGTGCCAACGCCCCAGCCCTTCTTGAGATTGCAGAACGCCTTCAGGAAGCCATAGACCGCGGACTGTGGCAGCCTCGATCTAACTCTGCCCGCGTTCGAATTACAGAATTATTATCACAAAATTAAAAGTTTTTTAATATCTAAAAAAGACTTATTGAATATCCAACCACCAAGTTAATAAAACCTTACTTGTAGTTAACATTTCGAAAGGTAGAGTGTCTAAAAGACGAGGATCCCCAAATGACTGATGATGCCAAACGACACGCCATAAAAATGGCCAAGAAAAAAGCAGCCCGTGACAAGATAATGGCCACCAAGACTGATGAAAAAGGATTGGTAATTGTTCATACTGGGAAAGGAAAAGGGAAGTCATCCGCAGCATTCAACATGATTTTTCGTCACATCGCACACAGACGGCAAAGCGCAGTAGTACAATTTATTAAAGGTGGAATGAGCACGGGTGAGAGGGATTTAATCATATCACACTTTAGTGAGCTTTGTGCATTTCATACTATGGGTGAAGGTTTTACCTGGGAAACTCAAGATAAGACCCGTGATACAGAGATGGCTCAAGCAGCTTGGTCCAAAGCGAAAGAGCTAATTTTAGATGAAGCCAATCATATGGTTTTGCTGGATGAAATTAATATTGCATTGCGTTATGATTATATCGACATTCATGAAGTGATAGAATTTTTACAAAATGACAAACCACCTATGACTCATGTCGTACTCACCGGTAGAAATGCGCATGTGGATTTGATTGAGTTAGCCGATTTGGTGACCGAGATGGAACTTGTCAAACACCCATTCCGATCAGGGATTAAAGCACAAATTGGTGTGGAGTTTTGATTTCTACAGCCTAAAACATATCTCCAAATTAGAATCTATCACTTAAATCTCAGGACAAAAACATGGCTATTAAAAGATTGCTTACAGAATTTGGTATGGGTTCATCTTTGCGTCGACGTGACTACACAGAAGCAGCTAAGCGCGCTGTAAGAGACGCTCTTTGGCATAATTCAATAAATATAGCTGAGCTTTTTGGAAAAGAAAAAACTGCTATGTTGATCGATGTTGAAATTGGCGTTCAAGAACCTGAATCTGTCAATAGAGCATTAGTGGAAGAGATATTTCCATATGGCAAAGTCAAAGTGAAGGTCGTCCATGGCGGTTTAGATGTTCCCCGTCCAGTTGGAAACCCAACAGTTATTGCTAATGCCGCCATTTCCGTATCGTTAGATTTGGGAATATCCACATGAGTGATCAGAGGTTTATCATAGAAATGGGCATGGGAAATGATCAGTATGGCCAAAATTATACAAAAGCAGCGCGTCGTGCGATTGAAGACGCACTGCGCCATTCCGCAATACCAATGTTCCAAACTTTAGAGCCGACCTTAGGTCTTTCAGCAGATGACATGCGGGTTCAAGTAACGGTGGCCGTACAAAAACCTGATCTGGTTAATGTCAAGGAATTGGCAGGCACTTTACCTCATGGCCAGGCAAAAGTGCAGGCAGTACTGGGAGGGCTAAATGTATCAAACCCAGACACAGGTAACGTAATCGTAATCGCTAGCGCAGCAGTAGAGGCATTTTTGCCCTACCAAGGGGACAAAATTTAATACCTAAATTTGATTAAAGTTATAACGTAAAAGGTGAAGTATAATATTGGACTACGCTACTAGATAAACAGATAATTTAAAATTAAATTCGTTTTATTTAACTATCTTTTCTCGTCCAGACACCAAGCTAGCGCTAGCACGAAAATCATTAGGAATGTTATCAACTCCGTCTAGAACCAAATCCGCCATAACTTGCCCAATCTTGGGAGCCATACCAAACCCAATTTTAAATCCGCCGTTTGCAATAAACCAATCTTGGTTCACTGGGTGTTGGCCCAACATGGGCGCACGTGTAAATGCCCTAGGACGCACACCCGCCCAACGAGAAATTACTGGCGCATCCTTTAAAACTGGAAACAATTTTTTAGCTTTAGCAATGAGGTCATCCAGTTGTTCATCAGTGTTTGTTGGTGATTTAAAATATCGTTCACTCGTAGAGCCAATTCCAACAGTACCATCTAGGTGCGGTACAATATGCAAACCATCCGAAAAAAGTTGTGGCTTACCAGGACTGTAAAAATCTAGTAGCGCTGCCTGTCCTTTTACCCCATTACCAATCTCTTGTTTTAGAGTTTTAGATATTTCAATCAAACCCTGCCAACCACGGGCATCAATAATTATTCCCTGTCGTGCACCCGCAGGCGTAATCACGCCACCTAAGTTTTCAACAGCACGCGCAAGGGCATAAGTCGCCTTGAGAGGGTGGATATGCGCAGACAGTGTGTCATAAATTAATTGACCAGTGGCTGAGGGAGGTGCCCAATCCCCAACTTGGTTAGCCGACACCACTTCCCACACCGCTTTATCTCCCCAATTTTTTTCAGCATCAGAAATGCGTGACAACGCCAGTGCAACCAAACGCTCCTCATTGATTGGTTGCAAACGCCCATGATTAGAAAATCCAGTCATCATATTGGAGTTAGCCTCAACTTCAGGCCAAAAACTACGAGAGTATAATAAACTTTCTAATTGAAACTGTTTCTTGGGTAACCATAAGTCTGGAGTGTGGGGCGCAAGTGCGCCTACAAAGCCACCACTGGCTCCCGCTGCTACGCCAGCGGGGTCAATAACGCGCACGCGGGCACCACGCAAACTGCAGCAAAAGGCTATTGATAGGCCAAACACACCTGCCCCCAAGATTGTTACGTCAGCAGTTGCCAAAATCTCTACCCTTCTGCATGGTTCCCTAAATACTTAAGGTAGACAATGATCATCCACCAGCCCGATATTATAAGGTGGCGCAATGGCGTTCCAATCTCAATTCAGTATGCTGATCCTTACTACTCAGTAGATAATGGTTTGGCAGAATTACAACATGTTTTTCTTTCAGGTAATGAGCTTCCAAAAAAGTTTTGTGATGGTTTTCATATTGCCGAGCTTGGTTTTGGAACTGGCCTTAATCTTTTAGGAGCGCTCGCCGCATGGCGGCAGTCTGGCATTAAGGGCAAGTTATATTTTACAACCTTTGAGGCGTTTCCACTTACCCCCAGTCAAATGGTTCAAGCACACTCTGCCTTTACTGAGATCAAGTCATTGGCCACCGAACTAGCATCACTTTGGTCCACTAACATTGAATTGCCCGATTTACAGTTTAGGCTGATCGTGGGCGACGCTCGCAAAACACTTCCATCTTGGCAATTCAAAGCTGATGCCTGGTTTCTAGACGGGTTTTCACCAGCCAAAAACCCAGAGCTTTGGGGAGCAGCACTTATGAAAGAGGTTGCCAGCCACACCAAGACTGGTGGAAGTTTTGCAACTTATACCGCAGCAGGATCCGTGCGCCGTAGTTTACAAGATAGTGGTTTCAAAATAGATCGCATACCTGGCTTTGGCCGTAAAAGGCACATGACTAAAGGAATAAAACTATGAGTGCAGGACACAATACGCGCCTTGGTATTCTATTAATGGCGGGTACAACCTTTGTTTTTGCTGTGCAAGACGGTCTAAGTCTGCATTTATCTTCGACATACAACGTCTACATGGTTGTTATGGTTCGATACTGGTTCTTTGCAGCTTTTGTTATGACAGTTTCTGCCAAGCAAGCTGGTGGATTGCGTAATGCTGCACGTACCCGCCAACCATATTTACAAGGGTTTAGAGGCATTCTATTGGCCACTGAAATATGTGTAATGGTTTCTGGGTTCACCTTCCTGGGCCTAGTCGAAAGTTTGGCAATATTCTCGTCATACACATTGATAGTTGCCGCTTTGTCGGGGCCGATCTTGGGTGAAAATGTTGGTTGGCGTAGGTGGCTGGCTATTGCTGTCGGGCTGTGCGGCGTACTTATAATTCTGAAGCCAGGCATGGAAGTATTCTCCCCCTATGCCATAATACCAGTAATAGCAGCGTTTATGTTTGCGCTTTACAGCCTTCTTACACGTTACGTAGCACGCCAAGACAGTACTGCTACAAGCTTCTTTTGGACTGGTGTTATGGGCTGCATTGTCACGACTTGTGTCGGTGTATTTCATTTCCAAAATATGATCCCAGTTGATTGGTTGTTGATGCTTTGCCTATGTTTTACTGGGGCAACTGGTCATTGGCTTTTAATTCGTTGTTATGAAGTAGCTGAAGCCTCTGCAGTCCAGCCGTTCACTTATCTACAGCTAGTATTTGGTGCGATAATTGGTGTTTTGGTATTTGGTGAAGTTATTGAAACAAACGTTGCAATGGGTGCGGTGTTAGTTGTTGCCGCAGGATTATTTACCATCTGGCGAGCCAGGGTTTCAGTTATTTAGTGCGGATAACAGGCCGCAGGGAGACCGCGGGTGCCACAAATGATGGCGGTGAACGATAGTTGCCCTTTAGCTCAATCAAAAAATTTAGAGGACTTGTCTGACCAGCAAGCCGCGTACGATAATTTGGTAAGCTTTCTGCCACCCGCATCACATAATTTCGGGTTTCACTAAATGGGATTTCTTCGATCCAATCAATGACATCTACCTGGTCCAGCCTTGGGTCACCCAGCTTAGCTGTCCAGTTTCGAGCACGGCTTGGACCAGCATTGTACGCCACCGCCACATGCACTGGACTATTACCAAATTCTTCTATTAGCTCTTGTAAATACGTGATGCCTATTTTTACATTATACTTTGGATCCCTCAACATCTTGCGACGAGAATATTGAATTCCAAGCTTTTCAGCCATTTCTTTGGCTGTTTCTGGCATCACTTGCATCAGGCCAAGTGCCCCGACACCTGAAATAGCACCAGCAAAAAACTCACTTTCCCGACGAGCGATAGCCAAACCTAATTCTGGGGGTATGCCATTCCCATTTATGAGTAGTGGATATAACGGGTAGAAATGCCGCTCAAGCATGACATCATACAAAGCCGCCCGCTTTCCAAGCATCAGCTGCAGATACGGAATTCCAAACTCCTCAGCCATTCCAGCGAGTTTTGCCATGTTATCTGGACTCTGACTTTCAGCCAAATGCGTCAAAAAACGCACTCCACGGCGAGGTTGTCCAACTTTAAAAAATAGCAGACCTGCATCCAAGACGCTGGATTTAGCAAAAGCAGATTTCTCCCATCCAAGATCCAAGCTGCCTCCAATTAGCCTTGGGCTTAAAGGCACACTAGCAGCTTCAGAAGCAAGCAACCCATAAAATGATGTTTGATAATTTGAACCCTTAAAATAAGCGAGCTTCGCAGCGTCAGCCTGTCCCATAGCTTCCTGAGCCCGCCCCTGCCAATAGTGGGTCCTACCCAATGAAATTGCACTACCAACAGCAGTTTCATGGTTTTTAAAATGTACTAATGCCAACCGTGGCTTTTTCAATTTCCGCAAAGCAATAAAACCCGCTAGCCACTCTAACTCCGCATAATCTTTTCCCTGTTTAAGTTGATGGTTTTTTGTAACCTCATAGGCTTTTTGATATTTGCCGTCCCAAATCAAATCACGGGCCAAAACTAGACGCTTTACTGCCCATTTTTTGGGTTGACCCAAGCGTCCCACATCAGCAGATTGAGATAGAAGAAGTTGAATTGCTTGGTCTGGTAACTTATGGGCCAAACGCCATTTGAACCGATCATACGCAAGACCTGCGTCGCCTTTCAGTTCTTCAGGTATGCGCGAAATCCGTGCCTGAAGTCCGCTTAGATTTCTTTGTAACGCCAACCGCGCCTTGCCAAGCTTAGCGTGCCCATCACTGACCAAAGGCAAAAGTCTACTTGCCGCAGATGTGGATCCTTGCCAAAGCAGCATATCAAGACGTGATTCATGCAATTTTATTAAGTGTTCACCAAAGTCTGCGAGAAACTCACGTTCATCCTTAGGCTCCATATTAAAGCTAATCCAGCCATTTTGAGCTATCAAAACTCCCTCTGATTTACGGCCTATTTTGGCTAGTGCTTGGGCCAATCTTAGCGATCCAAGACCAGTTTGGGGTGACTGCTGTTGAAAAAACGCAACTACATCTACTGCCACATCATCTTTTGTAATTGTTATTTCACTACGCTTGCGCAAATAAGGAAGGCCAGGCCAATCTGACCTACGGTCCAGAAACTTAAGGGTGTCAGTAAAACTACCTTTACCAGCGCGTAATTGGTCCCATTCAATCAGATCTATAGCTACGGCCCCAGCGGGCCGTACCAGACGTCTGGCAGTGTCCCAATTTCCTTTTTCTGCAGCAGTAAAAGCTGCACGCAATGCCAGCACTGCTGCAGCCTCCTGCGCGATTGCTTTAGAGTGCGACAGCATAAGTAATAAAAGAAAAAAGAAAATTTTCATATTAAATAACCTGCGCCCTGTAGAAAAAACTTTCAATGACAAAACTTGGCAAACCTATGGGTTCCAGTTACTATTTTTTTAACTTAAGTTTGGGCAATGAAGCCTCTATTCAAAGGAAGCGTTATGATTTCTGGATCTTTACCTGCTCTTATT
>Ga0308019_10001745_pt1 | contig 12796 bp, 10 predicted proteins | sample Neamet284_FD_203135 | JGI IMG/M metagenome (GOLD analysis project Ga0308019, IMG submission 203135) | Marine microbial communities from water near the shore, Antarctic Ocean - #284 | ecosystem: Environmental > Aquatic > Marine > Unclassified | place: Southern Ocean | collected 2014-10-01 | reverse complement strand
CAATAGTGCGTGTGCTTCATTAGCAGACACCGAACAATATTCATTGTGTTTTTCCAATAGCGTTTGAATAATACACATTCATAAAAATGACTTCTCTCCTGATTTTTCCATAATCATAGTCAATGATTAGGTCATCTTTTTGGGCAAGATTTTAGTTATATTTATATCAATTGTAGTTAAACAACTATTTGAGAGACTTTTATTTGAAACGTTAGTGTCTTTTCCTTCCGCTTGAACGCTCGTTAAACCAAGAAATAGTAAAGAAATAGTTATGAGTATTTGATCTCTCATAAGGTCGTCCTTTGGATGTTATTCCACCTACACTGGAAACAAAACAGAAAAAATGGTCCATCGTGCAATATAATAAACTATGATGCCTTCGACTATCATTAAGAAAAAGTCAACTCCAGCTACTAGAATTCCTGACACCCTCGGAAATATAGAAATATATTCTTTCGTAAAACTTCTTTGTATTAAATAAAAAATACCACCTATCAGTAATGGAACAATAAATAAACCAATCGCAAAATAAGCTAGTCCCTGCCATGTGAAAAAATTAAGTATCTCGCTATTTGCTATAAAAATACATGAGCCAATGCCGAACCATAAGAAAAGCGCAACTTTGCCGCATCTTTTTTTCAGAGCTATTAATCCTTCCTCAAGCTCCTTATCTATCTGGTCAGCCTCTTCTTCCTCCTTCATAGTCTATTTCCCTTGGTTTACACTTTACCGAGACTGCGAGTAATCACTTTATACCTTTAAGTAATCACTCGCTAGTATGATTGAAATCATATTTATCTAGTTTAGTGTTCCTCGCGCACGCGGGAGAAACACTAAATTTCTAAATGTAATTGTATAGATGGGGGTGGCAATAGTAGTCGATAGATTTATTAGGAAATTGTTGTAGTTTGTTGTATCTGAGTGTGCCAAATTTGTGCCAAATGAAAAAAGAGCTACAAGCCGAAACCTGTAACTCTTTGTTTTTTCTGGTGGGTCGTGGGGGGATCGAACCCCCGACCTTCGGATTAAGAGTCCGTTGCTCTACCAGCTGAGCTAACGACCCAGAATAAGGATAAATAGCTATAAATCAAGACCGACACATATAGATGATAATAAAGAGTGATGATTGTACTCATGAGAAATATGTACGGAGATTAGATCATGCCAGATTCATTAAAGCAATCAGGAAATTATGGTGGTTGCAAAACGGTTTAAACTTGGAAAGATTTATCTGCGTATTAGCGTTAGTTGTTATCTCAAAATAGCAGTATATTCACCCATTTCTTTTGTACTATTTTTTACTAGCTGTAGAGACTGAAGAATCTAATAAGGAGTTTTTAGTAAAAATTTTGGCTCCAAGATTTAGAAAGGAAGGTTGTTGTTTCTTATTAGAATATAAAGTTAAAATACCCCTAAGTGATAAGGAGAATGAAATGTTGGAAACAACACTTACATCAGAATCTTTTATACAAGATGGGTTGATTCCAATTCGTCACACTTGTGATGGTCAGGATATTTCACCTGGGCTATCCTGGACTAGAATACCTGAAGGTACACAGAGTTTAGTTCTGATCGTTGATGATCCGGATGCACCCGATCCTGCCGATCCTAAAATGACCTGGGTTCACTGGGTCTTGTACAATATTTCACCTGAGATTAATGGTCTGCCCGAAGGTGCTTCAGTAGCAGGCCTTCCATCAGGAACAATGGAGGGGATCAATGACTGGCAACGTACAGGTTATGGCGGTCCATGCCCGCCAATTGGTACTCACCGTTACTTTCATAAGCTTTATGCTGTGGACACAGTACTGCCTGATTTAAAACAACCTACAAAGGGAGTATTGGAAGAGGCAATGCAGGGTCATGTAATTAAGTATGTTGAATTAATTGGACTTTACCTGCGTAGTCGGTAGTTATTAATTACAATTACTCGTAATTTCTCGGGAAATTAATTTAATTTTCCCGAGAGAAAATGGATTCAGCGCAGGGCTAATTTATTAACGAATATTTGATTGCTTTCCAAATTCCTCTAAATTAACGGCAGGTTTTGGCTTCCACCCGGATTTACGATGCTCAGCTACAACATTTGTGAATATACCCCCACGCACATAGAATTTGGCAGTAAGAAGCATATACTTTGGTTTTATAGCTGCTACCAGATCATCAAGAATATAGTTAGTAACGGCTTCATGAAAAGCATTTTCGTTCCTGTAAGACCAGATATAGAGCTTTAGACTCTTAAGTTCAATACACTCTTTATCAGGGATATAATCAAGTGTAAGAGTTGCAAAGTCTGGCTGCCCAGTTTTTGGGCACAGGCAAGTAAACTCGGGGATTTCCATGTGAATATGGTAGTCCCGTGTAGGAGCCGGATTGGGAAAGGTTTCTAATTTTCTAGTAGGCGTTATTGGCATTCTCTTATCCGAGTCAAATCGGTTAAAATATCATACTTATATATGTGTAATTCTCTAAAAGTGTTTTATAAGAATATTATTTGTATTTTGTTTCTCCAGTCTCATCCGATTATAACTGGTTACAGGCAATAATTTGCGTCTCTCACATATCAAACTTGCTGGCTTCAAAACTTTCGCTGACCCCACCGTTATTCCTATCTCTAATGATTTAGTTGGGGTTGTTGGTCCCAATGGTTGTGGAAAATCAAATGTGATCGATGCGATCCGTTGGGTGCTAGGCGAATCAAAAGCATCTGCTTTACGTGGTGAATCCATGCAGGATGTAATTTTTAACGGGTCCGTTAATCGAAAACCTGTAGGGCGTGCAAGTGTGGAATTGGTTTTTGATAATAGCCTTGGTAAGGCAGGGGGGAAATGGTCGGACTATGCAGAAATCTCTATCAAACGGGTTCTGCTTAGGGATGGTGATTCCACCTATTACATGAACAATATTCATGTTCGCCGGCGTGATGTAGCTGACGTCTTTCTTGGAACTGGTATTGGCAGTCGTGGTTATGCAATTATTGAGCAGGGGATGATCTCAAGAATAATTGAAGCGAAACCAGAAGAGCTACGTGCATTTTTGGAAGAGGCTGCCGGAGTTTCTAAATACCGTGAGCGTCGTCGTGAGACTGAATTACGTTTGCGTGATACACGTGGGAATCTTTCACGCATAGACGATATTTGTCAGGAACTGGAAAAACAATTGCAGCACTTGGAAGAACAAGCAGAAGTTGCTGGTAAATTCAAGGATATGCAGAGTAAATTGAGTGTGGCACATAATCTATTATGGTTGGCACGTAAACAGGAAGCAGCAACGCAGCGTCTTCGCAGAGAAAAAGAGGTTCAACGACTGGGGTTGGAATTAGAAGCAGAAACCTCATGTCTTCGTGAGACAGAAAAACGCCTGGAAGAGGGGCGCGTAAAGCATTATTCTGCCAGCGACAGCCTGCATGAAGGGCAGGGAGAGTTATACACTGCCAACGCAGAGGTGGCGAGGATCGAGCAGCAAATACAACACCTTCATGAGAATCAACAGCGTATTGAGCAGCAGATTGCAGTAGCCAAGAATCAGATTAATCATCATAAAGAACAGATGGAAAGTTCTACAGAGAGCTTAGATCAGTGGCGTAGGGAACTTGAGAAAGCAAGTTTGAATTTCGAAGGGAGTAAAGAGAAATCTTCTGTAGAAAATGAAAAGCTGCCGCAAACGGAAACAATTTTTCGTTCGTGGCAGGAAAAATTAAGAGAGATTCAGCGTAGATTGCTTTTGACTGACCAGGCTAGGCAGTTAGAGGAGAGTCATCGTACACATGCTGAAAAATCTTTGCAGCAACTAGACTCACGTAGAGAGAAGCTTCTTGAGGAACAAGAGGCACTTCCGCAGCATGATAATTCAGAATTATCTAGATTGCAGGGAGGAATAGACGGCGCTACGGTTGAACTGGAAGGCAAACAGAACGCACTTGCCAAAACCGAGGAGAAACTTCTTAAGACAGAAGGAATCAAACGTGAAGTTACACAAGAGGTGCAGGTATTAGAACAGCAGATTAATAAAATGGAAGCCCGATCCTCGGCTTTAGAGCGTCTCCAGAATCGACTTGAGGATAATGATGGGTTGAGTGAATGGCTTGCAAAATACAAACTAGATGCCTTGCCACGTTTGTGGCAGAACATCCAAGTTGATAAAGGGTGGGAAAATGCCTTGGAATCAGTATTACGCGAGCGGCTCAATAGTTCTTCTCTTGAACGCCTGGAAATTGTGCAGGACTGGATAGAAGATTCCCCTCCTGGAAAATGGACATTATTTGAGACTAAAGTTTCAGCAGGGCAGCAACTGAAAGATAAGGCGCTGCATGGAAAGGAAGACTGGAAATCTCTGGAATGGTATCTGACTTGTGAAGACGTAGGAATAAAGTCAGTATTAAAGGAATGGCTGAAAGGGATCTTTGTAGTAGAGAGTATACAAGATGGTCTACTGCAAAGAGCAAAACTTGCTCCCGGTGAAATGTTAGTGACACGTGAAGGACACTTTTTTACTCAGCGGAGTCTTACATACTACGCTCCTGACTCACAACTACACGGGGTTCTCGCGCGCCAGAGAGAAATAACTCAAATCAAGAATGATTCAGAAAAAATAGGGGGCAGTCTTGTCAAACAGAGATCTAGGTTGGTCTTAGTTGAAGAAGATTGTAATAAGTATGGAGCGTTGATTTCTCAATTACGTCTTGATAATGAGGAGCTTCAGAATCGTCATCATGATTTACAAATGCAAGCATTGAAGCTAACACAACAAGTAGAACAATCTGGACAACGTGGCAACCAAATCTTAGTTGAATTGGCAGGAATTAAACAACAAATAGATGTAGAAGATTCTCAAAAAAAGAGTGCTGAAGAAAAATTAGTTGAATATCAAGATCAGGTTCTAGTTCTTCAAGAGAGTGTGGAGAAGGAAAAAGAGGAAGAGAGGGTTGCTGAGCAGACTCTTAATGATCAACGAAAAATTGTTCAGAATGTAGTGAAGGAAATGCAGGAAGCGGAGTTCTATGAAAAAACCTGTCAGAGTAAAATTGTTGAGATAGAGAATTCCATTCTTGGCTCTGATGAGAATTTCTTTGAACTTAAAGCTAGTCTGGAAAAACTGGAGTTAGAACAGGATAGTTTTGATGAGTCTGCACTAAGTATTCAGCTGCAAGAATGGTTAGCACTACGTGAGCAGCGAGAACTTCTTCTGAAAACCGCACGAAGTACTTTGGAAGATGCAGCTAGAGAATTACAGGAGATGGAAGAGGATCGTATAGCTTCCGAGCAGAAATTAGATCCTCTTCGTGAATTAATAAACCAAGCTCGTCTTAAAGAGCAAGAGGCGCAAATTGTAGAGAATCAGTTTGATGAGAAATTAAAAGAAGCTGGAGCAAACGAAGAGGAATTATTTCAGGTGCTAGGTAAAACTAGGCCCTCTAGAATACAGTCTGATATTGATCAGCTTAATACTGATATTGATGGTTTGGGGGCGGTTAATCTTGCTGCTTTGGAAGAACTGGAAACATCACAAGAACGTAAAATTTATCTTGATTCACAGTTTAAGGATCTGCAGGAGGCAGTTGAAACTTTAGAAAATGCTATCAGACGGATAGACCGGGAAACCCGTGAACGTTTGTTAGAAACTTTTGAGAAAGTAAACGGTCATTTAGATGAAATGTTTCCTGCTATATTTGGTGGTGGAAAAGCTAAACTGATATTAAGTGGAGAGGAGATTCTTGATTCTGGTGTTGAAATCAATGCACAGCCACCAGGCAAGAAAAACAGCTCGATTAAATTACTATCAGGTGGAGAGAAAGCGTTAACAGCATTGGCACTAGTGTTCTCATTGTTTAAGCTTAACCCCGCCCCATTTTGTCTGCTGGATGAGGTGGATGCACCATTAGATGAAGGGAATACCGAGCGTTTCTGCGATTTGTTAAGAAAAATGTCAGCTCAGACGCAGTGTATATTTATTAGCCATAATAAAATTACTATGGAACTGGGACAGCAATTGATTGGCGTCACAATGCAGGAGCAAGGTGTTTCAAGAATAGTTGCTGTAGATATCGAGGAAGCTGTCAAATATAGCAAAGTGGAAGAAGCCGGATAATAATGTACAGGTTGAATGAATATGAGTGACTTACAGATTAGTTTGATTATTGTCGGGATTTTTATAATCGGATGTGTTGTTTTCTATAACTGGATGCAACAACGTCGTTGCGAGCGTAATACAGAGAAAGCATTTAAGAATAAATATGAGGATGTTTTACTGGAAACGGAAGAAATCAAAGAAGTAGAAAGATTTGAGCCGATACGCTCGAGGGTCGAACCAACCATAGTTAGATCTGATAACAAGCTAGAACAGAAAAATCTGAACACAACTACTGAGGTAGTTGAGCCTGATAGCAAACCAGAACAGAAAAATCTGAACACAACTACTGAGATAGTTGAACCAGATAGCAAACCAGAACAGAAAAATCTGAACACAACTACTGAGATAGTTGAGCCTGATAGCAAACCAGAACAGAAAGATCTGAACACAACTACTGAGCCGGTAAAACCAGCAAAAGTTTATAGTAACGGCGTTGTGGATTATGTGGTGAGTATTCAGCTTAAATCCCCTGTCACTGTTTCAAGTCTCACAGAGATATTGAAAAAAAAGGTTGATTTTGGGAAGCCAGTACGTTTGCTTGGGCAAAAGGAGATAGGTTCATATTGGGAGGAAATTACACTCAAATCCCGCTCCGACATTGATTACACTGTTTTAAGGGTCTGCCTGCAACTTGTTGATCGGTCTGGCCCTGTGAGCGAGGTTGATTTGTCCAAGTTTTGTGACATGGTGCGGAATTTTGCAGAATCAATCAATGCAGATGCTGATACTCCTGACATCGAGGAAGCATATTCTCAGGCGGTATTACTTGATCAGTTTTGTGCTGAAGTAGATGTCATGATTGGAATTAATGTTATCAGCAAAGATGGTGGCGCATTTACCGGAACCAAAATTCGTTCTTTGGCAGAGGCATCCGGATTCAAGCTTGAGGGAGGAGGGGTGTTTAACTTCCGGGAGGAGAATGAAGATACTACATTTACACTTCAGAACTATGAGCCCGCACCATTTATGCCTGACAATATGAGAACGCTTACTACTAATGGCGTTACATTTTTATTCGATGTGCCTAGAATTAAAAATGGCGAGAGAGTATTCGATCAAATGACCCGCCTTTCCGAAGTTTTTGCAACCACCCTGGGGGGGATTATGGTTGATGATAATCGGGTTCCCTTAAATGATAGCGGGTTAGAGAGAATCAAACACAAGGTAAGTGAAATTCAGGCTGTAATGAAATTACGGGATTTTCCTGCCGGGAATGAGATAGCGTTAAGGTTATTTGTGTGAATGGGTATTCTAGAGAAAATTTCTCAGAATTCACGAACTGAATTAATCAGGAATCTAAAATTTTTTCAGAAAACTCTTGAGGAAACTCGGGAAGAATTAAGAGGGGACCCCTCAAATAATAAATTACAGGTTATTCTGTCAGAAACTCTCATAAAGATAATTGAAGCACATAATTATATGTATTCGGTTTTAGATGCTCCGAGTATCCCAGATTCCGAGTACGACAAACTTTTCCTTGAATTGCAGAAATTAGAGCTGTGTTTTCCTGATCTGGTTACAGCCCATTCTCCGACACAGCGTGTAGGCGCCACTTCTCTTGTAAAGTTCCCTCAAATTACTCATCGGTTGCCTATGCTTTCTCTTAGTAATGAGTTTGATATGGCCTCAGTAGAAGCATTTGATCGACGGTTAGGTGAAAAATTGGGGACCGATAACATAGAATATGAGGTAGAGCCAAAATTTGATGGCCTTGCAGTTAGTCTCTGTTATGAAAATGGATTCTTTATAGCCGGAGCTACCAGAGGGGATGGAGAAACAGGAGAAGATGTCACATCAAATTTGCGGACAATTAAATCGATCCCATTGCGTTTACATGCTAGTTCGCAGAACAAAATTCCTGCTTTGCTTGAAATACGTGGTGAAGTTTTAATGCTAAAAGAAGACTTTAGAGAGCTTAATCAGAAGCAACGTAAAAAAAATGAAAAGGTGTTTGTAAATCCTCGTAATGCAGCTGCCGGTTCTTTACGTCAGCTTGATCCTAAAATTACTGCTACTCGCAGGCTTACTTTTTTTGCATATGGGATTGGCGATTATAGAGGTGAAGGAATACCTCGTGATACACATAGCAATGTGATGAAATACATTGCTGCCTATGGGCTCCCAATTGCGAAAGAATGTGAGCTTGTTTGTAGTTCAGCAGAGTTATTAGCATATTATAAGAAGATACAGGATTCTCGTGAACAGCTACCCTATGACATAGACGGAGTAGTGTATAAAGTTAATGATCTTGCTCAGCAAAAGAAGTTAGGGTTCATTTCCCGTGCACCCCGTTTTGCTTTAGCACACAAATTCCCAGCTCAAGAGGTCATAACTGAATTGTTAGGAATCGATATACAAGTAGGAAGAACAGGGGCTCTGACACCAGTTGCTAAACTGAAACCAGTATTTGTCGGTGGTGCTACGGTAACTCAGGCAACGCTTCACAATGAAGATGAAATTAAACGAAAAAATGTAATGATTGGCGATAGCGTTATCGTACGAAGAGCCGGCGATGTAATTCCTGAAGTAGTAGAGGTAGTGATGGAGCGCCGTCCGGATAATGCCTATCAATTTATTATGCCAGATCGGTGCCCGGAATGTGGAGCTAAAGCGGTGCGAATGCCTAATGAGGCAGTAGTAAAATGCTCTGGAGGTTTACTCTGCCCAGCACAAAAAAAGCAGGCGATTATACATTTCGCATCACGCCGTGGAATGTATGTTGAGGGTTTGGGGGATAAGCTAGTAGAGCAATTGGTGGATGCTGGTTTAGTTAGAACATCTGCAGATCTTTATTTGCTTGATGAAGATCAACTTATTAGTTTGCCCCGCATGGGAAAGAAATCTGCTAGCAATTTGTTGGAGTCTCTTAGAAAGAGCAGAAACCCTACACTCGCACAGTTTATATATGCGCTTGGGATTCCAAATGTGGGTATAACTACTGCCAGAGAATTAGCTCGATATTTTGATAATTTTAGTAGGCTACAGAAAGCAGATGTAGAAACCTTACAAAAAATACCAGATGTTGGCTTAATAGTGGCTCAAAGTATTACAGAATTTTTTGTAGAGAATCACAATATCGATGTTATTAGGAAATTATTTTCAGTCGGTATAGAGCTGATAGAAAATGTAGGTGTTCGAGAAACCCAGGGTAACGATAATACGAGTTTAATTAATGGGAGTATTTTTGTATTAACAGGAACTCTTCCAAACTTATCTAGAGAAATCGTTACAGAGAAAATTGAAAACATGGGTGGGAAAGTGACCAGTAATATATCTAAGAAAACCAATTATTTGGTAGCTGGTAATGCTCCGGGCAGTAAGTATGAAAAGGCACTTGAGTTGGGAGTGAATATTTTAAATGAAGGAGAGTTATTGGAATTAATACAAAACTAGGAGGATATTTTTGTATTTAGATTCTCAATATACGTAACGATTTTATGCTTTCTTCAGAAGAAGCAGGACAAATACTTGATAATGCCGAACAGATATATTCGGCAGCAGATGTTTCAGAAACTGTGCAGAAAATGGCCGTAGATATCACGGATACACTATCCGAGCAATATCCTCTAGTATTGAGCGTAATGGGTGGAGCGGTTGTTTTCACCGGACAATTATTACCATTGCTAGAGTTTCCGCTGAGTTTCGATTATTTACATGTCTCCCGCTACAACGATAAAATAAAAGGTGGAAAGGTTAACTGGAAAGTGGCACCTCATACGAATGTAAAGGACAGGGTAGTATTGGTATTGGATGATATTCTTGATGAGGGGATTACTCTTGCTTCAATTCGTGAGCGCATAATGGAGAGTGGTGCAAAGGCATTCTACAGCGCTGTTTTTGCAAATAAGGATATTAGTAAATCCAAGCCTATTACAGCCGACTTTGTGGGCGTTACATTACCTGACCGTTATGTTTTTGGATTTGGAATGGATATATATGGTTCATGGAGAAATCTTCCTGCAATTTATGCAGTTAGAGAGTAGGGTTGTTTTTTTTAATTCTTATCTTGATAGTATAGAAAATATGTTTCCAATCATTAGCATTTCTGGGTTGGCCCAGCTATTCCATCTTGAGATATTGTATTTGGAAATAGTAAGAATGCCGTATGGTGCACGGAAGACTATTGAGTGTTTGGTTGAGAAGAATGGCAATTAAATCTGTTCTAAAAATGGGTGATGCGAGCTTGCTGCAGGTAGCAGACAGAGTGGAACAATTTGACACGCCTGAATTGAACTCTCTAATCCAAGATATGCATGACACCATGGAATCTGAAGAAGGCGCAGGACTGGCGGCCCCTCAGATTGGAGTTAGTTTGCAGGTAGTTATTTTTGGTGTGGAGAAGAATACGCGCTATCCTGATGCTGAAGATGTGCCCTACACTATACTGATAAATCCTGTAATCAAATTCCTTACAGAAGAAACGGAGGAAGATTGGGAGGGTTGTTTAAGTGTTCCCGGTATGCGGGCCATGGTTCCTCGTTTTTCCAAAATTCATTACCAGGGTTATGATCAGTATGGAAATTCTATAAATAGAAATGTAGTCGGATTTCACGCCCGTGTAGTACAACACGAGTGTGACCATTTGCAGGGGATACTCTATCCTATGCGCATTACTAATTTTCGTACATTTGGTTTTATATAAGTATTGTTTCCGGGTTAAAGATTAGTAGAGAAATAACCAGGAAACAATTACTCAGGGTTTAACCACCACTAGTATCACTACTGCAATCAAAATTATTACTGGAACCTCATTGAACCAGCGATAATAAACATGTCCATGCCGGTTTTTGTCCAGTTTGAAGTCAGCCAGTAATCTACCGCAGTAGTAATGGTAGGCAATCAATACTACAACCAAAAAAAGTTTGGCGTGTAGCCACCAGCTGCCAGCAATTCCAGAAATACCGTAACCTAGCCACAGCCACATACCGAATATAATGGTTAATACTGCTCCAGGTGTCATAATCCCATAATAAAGTTTACGTTCCATTACCTTGAAACGTTCAACGCTAGGCAGATCATCACTCATAGCATGATAGACAAATAATCTTGGCAGATAAAAGAGTCCAGCGAACCATGTGACCATGAATATAATATGTAACGATTTTATCCAGAGCATTTGATTTCCTATTCGTCCTAAATGGATAATTATAGTAGAGGTAGTTTTATTTTTCCTGCTATTGATTTATTTGGCATCTAGATTTTGGCAAAAGAAGAAGAATTAAACAATGAGAGACAATACAAAAATGATTAAAACAAGAGCTGCGGTTGCTTGGGGTCCTGGTCAACCATTAAGTGTTGAAGAGGTTGATCTGATGCCACCCCAAAAGGGAGAGGTACTCGTTCGAATAGTGGCTACTGGTGTATGCCATACGGATGCATATACGCTTTCTGGAAAAGATCCAGAAGGTAAATTTCCCACTATTCTGGGACATGAAGGTGGTGGCATTGTTGAGGCTTTAGGTGAAGGGGTTACTAGTGTTTCTATAGGAGACCATGTAATACCACTTTATACTCCGGAATGTGGTGAATGCAAATTTTGTAAGTCAGGTAAAACCAACCTGTGCCAGGCTATTCGCGTAACCCAGGGGCAGGGTCTCATGCCTGATGGCACTACACGTTTTTCTAAGGACGGAAAGCCTATTTATCATTACATGGGAACATCAACTTTCTCAGAATATACTGTGGTACCCGAAATTTCCTTAGCCAAAATTAGTAAAAAAGCACCGTTAGAGAAGGTTTGTTTGCTCGGCTGTGGAGTAACTACAGGTATGGGTGCTGTTGCCAATACTGCAAAGGTGAAGGCGGGTGATACTGTGGCTATTTTTGGTCTTGGTGGCATTGGACTTGCAGTGATAATTGGTGCGGTGAAAGCTAATGCCGGGCGTATCATCGCAATTGATACAAATCCGGCTAAATTTGAAGTTGCACTTCAGCTGGGTGCCACCGATGTTGTGAACCCAGAAGAGCATACTAGGCCAATTCAGGATGTAATTATAGAAATGAGTGGCGGTGGCGTGGATTTTTCTTTTGAATGTATTGGAAATATTAACGTGATGCGTTCAGCCCTTGAATGTTGTCATAAGGGTTGGGGAGAATCTGTGATTATTGGTGTTGCTGGCGCCGGAGAGGAAATTTGTACCCGACCATTTCAGTTGGTAACCGGTCGCGTATGGCGTGGCTCAGCCTTTGGTGGAGTAAAGGGCCGTACTGAGCTTCCCGGATATGTTCAGCGTTATTTGGATGGAGAGTATGAATTAGATACATTCATTACTCATACTTTGGGGCTGGATGATATAAATAAAGCATTTGACCTGATGCATGAAGGAAAATCTATCCGAACAGTTATTAATTTCAAATAATGGCTTAGAAGTATCTCTGCTAATACTATTTTTGTAATATATCTTTCCAAGCTTTTAGTTTTTGGTTGTAAGTCATAGCGGCATGTGCGGGACTCGTCGATGGAAGACGCGTATAGCGTACTAAGTTAGGTTTAAGCTTTTGCAGTACAAGCTTATTAAAGCATTTCTCAGCCATTGCGCCGTTGAAAAAAATATCTGTAATATTTTGATGGGTAGAAAGGAATAATTCGAAATTGTTTGCGCGCGCAGAAGCTTGATCAATATCAGAATCAAGGCTGCTCTCGCGTGTACATGAGGCCAAAACATCC
>Ga0308019_10001741_pt1 | contig 12820 bp, 13 predicted proteins | sample Neamet284_FD_203135 | JGI IMG/M metagenome (GOLD analysis project Ga0308019, IMG submission 203135) | Marine microbial communities from water near the shore, Antarctic Ocean - #284 | ecosystem: Environmental > Aquatic > Marine > Unclassified | place: Southern Ocean | collected 2014-10-01 | reverse complement strand
AAAAATATTGTTTTAAATATATTCAAAAGACTATCGGTTAATGTCAGTGAAAAAATAGTGAATTTTGAAGGTCTTGAAAATGTATTAGGAATATTTAATAATGATAAAAGAATAGCTATTTTAGGAAAAATCGATATCAAGTATAAGTCAATAATAGGAATTAATCAAGATGTATATTATGCTTCGATTGATATAGATTTATTACTTAATAATCTAACAAGTGAATTTCATAAATACAAAAACATTTCAAAATTTCCATCTGTAAACAGAGAGTTGAATTTTTTATTAGATAATGACATACAGTACAGCGAGATTAAAATCTTATTATTTCAAACCTCTAAAATCAAAAAACTTACAAGTATGAGTTTGTCTGATGTGTACATTGATAAAAAACTTCCTGAAGGAAAAAAATCCTATACTTTAAGTTTTTCTTTAATGGATAATGAGAAAACACTTACTGAAAAAGAAATTCAATCTACAATGACTAAAATTCAAAATACAATTGAAAATAAATTTACTGCAACACTTCGATCTCAGGATTTCTAGATAAAATGGCTAGTAATAATTATATAAAAATTTTTCAAGGTTCTTTTATTGAATCTAGCAGGTTGGTAGATGAGCTTAAAAAAATTAATATATTACCTATTGTTAAGAATGAAATGGAATCAGCGAGACTAGCTGGATTTGGTTCAGCTACCCTAAACTCAATATGTCTTTATGTATTTAAAGATGAAGTAAAAAAAACTAATAACTTACTAATTAAATTACGAATACAACTTATTTCTTAATTCCTGAATTTTAGGATCTTTTACATAAGAATCAAAGGAAGCTAACCTATCAATCACACCATTAGGAGTGATTTCAATAATCCTATTGCCTACAGATTGTGCAAATTCATAATCATGGGTCGTGATTATTACATTCCCTTTGAATTTCTTAATTGAATTGTTTAAAGCTGTAATTGATTCTAAATCCAAATGACTTGTAGGCTCATCAAACATCAATACATTTGATCTAAGCATCATCATTCTAGAAAGCATACATCTTACTTTTTCACCACCAGATAAGACATCACAAGTTTTTAAAGCTTCTTCTCCACTAAAAATCATTTTACCTAAAAACCCTCTAATGTAAACTTCTTCTCTTTCCTCATCATTTTTGGCCCACTGTCTTAACCAATCAACTAATGAAATTTTTTCTTTAAAAAACGAACTATTATCTAGTGGTAAATAAGATTGAGATGTTGTAATTCCCCAATCAAATCTTCCGCTACTTGGTTTTAAATTATTATTTAAAATCTCGTATAGTGCAGTTGTAGCTCTAGTATCTTTTGAATAAAGAACAACTTTATCCCCTTTGTTTAAATTAAAACTTATGTTTTTAAACAGTACGCTAGATGAGTCAGAAAAATTTAAATTTTCAAGACTTAATATCTGATCACCAGCTTCTCGTTCTGAAGTATATATAATTGCAGGATACCTTCTAGATGAAGGCTTAATATCCTCTATATTTAAATTATCTAGCATTTTCTTTCTAGAAGTAGCTTGTTTAGACTTTGAAGCATTAGCGCTAAAACGAGAAATAAAATCTTCTAATTCTTTCTTTTTTTCTTCTGCTTTTCTATTTTGTTGTGTTTTTTGTCTTAATGCTAACTGGCTCGATTCATACCAAAAAGTATAATTTCCAGAAAAATGATTTATTTTTCCAAAATCTATATCAGAAATATGTGTGCATACTTAATCTAAGAAATGTCGATCGTGAGAAACAACAATTACTGTATTATCATAATTTGCAATAAAGTTTTCTAACCATGTAATTGTTTCGAAATCTAAATCATTTGTAGGCTCATCCATAATAAGAACATCTGGACTTCCAAATAAAGCTTGGGCTAGTAAAACCTTAACTTTTTGAATACCATCAAGCTCTGCCATGGTCTTATAATGTAACTCTTCCTTTATATCTAAATTTGATAATAATGCTGCAGCTGAACTTTCAGCATTCCATCCATCCATTTCCTCATACTCTAACTGTAGAACCCCTACTCTATCACTGTCCTTATCAGAAAAATCTGATTTTGAATAAATTTCATCCATTTCTTTTTTAAGACTGAAAAGGCTTTTATTACCCATAATAACAGTTTCCAAAACTTGTTTGGCATCAAAAGCAAAATGATCTTGCTCTAAAACCGACAATCTTTTTCCAGGCTCTAAATGAATATTTCCAGAATTTGGTTCAATTAATTTAGATAAAATTTTCAAAAAAGTAGATTTCCCTGCTCCATTAGCACCTATTATTCCGTAACAATTGCCTTTTAAAAAAGCTGTATTAACATCGTCAAACAAAACTCTTTTACCAAATTGAACTGAAAGATTTGAAACACTTAACATATTTTTTTAATTAAGGTGGTAAATTTAACAAAATCAAGGTTATGATTATTCTATATTTAGAATAATTTTAATACATTCATTTTAATAATAAGTTTTGAAAAAAATACTATTAATAATATTATTACTATCTATCTCATGTTCCGATAAAGAGATAACATATATAGGTGGGAAGATTTTAAAAAAAACTAGCGATGAAATTTCTATTTTAAAAGATGAGAAACTAATAAAAAAAATAGCGATTAATAAAAATGGAGAATTTTTTTCAAAATTAGATAGTATAAATGATGGTTTATATAATTTTATTCATCTTCCAGAGTTTCAATATTTAATATTTGAAAAGGGAGACAGTATAGTTTTAAGGCTAGATGTTTTAGATTTTGACGAATCTTTAGTCTTTACGGGAAAAGGATCTTCTAAGAATAACTATTTAATAGATGTTTTTCTTAAACACGAAGAAGAAAATGAATTTATAAAATCAAAATTCAAGTCAAACGACATAAATTTTATTAAAATTATTGATTCCTTAATTAATGTAAAAATCACTAAATTTTCTAAATTTAAAAATTCTAATAAAATTAATCGTTCAACTGAGTTAATTTTAGAATATGCAATAAAACTACCGATATATTCAAATGTTGAGTATTTTATTTCAAATTTTAGTTCATCTATAAAATCTAACGATATTTATAAGTATAGAGAAGATATTGATTTAAATCTTGAAACTTTTTCTCACTTTAAACCCTACTTAGATTACATAATTTCAAGAACAATCAATCATTCTAATCTAAATGTCAATACTGGTTCCCATAATTCTTTAAATTATAATTTAAAAAGATTAGAGTTTGTTAATAAAAACATAACTCATCCAAAAATTAAAACAAAAATCTATAGATATATAGGATTTGAATATTTATTAAAAGAATCAAAATTGATGAATATCGATACTTTTCTAAATAAATTCTTAGAATATTCTAATAACATATCTACTAATAAAGAAATTAATGAGTTATACAATAATATTTTTATACTTCAAGTTAATAACAATATGCCTCAAGTAAATTTAGTCAACGAAAAAAATATTGTAAAAGATATAACTGAATTCTATAGTGATAAACCTATCATTTATGTTTTTTGGTCTTACGACCAAAATTCACATCAAATTGCTCTCTTTAATAGAATAAACAAAATATTAAATTCAAACTCAAAATTTAACATACGAACAATTAATATTAATGATGATAATTTAAAATGGAAAAAAATAATCAATTTACTAAAAAAAAGAAAAAATTTACATCATTTTAGATCAGATGATTTTGATGATATGAGCAAAAAAATGATACTCAACAATTTAAATAAAGTTATAATAACTAATAAATATGGTAAAATAAAAAATATTTTAAACGTTACTGATCTTGAAAAACTTTTTAATATAAATTAATTACCTTTTTTATAATCTGCAAGGAATTTTTCTAAACCAATATCTGTTAAAGGATGCTTAATTAGGCCTTTAATCGAAGAAAGTGGTCCTGTCATTACATCAGCACCTATCTTAGCACAATCTATAACATGCATAGTGTGACGTATTGAAGCAGCAAGTATTTGCGTATTAAAAGCGTAATTATCATATACATTTGCAATTTCAGAAATTAAATTTAATCCATCTGTTGAAATGTCGTCTAACCTCCCAATAAAGGGCGATACATAGGTTGCTCCAGCTTTAGCAGCTATAAGAGCTTGACCAACAGAAAAAATCAGAGTACAATTAGTTCTAATTCCTTTATTTGAAAAATGCTTAATCGCTTTTATACCTTCTAAAATCATTGGAATTTTTACTACAATTTGAGAGTGTAATTTAGCTAGAGCTTCTCCTTCTTTAACCATTCCTTTAAAATCAGTTGAAATTACTTCAGCAGAAACATCTCCATCAACTATGTTACAAATTTTCACATAATGATCTAAAATGTTTTGGTGACCTGTTATACCCTCTTTTGCCATTAGAGATGGATTTGTAGTTACACCATCAAGTACACCTAAATCTTGTGCCTCTTTAATTTGTTCTAGATTAGCAGTGTCAATAAAGAATTTCATAAATAATATTTTTAATTTTTGTTATAATAAAGTAATATGTTTTCAAACAGTCTATCTGGTAAAATGCTTTTTAAAACTATTGAAAATTTTTGAATAAACGTGCCTACTTTATAGTGAATTTTAGGTTTTTTAGTTTTAATTATTTTGTAAACTAATTTTGAAATAATATCAGGAGAAAGAGCATTCTTTACTTGATTGTTAGCAGAATTGATGCTTTTTTTATAATCTTTCTTATATAAAGATCCTGGCAAACTTGGACTATTTATCCTTCTTGAAATTATTTCAGTTTTAAAATCACCAGGTGCAATATTAACAACTTTAATATTAAACTTATTTAATTCCATACTAAATGCTTCTCCAACTATTTCCATTGAACTTTTAGTAGCGCTATAAACACCTCTATATGGAAGGGCAAAATAACCCATAATTGATGTAATATTAATAATCAAACCAGTTTTATGTCTTCTCATTGAAGGAATACATTGCTTAATAATATTTATAGGTCCAAAAAAATTTGTTTCAAAGGCTGATTTTATATCTGATTCTGCAGTTTCTTCCATAGGGCCAGTAATTCCTATTCCAGCATTATTTATTAATACATCTAACCTACCCTCTTTTTTTACAATATGACTAACAGTGTTCTTAATATGTTCAATATCTGTAATATCACATTTTAGCAGCTTAAATTTATTGACATCATACTTTTCGGGATTTCTACATGTCCCATAAACATTAAAACCTTTAGAGGATAGATAGAGTGCAATAGATTTACCTATTCCAGATGAAGCACCAGTAACTAGAACTGTTTTAGACATAAAAAAAGGGCAAGCTACTTACATCACACCGCTACAACCATCGACCCTTGCTGTGTTCCCACCCTGGGGGATTAAATAGGAGCTGGTTGTGTAAGACTTGCCCAAGACAAATATATAGATATAAGTTTTTATAATTAAATATGTTAAGGATTAATTATTAATATTTAAATTTGGCTAATAAATTTATTCATGAAAATCCTTAAATTATATATATTATTTATTTTATTTATACTTTTCTCTTGTGGAATTAAAGTAAATCACAACTATTCTTTAGATATTTCTAAATCAAATGAGTATTTAAACAATGGTAATATTATAAATTTGGCAATAAACAATCCTTCTAATAACCTTTTAACAGATTTAACTTTCTCTATTGATGATATTAAAATTGAAACAAAACATGTTTTAAATAATAAATTGGGAGTAAACACATTGCGAGCTTCCTTTAAGGTAAATAATGAAATTTTTATTGTTCAGAAAGATATAATCATATATTCAAATACTAAACCTAAGCTTTATACTTATAAAATTATAAATGAATTTGATCACGACATGAATTCATATACTCAAGGACTTGAGTTTGATAATGACTATAATTTATATGAAGGAACAGGAAAGTATGGATATTCAACACTAAAAAAAATAGATTTTAAAACGGGAAAAATTTTAAATAAAATATTTTTAGATAAATCATATTTTGGAGAAGGAATAACGATTCTAGATGATAAAATATTTCAGTTAACATGGAAGGAAAATATTGGTTTTGTATATAATAAAAATGACTTTAAATTGATTAAATCATTTAATTACAAAAATAGTATAGAAGGATGGGGATTGTGTAATGATGGTCAAAAACTATATAAATCAGATGGTACAGAAAAAATATGGGTCCTTGACCCAATAAACTTAAAGGAACTTTATAGTTTTAGTGTTGTAACAAATAATAAAATAATTAAAAAAATAAATGAATTAGAATGGCATAATGGAAAGATATATGCTAATACTTACCAATTTAATAAAGAAGTGGGTTTAATTATTGATCCGAAAAGCGGTAAAGTTGAGGGAGTTATTGATTTTAATGGTTTGAAAGCCAAAGTAAAACAACATTCTAAACTTGATGTGTTAAATGGTATAGCTTATAATAAAAAAAGAGAAACCTTTTTTGTTACAGGAAAAAATTGGAATAAATTATTTGAAATTAAAATATTAGAAAATCAATAATTAAATAATGCTCTTCCTTTCATTAAAAGATTAACCTCTTTTTTAACACTGTTAATTTCTAAAACATTATCCGGTTGTTTTATAACTCTATCAATTAATTCTACTATTTTAACCATATCTAGTTCTTTGAGACCTCTAGTAGTTATTGCTGGAGTTCCAAATCTAATTCCAGATGTAACAAAAGGAGATTTATCGTCAAATGGTACCATGTTTTTATTTGCTGTAATATCAGCTTTAACTAGTGCTAGTTCAGCATCTTTCCCCGAAATATTTTTATTTCTTAAATCAATTAACATCATGTGATTATCTGTTCCTCCAGAAATTATATTATAATCTCTTTTAACAAATTCTTCAGCCATTGCTTTTGCATTTTGCCTAACTTGTATCATATAATCCATAAAGTCATCTTTTAATGCTTCTCCAAACGCTATTGCTTTCCCAGCAATGACATGTTCTAAAGGTCCACCTTGATTTCCCGGAAATACTGCTAAATCTAATAATGAAGACATTTTTTTTAATGAACCATTTTTTAATTTTAATCCAAATGGATTGTCGAAATCTTCTCCCATTAATATTAACCCCCCTCTAGGTCCTCTTAGAGTTTTATGAGTTGTAGTTGTAACAACATGACAATAAGGAATAGGGTCGTTTAAAATACCCTTAGCGATTAGTCCTGAGGGGTGAGAAATGTCTGCTAATAGAAAAGCATCTACTCGATCAGCAATATCTCTAAACTTTTCAAAATCAATATCTCTTGAGTAAGCAGAAGCACCTGCTATAATTAGTTTTGGCTTTTCTCTTTTAGCAATTTCTAAAATCTTATCATAATTTAATATTCCAGTTTCTTTTTCAACTCCATAAAAAACAGGATCATATAACCTTCCACTAAAATTGACTGGGGAACCGTGTGTTAGGTGTCCGCCATGAGATAAATCGAATCCTAGAATTTTGTCACCTGGGTCTAAAAAAGCATGATATACAGCTGTGTTAGCTTGTGATCCAGAATGAGGTTGAACGTTAGCATAAGAGGCACCAAAAAGTTCTTTGGCTCTATTTATGGCTAAGGTTTCTATTTGATCTACAACTTCACATCCCCCATAATATCTTTTACCAGGATATCCTTCTGCATATTTATTTGTTAAAACTGAGCCAGTGGCAGCCATAACTGCTGGACTAGTAAAGTTTTCAGATGCAATTAACTCAACTCCACTTAATTGTCTAATCTCTTCTTTAATAATTAAATCATTTATTTCCTTGTCAACTCTCATTTTATAATTTTTAAACAAACTTAAACATGAAAAAAGATCAAACCAATAAATAAATTAGATTATAACACTAAATTATTAAAAAACAATTAACAATTTAAGTTATATGATCATTCAAACTAGAAAAATTAATATCTGAATGAGAAGTGTGGTATAATACTTTATCATTATTTATTAATATTAACTGGGGAGACTCGTGAAAAACATTGTATTTATCAGCAATAGCATTTGACAAACCTTTCATTCTAACTACATCTACGTAAATGTAATTATGAATATTCAATTTTCTGTTAAAAGCTAACTCAAACCTTTTAAAAACAATTTTACTAATAATACATCTTGGTGAATGTTTAAAAATAACAATGTTATTGTCTTTTGATTTAGGAACTTCATTTATAGAATTAATTTCAATCCAATTTATTTTCGACATATAAGTGAAATATACTTGTTAACTTTACTATGTGATTAAAAAAGTAAATATACTAAATAAGAAAGCTAAATTCGAATATGAACTATTGGATGAATATTCGGCAGGAATTGTATTGACAGGCACTGAAATTAAATCTATAAGAGATGGTAAAGCCTCTATTTCTGAAAGCTTTTGTGAATTTAGTGACTCAGGTGAATTATTTATTGTCAATATGTTTATAGATGAATACACTTTTGGAAACCATTATAATCATCAAACAAGAAGTCAAAGGAAATTGCTTTTAAATAAAAAAGAATTAAAAAAATTATTTAAAGAAGTTCGTAATACCGGTTTAACTATAATTCCTCTTAAAGTATATATTAATGATAATGGATTTGCAAAAATCTTAATTTCTCTAGCTAAGGGAAAAAAGACATATGATAAAAGGCAGGTTATTAAAAACAGAGAGAACAAAATTCAATTAGATAGGTTAAAAAAGAAATAAATTTAATTTGTGTTTTTAAGCATTGGAACAAAATTAAATTTTCCTAATTTATTTTTCTCAAATTTAGTTTTACTTTTTCTAACTATCAAAGTCATTTCTTGATCAATATTTCCAATAGGTATCACAATTTTTCCGCCAACTTTCAATTGAAGAAGTAGTTTTTTAGGAACTTCTGAAGCTCCAGCAGTAACCAATATCTTGTCAAATGGTGCTTGCTCTGGCATACCTAAATAGCCATCTCCATATTTGATTGATTTAGGGTTATAACCCAATTCATTTAATCTCTTCATGGATTTTCTATATAAAACATGTTGCCTTTCAACTGTGTAGACATTAGCTTTTAACTTAACTAATACAGCTGTCTGGTAACCAGAACCTGTGCCTATTTCAAGTACTTTATCGTTATTTTCTATTTCTAGAATTGATGTTTGAAAAGCAACTGTATAGGGTTGAGATATAGTTTGATTAGAATCAATAGGAAATGCTTTGTCTAAATAAGCATATGACTCAAAATCCTTATCAATAAATAAATGTCTTGGAATATGTAAAATAGCGTCTATTACCGTTTTAGAACTAATTCCTTTACTTATTAGCTGATCAACTAATCTTTTCCTTAATCCTTTATGTTTTGAGGTATCTAACAATAGCTTTTAATTATCGTAAAATTAATGAATAAGAATTGTATTTTTGAAAAAAATTTATATGTTAAAAGCTGGTGTTATTGGAACAGGTCATTTAGGCTCTATTCATCTTAAACTTCTTAAGGAATCAAATTTATATAAAGTTATTGGATTTCATGATAGTGATTTAAAAAGGTCTAAAGAATTAGGTAATGATTTTGTTTTTTTTAAAGACTCTAATGAGTTAATAAATTCAGTTGACGTTGTTTTTATATGTTCAAATACTCCTTCTCATCATTCTATAGCGAAGAAATGTTTAGAAAATAATAAACATATTTTTATTGAAAAACCCATTACTTCAACAATTGAACAAGCGAAAGAGTTGGTTGACTTAGCAAAACAGAATAACCTAAAGGGTCAAGTTGGACATGTTGAACGCTTTAACCCAGCTTATGTAAGCGTAAAAGAAACAATAAAGAATCCTAAATTTATAGAATGTCATAGGCTTGCTGAATTTAATCCAAGGGGAAATGATGTTTCAGTGGTATTAGATCTTATGATTCATGATATAGATATTGTTCTTAGTATAGTCAAATCCAAAATTAAATCTGTAAATGCAAATGGAGTCTGTGTAATTAGTGAAACACCTGATATCACTAATGCTAGAGTAGAATTTGAAAATGGTTGTGTTGCAAACTTTACTGCAAGCAGAATTTCATTAAAAAATATGAGAAAAACTCGTTTATTTCAAAATGACGCGTACATTTCTGTCGATTTTCTAGAAAAGAAAAGTGAAATCGTTAAAATATCTGATACTATTAATAGTTTAGATAAATATGCTATGATTATTAAAAATAATAGTGGAGAAAAAAAACAAATATATTATAAGAATCCAGTAATAAATCCAACAAATTCTATTGTTGAAGAACATGAATCATTTGCTAATTCAATAACGAACAATTCAACGCCAATAATTAGTTTGGAAGATGGTTATTTAGCGCTGAGCTTGGCGAACCAAATTATCAAAAATATTTAATGAATATAGCTAATAATTTATCAGAAATTAAATCAAAAATTCCCCGCTACGTTAAATTAGTTGCCGTTTCAAAAACTAAACCAGTTGAAGATTTAGAAGTAGCTTATAAAGCTGGTCAATTGCACTTTGGTGAAAATAAAATTCAAGAACTTGTTTCAAAACATGATGCCCTTCCAAAAGATATCAAATGGCACATGATTGGACATCTTCAAACAAATAAAGTAAAATACATAGCTCCATTTGTACACTTAATACATAGCGTAGACAGTGTCAAACTTATTAAAGAAGTCAATAAGCAAGCTGTCAAAAACGATAGGATTATTAATGTTTTAATTCAGATTGATATTTCTAAAGATGAAACAAAATTTGGATTTTCATTTAATGATTTTGAATTGATTTTTAATGACAACCTTTTATCTACTTTTAATAACATTAAAGTCATTGGATTAATGGGAATGGCTAGTTTTACTAATGATAAAAATATCGTAAGAGGTCAATTTAACTCTTTAAAAGAGTTATATGTAAAACATAAAGAATCTTTATCTCTGGAATTTTTATCAATGGGAATGAGTGGAGATTATAATATAGCTATAGAATGTCAGAGTAATTTAATCAGACTTGGCAGTACTATTTTTGGAAAACGTAAATAAAAAATATTGTATTCAATTATTGATGTAGAAACAACTGGGGGAAAATTCAATGAAGAAGGAATTACTGAAATTGCCGTCTATAAATTCGATGGTATAAATATTATTGATCAGTTTATAAGTCTAGTTAATCCGGAAATACCAATCCAACCATTTGTACAACAATTAACTGGAATAACAGATAAGATGTTGATAAATGCACCTAAATTTTATCAGATTGCAAAAAGGATATTAGAGATTACTGAAAAAACTGTTCTGGTAGCACATAACTCATCATTTGACCATAGAATGTTAAAAATAGAGTTTGACAGGTTAGGATTTGATTTTATAATTCCTCAGTTATGTACGGTTAAATTATCAAAAAAACTTGTTCCAAATATGGAGTCTTACAAATTAGGAAACTTGGTTAAATCTCTTGGGATTCCAATAAGTAATAGGCACAGAGCATCCGGAGATGCTCTAGCTACCGTAGAGTTATTTAAATTATTATTAGTAAAAGATATTGAAAAAGAAATTTTCAATAAATTAATTATTAATGAAAGTGTTAAAAAAGAAAATAAATGGGTTAATCTGGTTAAAGACTTAAAAAATGAAACAGGAATTTACTATTTCCATAATTCTAAAGGTCAAATTATATACATAGGAAAAAGTAAATCAATAAAAAATAGAGTTAACCAGCATTTAACTGGAAATAGTAATAAATCATTAAAAATTAGATTAGAATTATCAGACATAAGTCATGAACATACAGGAAGTGAACTGGTAGCTTTACTTAAAGAAAATAAAGAAATTAAAATCCATCAACCTAAGTTCAATATTTTATTAAAAAGGACAATAAAGAAATTTGGTTTAGAAATTTGCATTGATATTAATAATTTTAAATTTTTAAGAATTTCTCATTATCAAGATTCTAAAGATTTTATTGAAACTTATTCCTCTTTAAAAATTGCAAATAAAAAATTATCATTTTTAAACAACAAATATAATCTTGAAAACAACAAATCCGAAGAAAGTAATTGTAAAATAAATGATCTAATAAAAGATCATAGCTTTCAGTATCCTAATATGCTTATAATTGACAAAGGAAGAAGTATTGAAGAGAAAAGTGTTATACTGATCAAAAATAAAAAATACGTTGGTTATGGCTATTTTACATTGAATTATCAAATTAATAATATAGAAATTTTAGAATCTTTAATTACAAATTCAAAAACAATTGAAGAACCTGAATTTTTAATTATCAATTTTTTGAAAAAACATAAAATTGAAAAAACAATTAATATTGATAAATCAGTATGAAAAAAACTTTAATAACCATTTCTGGCCCTACAGCAGTTGGTAAAACAAAGTTTAGTGTACAGCTAGCAAAATCACTAAATTGTGAAATTATTTCCTGTGATTCAAGACAGTTTTATAAAGAGATGAATATAGGAACTGGAGTTCCTTCAAAAAAAGTTCTTTCAAGCGTTAAGCATCATTGTATTCAACATATATCGATTCTAGAACGTTATACTATTAATGATTTTGAAAGAGAATCAAATAAAATCTTAACTGATACATTTAAAAATAATAATTTTGTGATAATGGTTGGAGGATCAGGTTTATATATGGATGCTTCTATAAACGGCTTAGATGTTTTTCCTGAAATAGATTTAAATGTAAAAAAAGATTTAAATGATCAATATATCAATAAAGGAATAGAATTTCTTCAAAATAAATTACAAAAACTTGATCCTGAATACTATAAAACAATAGATGTTAATAACTACAGAAGAATTGTCAGAGCTTTAGAAGTCTGCATATCTTCAAGTAAACCTTTTTCAAGTT
>Ga0308019_10001731_pt1 | contig 12872 bp, 15 predicted proteins | sample Neamet284_FD_203135 | JGI IMG/M metagenome (GOLD analysis project Ga0308019, IMG submission 203135) | Marine microbial communities from water near the shore, Antarctic Ocean - #284 | ecosystem: Environmental > Aquatic > Marine > Unclassified | place: Southern Ocean | collected 2014-10-01 | reverse complement strand
GACGGCGGGCGGTAGTTGAGGCTAGGTCGTCACAGAACGCACCACTCGGTGCTAGAGATCACAGTCCATGAAGCCCTCGGATTCGAGCCATTCGGTCGCGCTTTCCGCGGTGGGTTCTGTCGTGCTATTAGCCCACGAAATGGCCATTTCATCGTATTTTTTGGTCTCAGCCACAAAATCGTCATAACTCCAGATTACACTTTTTAGAGGGCCATCTTCTCCATCGGGCTGCATGCACTTAAGAAGAGCTTCGTAGAATACTTTTATTTTGTCCAGAAGCGCCTGAGTAATCGGCTGCTCAAGCGCCTGCTGCTCAAGGCGGTTGCGCAGCGCCCGCCGCCGCCGCCGCGCCTGCTGCTTTTCAAACCTTTTTTTAAACTCCTCAAGCGCCTGATTAACGGCGTCGCCGGCATGTTTCCCGCGCGGTACATTAATATCCGCCCGTCCGCGCGCTTGTTCTGATCCCACGGTAACTACATTCCAATCCCACGGTCTTGCCGGGGCCGCGGCCGACATGATAAGTTGAGCTCGCTACCCGCGGCTACCGCCTGCTTTTATGTCGTGTTCGCCACAATGTAGTTCGCTATGTTCGTCGCAGTGTCTGTCAAAATACCTGCCCGCTTGACCAGCATCCCCACGAGCTCGTGCGTGTCGTAGGCTGCCTCGTTGCGAAACATCGCCACCAGTGCTTCCACCGAGTACACTCCGCCCTTGTCCACCAGCATGCGCTGCGTGTGCAGCCCGACGCTCGGGATGCGCAGCAGCGGGGTGTTGAACATCAGGTACATGATCCCAGTCATCGGCTTCTCCTCGGCTTTGATCAGCCTCGCGAGCGCGTAGACGTCGTAGATTGCCAGGTGCTGGTTCTTGATCTCTGCGGTGAACTTGTGGCGGTAGAGCGCGGCGAGGGCGTACGAATCGGCCTTGCGGTGGAGGGAGCGGAACCAATGCAGGGTATCGAAGAAGAAAGCGTTCGAGGGTGGCAGGCACTGGTAACGCACGTGCTCGGCCTCGAGCAGCGGCTTGTCGAAGCGGAAGTTGCCGTGCGACACGAGCACCACGACGCCGCCCAGTTCGGGCTTGTAGAAGTTCGCGGCCCACCGCCACAGCAGCCGTATAGCTTCCTGCATCGGGACGGCGTTCGCCGCCGCCAGAAACTCATGCGTCACGTTGAACAGATCCTCGTGCGGCGGCGGCGGGATCTGTTCGACTGGGAGGATGACGTACTGCTCGAGCACGTGGTCTCCATTGCCGAGCACCATAGCCGCTATGTTCCACACCATGCACGCGGACGGCGTCGAGACTTCTCCGATGGCCTCTAGGTCGTACACGATGACGGCAGAGTGCGGCGGCAGCGTCGCGCTGTTGAATGACGTAGCCATGGGGATCGAATGGTAGATCTTCCATGGGGCCGGTGGTAGATCATATATAACAAGGAGCGCCTAGTTTCGATCCCAGGTATATAATAGGAGTGTGTACTATATTAAGCCGTTTGACTCCACATGGCCTCCGACACTTTCGCGCAGATGTGCTCGAAATACGCGTGCATGCCGTGCGACGGGGGGGCCGACCCCGCGCCGCGCTCAGAAGAAATCGTTTACAAACGCAACTTCGTCGGCGACAACGACGACGAGAAGCCCACGATCGAATACGCCGCCGCGTGCGACATCGTCAAGCAGCGCGCGCGGAAGCGGCGCCGGCAAGAACAAGAGAAGCCGGCGACCGAAGCGTGCTGGCTGTGCGCGCGCACGCAGGGCAGGCGCGCGCCCGGTTCGGCGCTAGGTAGGTTCTACAAGATGTTCGCCGACCAGTACCGTAACCTCAACGAGGGCGTGCTCTACGAGCAGCTGCACGCCATGTTCGAGAGCCAGGTGCGCGCGCCGCTGTTGCTGCAGAACATCGAGTGTCCGGAGCTGAGCGCGGAAGAAATAAAAACGCACCTTCTCGAGCACAACCTCGACCCCGGCGTGTGGGTTTCTGAGGAAATAAGGACGCTCAAGTCAGTCAGCGGTGTCATGCGGAACAACATGTTCATCGAAAAGGACGGCGCAGTCGACGTCAACGATAAGCGAGTCATCAATTATTTGAAGGTCCAGAAGCACATCACTGACCTGTACAACGCGCGCCTCGTTAATATGAATTATTTCTGCCCTCAGCAGAACGTAGCTAAGTAAAACTGCACAAAACACGCTCACGCTCGCGCACGCTCGCGAAACAGCGACGACAGGACCATCATGTCCGGAGCGGGCGGCGGCTTAGGCACAACGCCAGTCATGTCAATCACGTCCGGATCGAACGGCGTCTCAGTCGTCATGTCAATCACGTCCGGATCGAACGGCGTCTTAGCCAACAATGCCACCGATTTGCGCTTTCTCTGGCCTGTCGCGTTGAGACCCACAAACGCCCAATGTAAGATCTTCACTTTCGTATCGTCGTTGGCGTGTATGTCGGACAACAGCAACCTCCTCCTACAGGATTGGGTTTTCAATTCCGTCATGGTAGCGTGACCATTCATTTTCTGCGGAATATCAGACGCGGTATCCCACAGTAGCAATTCTTTGAATTCGGTCGTCACGCCGCTGAATTCGGCCGTCACGCCGTAAACGATCATGGCATGGCCGTCGCGCGCGTTGATACCGACCCCCACGTCGACAGAGGGCTTATCAGACGGCACTACCATGATCCCTTCCTGCGTCTTTGTCGCCTGCCATTTCTTTAATCTTATTGTTGTATTTTCATGTGTATCGGGGTTGCCAGCATTATCGCGAAGAAGCAGGTTCGTGACCCTAATGGCCATGTTGTACAACGTCACCACTACTACGTAGTCCACCCCGAGCTGTGGCCGAGGTTTTTTTCGCGGAGGATTTAGACGATTTTCTGGCAGAGGATTTTCCTTCACATAGACCCCAAAAGTACGCAGAAAAGCCGCTGGCGAGTAGTGCACTCGTTGATGAGTATCACTCCACGGGGCCCATTCTTTTGGGGTTGTTTCGAAGTAACAACAGCCCTGCACTGGGGGGTGAAACCAACAGCCCGGCATAGACGGACCATAGCCGATCTGAGCATCCCGTAAGGCACTAATTGCTGTGGGGATAAATGTGCCTTCACATTTATCTTTCACGTTAGATCTGTACCATTCCCGCCAGCTCCGGGGCAACAAATCGTGCAGTGGTTCGATGTAGAGACCGCGGGATAGAGCCTCGTACGCGTTCAAAAACGCCCAATAGACGCACGCCAGTCCCGTGCCCGTGTCTTTCTGGGACCGACAAATCGTGTCGCTAAACTCGGTGCCGTCGCGCAGCCTCACCGGAAACCCGATGAGCGCTGACAGCGGCGGGCACGCCTGGCGAACCTCTAGTTGTGGGAGGGAGTATGCACCCAATGCTGCGCTAGCACGCTTCGGGGCCGGACTACCCTGCTTGGATGTCAGCTTGGATGTCAGCTTGGATGTCAGCGCCCTGGGCCACACCTTTTTCAGCGTATCCTCGAGCTTTCCTCGGAACTTCTCGAGAGCCACGCTTTTTTTAAAAAATGACAAAACCTCAGGGTCCTTAGGGTTGGGCCACTCGGGGTTTTCTGTGAACCCGTAACTTTTGTAAAACCCAGGCAATCCCGAAGCATCATGGAGCCAAAGGTTTAACGCTTTCGCCGGTGCGGATCTGTGTGTCAGACTCGTGGTGTCGTCATAGGAGCGCAGCAGAAACAGATTCAATACGTTCGCCATCAAAAACGAGGTCTGGGAAATGCTAGCCACCCTGCGGAACATCGATGAGCAAAAGTAGTTCAGTTTACCCCACTCGACCCCACTCGGACCCGTGTACTCGATAACCGCGATCCCTATCACGTCCCGCGCGCGCCCGCGCGGGTGCGGGTGTGCAGCGTCCACGAGCAGAAACGTCAGGTTCCCTTTGCTGTGATCAGGTTCCAACAAAAAACCTCGTCTCGGCTCGTCGTAGAACTCAAATTCGAACCCACAAGACACAGCATCTTGCAGGTAATACCTAATCGACTGATCCACAATAGACTCTGCTTGACTGTGCCATACTCTGCCGCTCTTCTGGTAGTTTGTCCCTATTCTTTCTATCTCTTCTGCGATGAACAGCCGCGGCTCATACAGCTGGACGTTGGCGGTGCGTTCGCCCTCGTCGATGTTGCGCAACCATTTTTGCATCTCTTGCCATTGTTTGAGCGTCCGCCGCTCTTTCGTCGCAAACAACTCGAGCCAGTTCCATGTTGAAAGTCCGTCCATCTGCACCAACGGGTTACTACGTTCGTCTGTTTTAGGTTCTTTCAACCGAAATAGCCCTATATCTGAGTCATTCTGACAAAACGCAGTCCGGACTCGATCTCCAATGGCGGTCAGACCCTTTAACACCCCAGTGAGAATCGCCTCGGTCTGGGCACTGTGGTGCGTGCTGGCGTGGGGTTTTAGCGTATAAACAACCTCGCTCATCGACGCGCGCTCAATAGTGATCGGTCATCTTGTATATATACGCGTGTTACGACTCGTCAATAAAACAACACCGACATGACTCGCTGTATATTCGCCGCTGCCGCCGCCCTAGTCCTCCGCCGCTGCCACGCCCTCGACTCGCTGTCGTGCTCTGACCTGAACGTCGCCTTCGTGGACAGCGGCTGCCAGAACACGTGCTCTAGCGCCACGTGCCTCTACACGCTGCCGGCCTGCGCCGCCGCCTCGCCCGGGCACGTCTGTCACGACGGCACCAACGTCGTGGTCAAGGGCCTGCTCGACAGGCTGGACCTTGGCACGGCCGGGGCCGTCGTGTTCAAGTCGCATATTTGGTTCGAAACCGACGCGCTTTACGATATCGGCAAGGCTGAGTCCAAGCTCCGCGACATTTATGAGGACGGGGTATGAGGAGGCGGTTGCAGCCTTACAACCGGAGCTGCGACCCAACCAAGTCGGCTAGGGTCGGGCAGGCACCCATAGTCTGTAGCTGTCGCTTACCGGATGAGTGTAGCTGTAGTCCACCGTAGCTGTAGTCCACCTCGGCGGCCGCCGCAACGGATGGTCTACGCGCGTCCCAGAACGAATCGTTCGCGTCTTGGTAACCATCGCCGCCTTGCGACCACAGAGGCTTTCCACCTCGTCGCAAACGTGTGTATCGGCGTGGTGGTTCCCACTCCTTAGCTTTGAAGAACTGTTCGAGCGCATGATCCCACCAATTCTTCGCTTGTGCTGATGTCGCAGCGTGGCCTTCTTGATATGTGCGGTGTTTTTTGATGTCGGCTATGGCCTCTTTCAGCCTAGTATGATGCCTCCTGTACCTCAATTGCACTTCTGCCAAGGCGTTTCGTTCTTCCTTGTCAAGTGCCGTCATTGCGTCTTCGCCCTCCTCACGCAGCTTTTCTGTGGCCGCATTCCAAGGATTGCGGTATTTGTTAAAATACTCCTCTAACACCTCAGCTTTCAACGCAGCCGCCGTGGCTCTGGCAGCATCTAACCACGCCAATCCCTTTTTGAGTTCATTATTCAATAGCTGCGTCTTGTGTTCGTCCTCGTCCCTCAGCTGCTCTTTTTTGGCATCGAAATCTCCGAGTAAACGTTCCGTATCGGCAACCTCATCACGAAAAGCACGTTTTTCGAAAGACGAGCCCCATTTGTCGGCTTCTATGCGCTCTTTTAGTGCGTTTAATCTGTCTTCAAACACTTTTCCCCTGATTTCGCCTTTACTGAACGGTCGCCAGTTGTGAAAATCGCGGCTGCTGCCATCTGCGCTCTTTTGTTTTGTTTTGCTGCCATCTGCGCTCTTTTGTTTTGTTTTCGATGTGCGCGCGCCGATCAACATATTACCACGACAACATCAAAGTATGCCCGGCTGGTTATATACTATTTCAACTCAACGGCCCAGAAAGAGAGCGGAGCGGGTAGCAGCAGCAGCAGTGGCTGACTAACGACAAAGGATGCGTGCATGGTTCCGCACACCCAATCGACGAGCGGCGAGGAGATACCGATGTTGGTCCTTCTGTTACGGTGGTGCGCGCGATGGTAAGCCCGCATCGTGGGGGCCCAATCTGTGTGGCTAACAAAGTGAGCTGAGTTGTACACCAAAACCGACCATGCCGCGTACGTGCACCACTCCGAGTACCCCCACCGCAGACTCGCGCACACCGCCGCTCCAAAAAGGGCTAAGGCGCCGGCCTGCTGCAGCACCGCCAACGCGAACGCCGTGCTGGTGTAGTTGTGGCCTCGCTCGATGCGGTGGAGGTCGTGGTGGTCGGCGTGCGACGTGGTGCACCACGCCAGCGGCCACACCAGCGGCCGCGTGTGTGCGGCTTGATGCACTGCGTATTCGATGAACTCCAATAACATGTTTAACGCTTCAAGAACGCGCGCTGCGAGTCACTCTATTATACCTTGAAGCACCGCTTTCCGACAGCGCTGAAGCTCTCCCTGTTGCTCGTGATAAGCTCCCGTGCCCAGTCGGCGTCGCGCTGCAGCAGGCTCGCTATCGCGGCGCAGTCGGCGTCGGCCGTGTGCGCGTTCGCGAAGGGCGCGCCGAACACGCTGGCGTAGAGCTTGCCGAGGCTGTATGTTGTTTCGGCGGGAAACATGGCCTTGAAGACCGGGATGGAGTCGCAGTGGTGCCACTCGCTCGGCGTGGGGATGTGGTGGCGCGCGTTCTCAAACACGAGGATACGGGCGTCGTACACCTTGCCGTTGTGCGCGACGAGGGTCACGTTGCTGGCCCCAGCGCCGCGCATCTCCGTCGCGATCCATTGCGCGAAGTCTTTGCCGACGGTGTCCCAGCTGGGTAGGCCGCTGACGTCGGCGTCGGTGATGCCGCTCACCTTAGTGGCGCCCGCGGAGATGGGCGTTTTCGGGTTCACGAAACGCGTGAAGGTGGATGTGGGTTGGAAGTCGTCGTCCAAGCACTGCGCCCCGACCTGCGTGACGTGGATGTCTTTGGTCTTGCCGATCCCCGTGGTCTCGAAGTCGTACACGACTCGCAGGGTGGTGGGTCGAGGCATGTGTAGCTGCGGTGCCAGCGGCGCCACCAGCGGCGCCACCATGTGCGGGAAGGGGAATGGTTCGTCTGACTCGGTCTTCGGGCTCGGTGACGCGGGCAACGATTCCCGTAGTTGGTCCAGTGAAATGCTAAGCTGGTTGACTTGTTCTTGGAGACGCTGCATCGCGCGCCGAGCACCGGTAGACGATCGCGGTATCGCCGCTGCCATCCTGATCGTGGGTTTCAAACGCGTGGACGAGCTGCGGGATGTTGATATTACGAGCAGCAATCACACCATCACACTATCACACTATCACACTATCATGCGGCGGTCAGTCCGAGCAGGGGAAGCTGCCCTTGAACGCGGACCAGGTGGCCTTGGTGCAAGGCTGCGCGGGTTCGTGGCCGCTGCGGATGCTCACGATGGCGTGCTTGTGCCCCGATCGCGTGGGGTTGCTCTTGAACGCGATGTTCGTGTCTTGCAGGGTCGCCTGGCAGATAACCTGGAACGAGACGCCATGGCCACAGAACTTGACTTGCTCGCCCTCCATCTTCCCGAACATGCCGTAGTCGAGGAAGCACACATCGCGGACGCGCTCCACGGCCACGGCCGACGAGGGCACCTCCACGTAGAACGTCGCACACCACGGCGTGTCGTAGTTGTTGTTGACGTCGACGAGGAAGCCCAGAGGATGTTCAAGGTGCGCCTTCCGGTTCTCAATCAAGAGGGCGCGGTTTTTCTTCTTGAGGAATTGGATCTCCGCTTCCATCTCGTGCGCGTCGCAGCGGCGGTTGCAAGCCGTTCCGCAGTACAGACAGACCGTGAGCGAGCGCGCGAGCGACACCGTGGGCGAGCGAGCGAGCGACACCGCGGGCGAGCGCGCGAGCGACACCGTGGGCGAGCGCCGCACCGGGTACGTGGTTGACGGGTGGACGTCGGGCTGCCCGCCGAACACTGGCTGACGGTTACGCGACTGCGTGCGTGCAGCTTTGGGCGCGGGGGGCGGCATAGAGTCGTCGACCGTGGCCTCGGGCGAGTACGGGAAAGCGACGCTAGCAGAGCGCGAGAGCTTCATGGTGGTGAGTGGTAGTAGAGTTTGGATTTCGCAATATGGTATGAGACGTAGACGTAGATCTTAAGACAAGAGTATTTAATTTCAGTCAAGACAGTCAGCGTTTATTTTATATTCGATTTCGAGAGGCCACAACACGCACACAGTACCATGTTCCGAGTTAAGACTTCGTACGCTAGCGCGATGAAGCCGGAGGTGGGCAGAGTAAAAGAGCAGTACCACCTCGCTCGCGTGGCGAAACGCGCCGGAGCGCCAGCAGCCGCAGCCGCAGCCGCCGAGCCCGCACCCCGCCCGGCGCCGGCCGTGCCCGCACCCCGTCAGCCCAACTCGCCGCCGCGGCTGCCGCGGGCGCAGCCGGGCCGCCGCGGCGGCAGCCCCTGGTACGTGCCGATCGTGCTGGACTGCGAATACCTGGACGGGCGGATCGTCGCTCAGCACTGGGCCGTTTTCGCCACCACGGCCGACGCCGCCAAGACGCGCCTCTGGAAGAAGCTCGCCCTGCCGTCTTTGAGCGCGCCCCCCGCCAATGCCGCTGAGCTCGAAAGTGGGGAGTGCGAGAGCTCCCGATCTCTGCTCGTCTTCCACAATGTGACTGAGATAGCGGGCATGAACTGGGATGCAGACAATCGCCGCGACTTTATCTGCCTCGCCAACATCCACAGCGACAGCCACGCCGGTCAAAATCTCAGCACCAACTACAGGTTCGAGGGCAGCTCCGCCCTCGTCGCCGACATCATCCGCGAGTACGACGAGAAGTGGCAGCGCGAGCAGCGCGGGCAGGGCAAGAACAAACGCAAAAACAACAAGGGGAAGAAGGGCAAGAGCGAGTTCTGCAAGATGTTCGAAGACGAGGCCGGCGGCAGCGGCGACGAGGCCGACCACGACGGAGACGGCTACGACTCCGCCGACTACTCGGAGACAGAGGGGGGGTTCGTCGTCGACGACCACGAGAGCGAGAGCGAGAGCGAGAGCGAGAGCGAGAGCAGCAGCGGCGGCGGGCGAATCGACGCCGGCGAGGAGTTCTTCTACGCACAGGGTCCGCTTAAGCGCAGGCGCGGCTCCACCATAGTGATCGACAGCGACGACGACGACGACGACGACGACGAGGACATCATCAAGGACGTCATGGCAAGGTTGGTTCTAGGCGTCATCACCGCAAACAAACCCAAGAAGCGCATCGTCGTGGAGGAGAGCGAGGAGAGCGAGGAGAGCGAGGAGAGCGAGGACGAGGACGAGCTTGAGTTTTCTGACTAGAAAGACTTTAAAAACCCACGATCAGGATTGCATGCTGGCCAATTGCGGCGCAGCGGCCGTCGCCGCGGACACGGGTGCCTTAGCGGAGCCGCAGCCGAAGCGGATCAAGTACGACAGCGGTAAGCACCGATCCTGCCCAAAAACGAACATCCGCGCCGACCGGTGCCGCTGCGGGGGTCCATCGTGCGGCTCGCGCCTCTGCCCCCACACCGGCAAATCGATGCCAACCTGCCCATGCGCGAGCGAAAAATGCGGCAGCGCGCGGTGTCCCGACACGAACACGTTGCGCCTGGAATGCCGCTGTGGACGCCCGAACTGCGCCACTCGCATATGCAAAAAAACAATGGGGCATAAGAAGTACTGCAAATGCGGAGCGGTCGGGTGCGGCAACGGCTACTGTCCGGATACGGGGAGGACAAAATGTTACTGCAAATGCGGACACGAGTTATGCGGCTCCAAGCTGTGCCGGTCGGTACATTGTGATGTCATCGGCAACCCATCGTACGATCGCTACTGCACAAACTGCTTCAAAAACATGTTCCCGGGGGACCCCCGTTGCGCGCGGATTCGGCAAAAATCGCGCGAGCTCCGCGTCGTCCACCACGTCCTGGCCGAATTTGGCGACCTCGGCTGGATGCACGACAAGCCGCTCTACGTTGATTTCACGGGCGGGTGCTGCCCGTCGAAGCGCCGCTGCGACCTGCGCGTCTTGATCGACGCCACGATGCTGGTAATCGAGTGCGACGAGAGGCAGCACAAGGGGAAAGCCTACGCCAACGACGCCGCGCGCTACGACGACCTCTTTATGGACTTTAGCGGCAAATACATCTTCATTCGCTTCAACCCCGACAACTACCGCATCGACGGCGTTCTGCACAAGACGCCGTGGGATGAGCGCCTCGCCGCCCTTTCCGGCGAGATCACGCGCCAAGTGGCGCGCATCAAGAGCGACACGGTGTCGCAGGAGCTCGTTGAGATTGTGCACTTGTATTTTGACGTGAATTAAACACTCGAAAACTCAGCTATTGCTCGCGCGTACGGTCACCGGCGTGCTGCGCGAAATAGAGGATGTCTAACCAGGCGTCGTTGCCCGGCGGGAGACGCAGGGCGGTGTCCGTCTCCCAGCCAGCCAGCTTATGCACTGTCCGTAGCTTGGAGCCGTGGTAGCTAACAGTGAACGTTCTGTCGTTGACGCGCGCGACGACCCCGCTGTACCAGGCACTCGGGCTGCCCAACCAGAATACTTCGATCAAGCTGTGTCGATGCATGTGGATGATTTCACAGCCTCGGCTCGGCTGCGCTAGCTTATCTTAACACAGGATAATAATATAATTTCGCGACCGGTGATAATCTGAGGCTGTGACTCATTTAAAAATATAATTTCCTCCTTCTTCTTGTCTTCTTCAAATATTATTTCCTCCTTCTTGTTGTCTTAAGCTAAGCGATCCGCGACGACAACTTGTAATTTGCTCAGCTAATGAAGTCAAGGCTAAAGCCGCGCAAAAGCTGCTACGCCGGGGTCAGCTCCAGCGCCAGCGCCAGCTCCAGCGCGCGAGCGGCGCGGGCGCTGCTGCGCAACACAATTATGAACGGCAACGTGTACAAGCGGGACGTCGGGGCCGGCATGTGGCGGGCAGCGCTGAACAGCTACCGGCGGGAGCGCGTCGCGACGGCGAACGCGGCGCTGGCTGCTGCGAAGGAGGACGACTTCGCGTGCGACCGTGTGCTGGAGGTGCGATTTTGACTTTGACTTTGACTTTAACAAATCGCTTTCCATGCATCGCTGCTCAGCGGGCCCACCAACGACTCCACCTCCGCCGTGAGTGGCTTGTGCCCGTCCTTGATCAGCTGCAGCATGCGCAGGTCCAGAATCGAGGAGATCTCCGCCGTGAGCGGCTTCACGACGATCGGCATGAAGCCGTTCTGGTTCGGGTGGCACACGATTAGCACCAGCTCCGTGATGGTCAGGCCGTAGCAGCGCTCCAGGATGGACGCGTAGAGCGTGAGCTGGAGGCTGTATTTGGTGAAATTATTTGACCTCAGTTCTTCGACCGGCCACTTGGCCTTGTCGCCGCCGCTCATTTTAATGCATTTCGAGCGTTTCCAATCATAGACCGCGTGCGTGCCGTCCGCTTTGGCGAAGACCATGTCGACCGCCCCCGTAATGCGATACTTTTCGTCGTATCTGGAGCGACAAAAACAGAGTCAGAGACCAGTGACGCAGTCAGGAGAACACCAAATCACCACACTCACATCATCCACTCCGATCGGTAGGGAGTCAGGGTGAAGCCGGGCAGGCGCTCGACGTTCGTGAAGTCCTTGAATTGGCGCCACTCCTTGCTGACGTTGGACACGCCGAGTCCGTTATAAAAACGTTCGATGTCGGCGTGCAGCTTGGTGCCCGCCTCCGCAGCCTCGTCCCGGTTCACCTCCCACATCGTCTTGATCTCCAGGACCGTCTTGCGGTAGTACTCGTACTCCGGGTCGTCGCGCCAGCGCGCGCTCTTCTGGATGTACCCGATGATGCGGTCCGCGTCGAACGGCAGGAAAAACCGCCCAGTGATGGCCGTGACGCTCTTTCCGCCCTCCTTCTTGTAGTCGACGCCGTCGATGTAGTACACGTGGCCGACCTCCTTGAACGTGATGCGGGCGTCGCGCTCGTGCGGGTTGAGCTTGGCCAGGTGGCCTTCGAGTGGGTTGTCGACGCGGAGGGTGGACATTATGATCGTGGGTTTTCAAAACGGCGAGAGGCGGTTCGACGGGGACACCGACCCCGGCTCGTAAATCGGCGGCGGCGGCGGCGGCGGCGGCGGCGGCGGCGGCGGCGACGGCGGCGACGGGGCCTGGGTCGGTGTCTGGGTCGGTGTCTGGGTCGGACACACCACGTAAGACCCGTATTCCGTAGGTCCTGCCCAAGCCAGGGTGATATGGATAGCTTCGGTGATTGTAAAGCAACTGTCTCCTGTGTCGCCATTATAGCGCTCTCCTGAGTGCTTGAATACGCGTCTGACCTGCGCCGTCTGATCAATCCATGGGTTTAACATGGTCAAATGACAGGCAAACATCTCGTCAATCTCGACAGGCATGATCTCAGACATGGCCGTACAATAAGCCGGAGACGGACTTGGGCGGTGATCGGCGGTAGACACCGAACACACCGACAGCAGTACGATCGCGTTAAAATGCATTTGATCGGTTTTCGTTGTTCTTTGGTTATTCATCTGCTCTTTATATGACTCGTAATCGTGCGGGTTGAGCTTGGCCAGGCGACCTTCGAGTCGTTTGTCGACGCGGAGGGTTTCAAAACGGCGAGAGGCGGTTCGACGGGGACACCGACCCCCAGTTCAAAATCGGCGGCGGCGGCGGCGGCGGCGGCTTAGTAATAGCGTCTGTCGGGGGGGCTGTCGTCGTCGCCGCGGTCGGGGGGGCTGTCGGCGGCTCGGTCGGAGGGTTAAGTATCCCTTCAATCGCGATGCACCCCGCGTCTTGAAGTGGGTTCTCGTTACACACGCAGCAAACATGAGTGTCGTCGGGAAAAGGCAAAGAAGTCGTCCACGAAACTGCTGCTTTCTTG
>Ga0308019_10001728_pt1 | contig 12880 bp, 9 predicted proteins | sample Neamet284_FD_203135 | JGI IMG/M metagenome (GOLD analysis project Ga0308019, IMG submission 203135) | Marine microbial communities from water near the shore, Antarctic Ocean - #284 | ecosystem: Environmental > Aquatic > Marine > Unclassified | place: Southern Ocean | collected 2014-10-01 | reverse complement strand
GTAAGAAAAGGTTTTAAAAGAATCTTATCACCTACATATTAAAACTATGGTGATGTCAAGGTAGCTGGTGCTCCTCACGGTCTTCAACACCGTTGTCTATATATTGATATAGAGGTGGGTTCGATTCCCATCCATCACCGCTAATATGGGGCTGTAGCTCAGTTGGGAGAGCAACGCACTTGCACTGCGTAGGTCGCTGGTTCGAACCCAGTCAGCTCCACAATGACCGATTCGTCTAGTGGTTAGGACTCCAGGTTTTCATCCTGGCAACAGGAGTTCGATTCTCCTATCGGTTACAAAAGTTACAACCTGAATGTAGTCAGGGTGCCAGAGTAGCTCAGTTGGTAGAGCATCTCACTTGTAATGAGAATGTCGTAGGTTCGAATCCTATCTCTGGCTCTTATATAAACAAAAAAAGGGAAGTTTTCACTTCCCTTTTTTGTTGCCCTACATTGATTGTAGGAATGTAGAGCTATTTCGTCCTACTTTCGAAATAAACCCACCAGCACCAACAAGGCGACAAGCCCAGCGAAACCCGACTCGCCGAACCCATTAATGATGGATGTGAGGTTACCTATAACATTAACACCAAAGATGCCAGTTCCGAATATTACTTCAGACACAGCTCCGATGGCTACAAAGGATAACATTAAATGACCTAAGTCATCAATCCATCCTCTGAATGTTGTTACGATTTCCTTCATTTGGTTTTCTCCCGTTTGTTAGAAAAAAAAGGATTACTCAGTAAATTTAAGAACCGAGTAACCCTCAATAATAACTATATTGTTAAGAAATAATAAATCTCAATATATATTTATATACGAGAGTTTTTCAGTTATACTATATTTATTATTAGGTAAAAACATTTAGGTGAATTATGGCTATAGATTATGAAATCTTTGATGGTAAATCACTATCATCATTATTTAAAGACATTTACGACAATACAACATTTAATCGCAAACAATTAGAAGTACTAACAAGAGAACTTGTTCAGTTCATCAAGGATGGTGATACTGCAGTTCAGATAGTACCTATGATTAAAGAGTATTTAGAAATCAACGTAAAGAACGATGACCAACTCGTTAAGATGGCTGGTATCGTGCAAAGACTTATTTCAGCGGAAGGTAAAGTTGGTTCGGAAGATGAATATGGATTATCAGACGAAGAAAAAACACAACTACTTTCTGGTATGGAAGATACTATAAAAGACTTACAACAAGAATCAGACAATATTCACAATAAAATAGAATCAGTAAAGGTAAATTAAATGGCTTGGAAAGAAAAAAAATTTACAAATGTTGCTACATCTATACCATTAAGTCGGGGATTTGTCAAAGCAACTGAAATGAGTTCTTTTGTAAATAAACGAATAAGAGATTCACAATATGATTATCACGAAACTGAAGCGTTTGAGGTTACAGAAGTAATATTAAACAAACCTGGAAATCGTGCTAGTGTTAAAGGAACTTTTATAAATAATCCAAATCAACCAATAAAAGGTGATGTGGTTAAACCCAAAAACCCTAATATAGTAGCGGTTCCTGTTATCGGTGAACAAGTGGATGTTATAGAGTTGAATGGACAACATTTTTATACAAGTATTATAAACCGTAAAGGTTCTGTTAATGAAAATTCTATACCTGGTGTTAGTGGTGGTTATGTAAAGAATACTAAATATGGTGAAAAATTTGAAAGAAAAAATGTTAAACAACTTGAGATAGGTGAAGGTTGTGTCTTGTATGAAGGCAGGTTTGGCCAGTCAATACATCTTGATGGTCACCATAATGTACCCTCGATAAAGATACGAACAAATATAGATACGGGTGAGGGTGATTTGACTACTGAAAACCTTGATACAGACGATAGTTCAATTTACTTAACTTCAGATGGATTACGTGGAAAATCCTTTGCAGGAAAGAAGATTGAGGGGAAAAATATCATAATAAAATCTGACAATATATTTATTAGTGGGAAGACTATAAACATTAATTCAGAGTCAGGTGATACAATTAAAATGGGAAATCCAAAGTTACCGATGAAACCAACAGTTAGAGGAGATGTCTTACTTAAATTTCAAGCTGACATTACCACTCTTTTGGGTGATATACAATCATTACTTGCAATTCCTGACGCTAAAATCGCTGCTGTAAAAGCTGTTAGTTTACTTCCAAAAATAAAAAATGTAGTAGAAACAGTAACAAAACAAAAATTTTTAAATAAAGAAATACTAGCATCATAAAACAATAGGAGTTATTATGACCAAAAAAGACCTTGTAAAAATAATACGAGAAGTAGTTCGTAGAGAGGTACAAAAAGAAGTTAAAAAGATATTTATAAAGGAAGAAACTTCCCCTAAATTACTAAATATGGTATCTGAAATTAAACAATCGAGTACAGTACCACACACAAATTATACAAAAAACGAAGCTTTAAATAAAATTTTAAATGAAACTGTAGCACTTTCAAAAAAACAACCTACTGAAGAATATCCAACATTAGGTGGTAAAACTTTTGATACAAATAGTATGACTGAATTATTAGGATATAGTAAACCAGAAGAGGTTAAGCGGGATATGGTAGCTGTAGATACTATGCAAAAAATGGGTGTTACATCAGAACAATTACCAGAATCTTTAACAAACGCGTTAACAAGAGACTATTCTAGTTTAATGAAAGCTATGGATAAAAAGAAAGGTAAATAATAAATGTCAGCTTTAGAAAAAGATTTAAACCCTGATACCTATATTGGTTTATCTTTTCCAATGCGAAGAGATAACAATAATAACTTTAAATTAACAAAGACTTCATTAGAACAAGCTCAACATAATTTAAGAAATTTATTTCTAACTTATCCTGGTGAAAGAGTTGGACAACCTGAATTTGGTAGTAGAATACGAGCACTTTGTTTTGAACAGATAGATGATGAATTACCAACTAGGATAGAAGAGGAAGTTAGAAGAAGTGTTTCAACTTGGTTACCGTATATTATTGTACAAGAGGTTAATACTCTTAATGAAGAGGGTGATGATAATAAAATTTTTGTACAAGTAAAGTATTCGACTACCTTAAATCCAGATACTTTAGAATCAATAACAGTAGACGCTTCGTTTACGTCTACTGCATATTAGGAGTAATTAGATGCCACGTACATCAGTAAAAAAGAATATGGTAAAATCAGTTAATTATATTAACAAAGATTTTAGTGATTTTAGAGATAATCTAATTGAATTTGCTAAAGTATATTTTCCAGATACACACAACGATTTCAATGAAGCTTCACCAGGTATGATGTTTATTGAAATGGCGGCATATGTCGGTGATGTACTTTCATATTATATAGATTCATCTTTTAGAGAATCACTTCTAGCTTACGCTGAAGAAAAAAGAAATATTTACACTATAGCTCAATCATTTGGTTATAAACCAAAAACTACTGCACCATCTTCAGTAGCATTAGATGTATTTCAATCAATACCAGCTTTAAATCAAAAACCAGACCTTAGATATGCACTTAATGTTGAAGCTGGAGCTCAAATAACAGCTGGAAGTACTGGTACAACATTTAGAACGTTAGAAGATGTAAACTTTAAGTTTTCAAGTTCATTTGACCCACGTGAAATAACTATATTAGAAAGTGAAAGTGGAGTCGTAACTAAATTTTTAATAAAGAAAAAAGTAAAAGCTGAAAGTGGTACTATAGTAACAGAAACATTTAGTTTTGGAACAGCTACTAAATATTCACAAATTAAACTAGCTAATCCTGATGTGATTGAAGTAATCTCGTGCATAGATAGTGATAATAATACTTGGTATGAAGTAGATTCTTTAGCTAGAGATACAGTTTTTGAAGATATGGAAGCTAATACATTGAACTCACCAGATTTAGTTGAAGATAGAGAAACAGTTCCTTATATATTAAAATTAAAAAAAGTATCTCGTAGATTTACATCGTTTATTGATGAGAATGACCAAACAACTATCAGATTTGGTGCTGGAATATCAGATAATCCAGATGAGGAAATTGTTCCTAATCCAGATATGGTTGGTTCTAATTTACCAGGTAGTCCATCTAAATTAACCACAGCGTTTGACCCAAGTAATTTTTTAAAAACCAAAGCTTATGGAGTAGCTCCATCAAACACAACTCTTACAATTAAATATTCACATGGTGGTGGTATAGATGATAATGTAAATTCTGGTGATGTAACTAATATATCTAGTATCAGTTATCAAATACAAGATACCTTACTTAACGCTTCTTCAGTTCAAGAATCTAAAGATTCTGTAGCGTTTACAAATGTTAACCCAGCTACTGGTGGTTCATCTGGTCAAACAGTTCGAGAAGTTCGTGAAAGTGCATTAGCGTATTATCAAGCTCAACAACGAGCTGTAACTAAGGAAGATTACATTGTTAGAGCATATGCACTTCCTGCAAAATATGGTAATATAGCTAAAGTTCACTTAGTACAAGATGACCAGTTAAATAGAGATGCTGATTCAATAGACTTGGAGAGAAAAGTTACCACAGCTGATGTTGACGCTGGTAGAACACTAAGGTCATTTCAAGCTGGTAGGTTTTTAAATCCATTAGCTATGAATATGTATACACTTGGATTTGATTCAGATAAAAAATTAACAAAAATGAATCAAACAAGTAAAGAAAATTTAAAAACTTATTTATCTCAATTTAGATTAGTTACTGATGCTATTAATATAAAAGACGCTTATGTTATTAATATAGCTGTTAATTTTTCTATATTGACAAAAACTGGGTTTAATAAAAACGAAGTTCTACTTAGATGTGTAAGTGCGGTTCAAGATTTCTTTGATGTTGATAGAATACAGATTGGTCAACCAATTATAGTATCAGATATAGCATATCAAATATCTTTAATTGATGGTGTATCTAGTATTGTTGCACCAATTGAAAATAATACTTCGCCACCCCAAACAATTGTAATTGAAAATAAGTTTAAATTAGAAGAAGGTTATTCTGGTAACTTTTACGATATAAGTAGTGGTTTAATTGACGGTGTTTTATATCCAGCCCTCGACCCAAGTATATTTGAGATTAAATATCCTAACTCAGATATTAAAGGTAAAGTAGTAGGTGATAATCAAGGGATAACGGAGTAAATAAATGCATTATTTTACATTTGCAGATAAAGATGCTACTTTATATGAAAATAGTTCAAGTTTAAATTCAGGTTTAGATGAAATTTTAGAGGTCAGAAAAGATGTTAGTGATACTGGTGCTTTTAAAGAAGTATCAAGAACTCTAATTAAATTTGATTTAAGCTATATATCAGAATCAATAGTTTCAAGATTAATACCAGATTCGGGTAGTAAAGCCGCTAGATTTTATTTAAATCTATTTGACGCACATCCAACATCTTTAGCGGCATCTCAAAGTTTATATGCGTACCCTGTAAGTCAATCTTGGGTAATGGGTGAAGGTCGTAGTTATGATAACCCTATAACAAAAGAGGGTTGTAGTTGGAATTTTTTAAAGGGTATAAATGATGGAACTCTATGGACACCAGAAGTAACTGCTTCAGGTGCTACTTGGTATCAAAATAGTCCAAGTGGTTCAGTTGTCTTTACATCAGGTTCTACAGGTAATTCATTTGGTACTGGTTCTAATGATGAGTTTAGACTTACGGTAGCTGGTACTCAATATAACTTTATAGCTACAGCGTCTAAAGCTGAAGACGGAACAATTTCTATACCAACAGACTCTACACCAAACTTTTTCTTTTCAACTGGTTCTAATACGGCTGAATTTACTGATAATTTAGCTAGTGAAATAAATAACTCTGATATTGGTATTACTGCTTCGATGAGTAGTACTAGTTCTTCTTTAGGTGGGGTTGGAACTGTAAGATTACATATGACAGCTTCATCTATTACAACCGCTGGACTTACTGATATATCATCGGTTACAGGTTCAACTGCTGGATTTACAACTGAAATTACATCAGCGGGAACTTTTGCTAGTGGAACTTTTAGTATTACACCTGGTGATTACAATGAAGAAGAAATTACTATTGGTAGTGTTGATTTTGTATTTGTAAGTGGTTCAACCTCTGGAATTTTTGATAATAGTTCAACAGAAATATTTGTTTTATCTGGTTCAACAACTGGTAGTTCTTTACAAAATTTAAGAGACGCTATTAACAATAGTGGTTCACTACACGGACTACCAATTTCATCCAGTGTATCTCAAAGTATTTCATCAAGTGTGTCTGCAAGCATTGATACTGGTTCTCCGTCAAGTTTTACATTTACGAATGATGTATTAATTTTATCAGGTAGCAATAGTGGGTCAGGCGCTAATCAAACAGCGGCATCATCCTCACCATTGTTCAGTTTTTCAGGTAATGGTTATATTGATGGTGGCGATGAAAGTAAAGCTTTAGAAGGTGGTACAGCTGCAAATGTATCAACAACAACAGGATATGGTTCAACAGGTTTTTCTAGTGCACTATTTGAAAATGGTAGTGGTTCATTAGGTGGTGGTGGAGTACCATATGAAGCTTCACAATCATTTACCATAAAGAGTGAAGATGTAAGAATGGATGTAACTGGTATTGTAAGAGCTTGGTTAAGTGAGTCTATTGATAATGAAGGATTTATTATTAAACGAAGAGGTAATGTTGGAAATACTGATAAGTTTTCTGATGAAAGTAATATACAAAAATTAGGTAACTTTTCATTTTTCTCAAGTGATACTCATACAAAATATCCACCAACATTAGAAGTTGTTTGGGACGATTCAAAATGGAACGGTGGTTCATTGTCCGCACTAACTTCTACAAACTTAGAAGATAGTGTTCTTTATATGAAAGGATTACGACCTGAATATAAACAAGAATCAAAAGTAAAGTTTAGGGTTGTTGGTCGAGAAAGATTTCCTGAAAAAACATTCTCAACTACTCCTTCAAATTTAACAGTAAAAACTTTACCACCAAGTTCATCATATTATTCAATACTTGATGCTGAAACAGATGAAGTTATTGTACCTTACGGTAGTGGTTCTCAGATAAGTTGTGATTCATCTGGTAATTACTTTAACGTTTGGTTAGATGGATACCAACCAGAAAGATATTACAAACTTGAGTATAGAATACAAAGTGGTAGTGGAACTGATGAAGAGATTAATCAATTTTACGATGAGGGATTTACATTTAAGGTAACGTTATAATGCCATATTCAATAGCAGAAAGAAACGAATTAGATTTTTATAAATCATTGGTTTCTGAATTAAGAAATAAATATATTAATGAAATAAAAGAATCTATTCCAGCCACAGGCGAAGGAAGCTTTAGAGATGACAATGGAGTTTTACAATCATTTGAAGATATAGTATCAACAGAGGGATTAGAAAATGCTAATTTTAATGATGGTGGTGCTTTATATGAGAACGTATTGTTTAATAATAATATGGAAGGAATGACTCAAACTGAAAAAAATGAATCAATGAACTATTATGATGGTATTAGAAATTCAATGTTAACTCTTCAAGGTACTAAGTTAAAAAAATATACAAAGTCAGAACTTTTAAATAATACTTTAAACAGAACTTTTACTGAGTTAAATATAGAAACAGAATCCGAATTACCTAGTCTAGTGGTGTCAGGAAGTCTACTTGATGATGGAGAGACAATTGAAGAAACTTTTGAAGTAACAAATGGTGATGTGATAACTCTTGGTGTTAGTGAAAATATGCTTATTTGGTTGATAGAAGATAATAAAAAAAGAGCATTTGTAAATAAAGAAGATTTTTTTAATAGTAGGTATTCAGACACTCCAATTAAAGAATTACCATTAGATTTTATTAAATCCATAGATGATGGTAAACTTATAATTTTAGAAAATATAACTCCTTACGTTGGAACAGTAACATCTGAAGACGGTTCTACTACTGAAAATGATTCTTCCGCTAAAAAACCATATCAAAAATCTGGGGATGAGGTATAATGTCAAGATTAAATGAAATAGATTCAAATATATTACTAACTGGTAAAGATATAGATTTTAATTCTACCGAATATTCTTATCTTGACGGAGAGTTTGGGCAAAATCTAAATGACTATGTTGAAGTCTTGATTCACGATGAAGAAGAGAATTTTATAGAAAGTGGTATAGTTGATAAAGGTGACTATATAATTGACGATATCGTTGGTGTAAAATTAAAAACTGGTACAATTCTTAGAAAGTTTGGTTATGATAGAGGCCGTTATGTGGTAAAGTATAATTTTTTTAGAAAACTAGCTGGTTCATATGAAAATTTATTAGTTGATGAAAATCAAATTTCTTTTAGTGGTGATTATCATATAATGGGTAATGGTAAAATTATGACAGGAGAGTCCCACAATGACGATACTTCCAGAGAGTTATCAATAAAAGAAAACAAATATTTAATTCACGAAATCTCACCATCAAGAACCGAACTTAGAATTATTGTTCAAAATATAGCAGATAATAAATATCAATCAGAGTTTTTTAATTTACAACGAGGTATAAGATTAATAACATCTGAAGATACTACTCAATCAGGTGAAGACCCTAAGACAGTATCTTTTACAGGGGCTGATGCTGAAGAGAAGATTGTTAGTACTACAATTAAATTACCTATACCTACTACTACTAATATGGTTGGTGGTTTTATTTATTTAAAAAATGCATATGAATATCCAGTATTAACTGCGGCCGGAGGTGACCCAATAAAAAAGTATGAAGATGAACAACGACGCTCCAACCGTGATGCCGCTGGTGGTGGAAGTAGGGGGGGTTAATTATGCCAGAATATCAAGTAGGAGACATTAGAATAAAAAGTGGTGTAGTAAAAAAAGCTGATAATACATTTAAAGGCTTTTTAGACTACCCAATTTCTTTAGAGTGGACTAAAGTTGAAAATACTGCGGGTAAAATAATTGTTGATGAAGTAAAATGGTACTTTCAATATCGTACTGATATTAATGCTGGTTTTACAGCGTTAACAATTAAAGACGACTTTGTGTTAACAAGTGGTAATACAGATGAAGCTCCTCCGGCACAAATTGGAAATTTAAGACAACTAATTGAATTTACTTTTAATCTCAACAATTTAAAATTAGAAGACCTTTTTGGTAATGATAAAAAGGGTGCTATAAGAATATGGGCTGTACCAGGTATTATAGATGATAGAGGTTTTGCTTGGCTTGAATCAGACCAACAGTATGTAGAGATAAATTTTTTACCTACATACGATTCTACAGACCCAGATAATGAGGATTTTAATTCAGTACATAGAACTATTGGTAGACCATTTGTAGCAAGAATAGGTAGTGCTAAAAATAATATAATTACTATCGATAGGAGTTGGAATGAATTTACAACACAACTAGGGTTAACTCCAATAATTCCAGACGCTCCAAGCGGTACATTTGAAAATTGGCAAATAGTTCACAAATATCAAGACACCCGTGATTTATTAACTTATGTTCACTTCGGAGATGATAGGGTAGCTTTAGTTACAAATACACAAGAAGATAAAAATACATTTGACAGTTATCCATATGGTACTTTACTTAAATTATACGAACCTCTACCAGATGATATAGATAAAAGTAATAGTGTATATATAGTCAAAGAATTATTACCACAAAAAACAGAAGTGGTTGACTTAATTCCATATGACCAAGAGGACGAAGATTTATTAATATTAAGAGCACCTGATTCAGCTAATGTTGATTCACCAATAACTAAACGTTCAACTGATTTAAAAACTTATAATGATTTAATTACAACCGATAAAAGATTACAACAAGATATAATAAACAAATATATTAGTGGTAGTGAAAGACCGGTTGAATTAAATATAGACTATTCTAATTATAAAAACTTTATAAATTTTAGTTCTGCTAAAAAAAGATTAGAAAATTTTAAATATAAAATTGAATTAATAGAGAGTTATACAGCAGAAAGTTCATCTTTCGCTGCACTTGCAAGTGGTTCAGTTGACTCTATAAGTTTTGAAAATAAAATACAAGATGTTAAAAATAATTTTGATGGGTATGAATCATATCTATACAATGTTAGTTCTTCTTATGTTTCGAGCTCTATTGGTGTATTTAATGATGCCTCTTGGCCAAAGTCTGGTAGTGGAACTTATGCTGACCCATTCGTACCAATAAGTTCTTCAGAAGCTAACTTTACTAATTGGTATGGTTCAACAGTTAGTACTAAAGGTCAACTATATACCGCATCTTTATATGATATTGATAATTCAAATAGATTGGTAAATTTATTACCTCAACACATTAGAGAAGATGTAGAAAACAACCAATTTATAGATTTTATGGATATGGTTGGTCAACACTTTGACGAGTTATGGAGTTACACAACAGCTTTAGCAACAATAACAGATAGACAGAATGATTTATCAAAAGGTTTCTCAAAAGATTTAATTTTTAATTTATCAAAAGCACTTGGTTTTGATGTACAAGATGGTAAAGATTTATTGGAGTTAAGTAGAGCCGGATTTGGTCAAAAAGCTAGTGGAAGTGCGTATTCACTTTATACATCTGGTTCACTATCATCACCACCTGAAGGTGATGTCTCAAAAGAAATAACAAAAAGAATTATAGCTAGTATGCCTTATTTACTTAAAGCTAAAGGTACTATTGGTTCATTAAAAGGTTTAATAAATTGTTATGGTATTCCAAGTAGTATTTTAAGAGTTCGTGAATATGGTGGATTACAAAAAGATAATCACAAAGCACAATTCGAGATAGCTAGAAAGTTTACTAAAGCTTTAGGATTTAGAGCTGGTCAATATATAGAAACAACTTGGGTAGATGATACTAATAGTGGTAAGAAACCTGAAACGGTTGAAATGAGATTTCGTTCCGTTTCTGGTTCAGACCAAGTTCTTGTACAAAAAGATTCGGATTGGGCTCTTAAATTAAAAGATAATGGTTCTACAGATAATTACGGAACTGTTTCATTTATGTTATCTGGTTCTGGTGGATATAGAGAAGTTAGTTCATCACTATTACCAGTATTTGGTGGTGAGTATCATTCTGTAATGTTGAGAAAATCAAAAATTAATACAGAGTTATTCCCATATCCATCATTTGAAACAGGTTCATTAGCAAATCCACCATTCTTTACAGGAACAAATAGTGCTGAACGTGGTGAGATTCAAATAGTGAGTAGTTCTAATGTAGCTAAAGTGGGAAATAATAGTTTAAGACATAGAAACACCTCAAATGATGGTGTATCATATACATATTTTTATAGAAATCCAGGTGACTTATACCCTACATACACAGCTTCTGTAGCCGATGTATCAACAGGTGATACCTACATATTTAGTGCTTACGCTAAAGCTTCAGGTAGTACAGTTGATTCAGTTGGTAGTATTAATTTATTTGAATTAGACAGTAATGAAGAAGTTGTTAATTGGGATGAAGAATTTGAGTACTCAACAAATGAAGGTGGTATTAAATCATCTCAAAAAGTTGGTTTAAATGAAACTGAATGGAAACAGATACAAGTTAAAAAAACTATGAAATTTCCTAATACTACAAAACTTGGTGTACGTTTTGAAAATCGTAAACCAGGTTCAACTATTTATTGGGATGATGTATCGTTAAGAAAGGTAGAAAGTAATACTGATTCTATTACTGACGCTTTTAGATTTGATTTATTTGTTAAAAAATATGACGCTGGTTTAGATAGAATAATATTAACATCAAAATCAAGTATGTTAATTTCAGGTTCATCAGCGGCTACACAATCCTATAATGCGGCGTGGACTGGTAGTGGTGATTTATTTATAGGTGGTAATTCTACATCAGATTTTAGTGCAATTAAATTATCTGGTTCAATGATGGAATTTAGATTATGGACTGAACCATTAGAAGAAGAGTTTTTTGATTTACACGTATCCACTCCAAAGTCATATGTTGGAAATAGTGTATCATCTTCTTACACTAATTTAGTAAGACGATACTCATTTGATGATAACACAGTTCTAGCAACTAATGCATCTATAAGAGATACAAGTGCTAATCAAACTTATACACAGACAGGTAGTGCTCAAGGATTTAGTGGAGCTAATACATTTGAATCCGTTATAGATAAAACAAAAACTATTATACCTAATCACGGCCCTAATCGTAGAATGGCCACAAAGATTAGAATAGAAAATAATTTTTTAAGTGGTAGTGGTGCTTCACTAAATAGAAATACTAGATTTGACCAAAGTGCAAATGATTTCTCACCAGTTGATTCACCAAAGTTGGGAATATACTTTTCACCTGTTGATGTTATTAATGAAGATATTGTATCATCATTTGCAAACCTTGATTTTAATCAGTTTATTGGTGACCCAAGAGATAATTTTGAAGAAGAATATGATAAGTTAAAAAGTATATCAGATACATACTTCCAAAAATATACAGGTAGAAATAATTTTTGGGATTATATGCATATCATCAAATTTTATGACCAATCTATATTTAAACAGTTAAGTAAATTAATACCAGCAAGAGCTAAAACTCATATGGGAACTTTAATAGAAGGTAATATTTTCGAAAGACCCAAGTCACCTGTTCAAAGAAACCACCCAAGTTTTACCGAACCTTTTTATGAAGACAATATAAATATGACTGTGCTTGAAGCAGACCACGAAGATAGTGCTTCTATTGTTTCAATACAAACAGAGTATCCAACCTATACTGGAGAAATAGATAGTTCTGATACGTTCTTGAAACCTTCACTTTATAAGTTTGAAGCTAACGATAATTTTGATGATAGAAATTTATACATTTCAGGTTCAGCAAAATATGGTGGGCCTAATTACGTATTTACTGAAGCGACAGCTTCT
>Ga0308019_10001727_pt1 | contig 12881 bp, 10 predicted proteins | sample Neamet284_FD_203135 | JGI IMG/M metagenome (GOLD analysis project Ga0308019, IMG submission 203135) | Marine microbial communities from water near the shore, Antarctic Ocean - #284 | ecosystem: Environmental > Aquatic > Marine > Unclassified | place: Southern Ocean | collected 2014-10-01 | reverse complement strand
TGGGCATCTTCTGCTTCCGTGATGGTTCCATCTTTGGAGGCGGATTTCACAGCAGCTTCGAGGTTCATCTTTGCAGCGTCCTCCTCGGTGATGCCAAGAATTTCTTGGAAAGAGCGAAGTTCAACGAGTTCTTCTTCGGTGATGATGCCATCTTCCCAAGCAGATGCGTAGGATTCAAGCAAGAATTCACTGTAAGCCTCTGGGTTGAGTAATACATCTCGGATCAATCCATGATCTGGACCATCATCTGATTCAGACATTTCGAGAATGGCAATCGAGCGACGAACTTCCTTGACAGCCATGTCCTTGAGACCGTGGCCGGCCCAAACGCCACCAGCGGCGACAACGGCTGCGGCGAACCAGCGCATAACGTCAGGATTGACGAGTTCTCCGGGTTCGATCAGATGGAAAATACCGAGCACTACCATTGCAGCACCACACATCACTTCCACCCAATCGTTCAAATCAGGTTCATCATCAAACACGGAAAGGCGTTCGTCTACCATGCTTTCAACGTCGTCTACCATGCTTTCAACATCGTCGGTCATAATTCTTCTCACGCAAAGGTAGGTCTTAGGGATGTCGGATTGAACGGGTTGAGGCGTTGTCCTTTTGGACTGTTGGCGCAGGAGGCAATCCATGGAGGCGGAAGGACGAGCAGTTTCGGGGCTTGATTTGCCCCCAAAACTCTTGAATTTCCTGCAAAATAATTGGGGGATCACCCACCTCCACCCGCCTCAGCAAGAAGCGATGCCTAGCGTCCTAAGTGGAACCAACACACTTCTCGCGATTCCAACTGCAAGCGGCAAGTCACTTGTTGCTTACATCGGCATGATGAAGCGTTTACTTGTGGACGATATTGGTTCGAAGGCGGTGTACATTGTCCCTCTGAAAGCCCTTGCCAGTGAAAAATATGACGACCTTTCACAGATGTGTTCAGCCGTCGGCTTAACCGTCGGATTGGGCATCGGCGACGCTTCCGCTGAAGCACGAAAAATCGATGAATGTGATGTGCTTGTGTGCACATCAGAAAAATTGGATTCGCTTATGCGAAATCGTTCAGAGATGATGGCGAATGTTTCGATTGTGGTCGCTGATGAATTTCACCTCATGAACGACGGCACACGTGGACCGACATTGGAAATCAACCTCACACGTCTCCGCCATCTGAGGCCCAAAGCTCAGATTATTGCGTTGTCAGCAACGGTTGGGAACTGTGATGAACTGGCCAAATGGCTTGAAGCAACGCTTGTCCTCTCTGATTGGCGCCCAGTCGCTTTGGAATACAGCACCTTCCATGACCTCCACCTCGAGCCCCGTCTCGTTCAATCTTCTGCCATGAGTTCAGATGGTGATTCGCTCCAACCACCTCGCGACATCGAAGGACCGAAATCACATCCGACCTGGGTCGTTGTCAACGATACCCTCGATCAAGACGGGCAGGTTTTGGTGTTTGTTGGGACACGAAGAAGCGCTCAATCCGAAGCATTGAAACTCTCAAAGCGTGTTCAAAAGAAGCTTACGAAAGAAGATCCAGATCGCCTGAAACGCCTTGCTTTGTTTGCTGATAGCCTTGAGGGCGGTCAACAAACAGCGATGGCCGAACGTCTGGCAACTGCCATTCGAGGAGGCGTTGCCTTTCACCATGCAGGCCTTACACACGGCCAAAGAAAATCGATTGAAGGTGCTTTCAAGGAAGGTTTGTTGGTTTGTTTAACCGCTACGCCAACCCTTGCCGCCGGTGTCAATTTACCTGCACGGAGGGTGCTTGTTCGCGATCTGAAGCGTTGGGATGACGGTATGAGCCGGCCACTCCCGGTCATGGAAGTTCGTCAGATGCTCGGGCGTGCTGGACGGCCGAAGTACGATGCCTTTGGCGAAGCATGGGTGCTGTGCAAAGGGACGGATGGATGGGCCATTGCCGATGATGTGAGTCAGAGGTACTTTTTCGGACCTGTCGAATCAATCACCTCCAAATTAGCAAGTGAACCAGCACTGCGCACTCACCTGCTTGCAGCGATTGCCACTGGTGGTTTCCGTCACCGTGGTGAACTGGGTGACTTTTTCCAAGCCACCTTCCTTGGTGCCTCCGTATCGCCAACCTACCTCAAAGAACAACTCGACGGCATGCTCGATTGGTTGGTGGCTGAGCGCTTCATTCGCCGGGTCGGTATCGATGAAGCCTATGCAGCGCGCCGTGCCGACGAACATGCTGGTGCGGGCGGATCTGAAGATTGGGACGATACCATGCCCATTTGGGCCACCATCGCTCAAAACACCGGCGGTGTTGACCTTCAGCCGGCCAATCAAGTGCGTCACACCAGTGTGCCAAAGAGCAGTTCTGCTTTCACACAAGCCACACTTGGCTTCACACAAGCAACCGACCTCGCCCAAGTGGGTGGTTGGGATCATCCTGCAGGCGTTGACCATGACGGCATGGTTTACGAAGCCACCATGATGGGTGAGCGTGTGACACAAATGTACCTCGATCCACTTTCTGCCTCGCAGTTGCGAACTGGCCTGCGCCGTGCAGTACGTCGCCTTGTGCGTCAAAACGCACCTGTGACTGAGTTTAGTTTGCTTCAACTAGCCACGACAACCCCCAATTTCAATTCGCTCTGGGCCAAAAACAGCGACATGGAGGCGAACTCGATGTTGTGGTTGAAAACCAATGCGATTCAAGAAGAATTGCTCACCGATGTGACTCTTGAAGAGCGACTCTTGGGGTATGTCAAATCAGCTTGGATGCTGGAAAAGTGGACCGAAGAGGAAACGCTCAGGGACATTGAAACCGACCTCGATGTCAGCCCTGGCGATGTCCACCATCGTGTCGATTTGATGGGTTGGTTGCTTGCAGCGGCTCGCCAAGTGTTGCTCACAGACGATGTATTTTCAGAAGATCATCTCGCCGAAATTGATCAACTTTCAACGATTATTGATGTTCTTCGTCAGCGAATCCGTCACGGTTGTAAGCCAGATCTGCTCAACCTTGTCAACATTAAACACATTGGCAGAGCGAGGGCGCGAGAGTTGTCAAAACTAGGTTTGCGTTCTCCCAAAGACGTTCTCCAAATGACACGAAAGCAACGCAGTGAGTTGCTTGCTCTTCGAGGCTGGGGCCCCCTCTTGCTGGAAAAAATCTTCACTGAAGTTGAAAAGGTGATTCAAAAGCAGGAAGGCGTTTCAACTTCGCTTTCAAGCAACCAAATTCACGATGATGATGTGCCTCTTCAAGGCGAATCACCATCGGATGATTGAAACTTCACCCCTTCCTCGGCATGGTATGGATGAAGTGCCGTTCCCACATTTCCTCTGGCAATCTTCCGAGCCCGTTATCGGTGCATCGTTGACTCAAGCCTTCCTGAAAAACCGTCCAACTGAACACTGGGTCTTGGTTGGTGAAGGGGTTGCTCAATGCCATGCTCAACTCTGGACGGCTTGGCACAGTGCGGTGCGTCGGCAAAACCGTGGCACATCATTGGCAAGGTCGCTTGATGCTGAATTCTTGAGGTACTTGTCGGGGACACATCACGTCTCAGAGGCCTTCAAGCGAGCAGGGGTTCGCGACGGTGATCAGAAAGGCTGTTTTCTGGCCTTACCCTCTCCAGATGGGCCAACCGATGTTCTTCCATTCTCCGATGGCGATGAACGCTCGACGTTGTCCGCACAAGCGGCTTTGCTCGCCGAAGCACTCGGATTGGAAATCATTACCGAAGAGCTCGAATGCAACGCTTCCGGTGCCCAACGCCTCGGGCTAGAACTGGTCGATTTCTCCACCCTCACATGCGACGCCCTGATTGGCCACATTGTGTCTGCAGAGTTTCATTCATGAGGCTCGCGTTGGAGCAGGGTTCAAGCACTGTTGGGTCCACCGTTGTTTCATGGTGATGAGTGCAAGCCCAACCGACGGTCATAAATCAGGTACCGGTCGATACCTCGAACAGTCCAAAATTCAGGCCGCATTGGATCAGGCTCAAGATCTGGGCGCATCCTACGCTGAGGTCCGATTGATGGCCATCACCGACTCAAGTGTCGCTATTCGAGATGGGAAATTAGAACGGGCCATTCCTGGTCAAGAGATTGGTGTGACGATGAGGATCCTCGCCGATGGCGCATGGGGCGTCCATTCGACCACCGATGTTCTTTCCCTCCCAAGCCAAGTCGAATCCACCGTTCGCTTGGCAAAGGCTGTTGCTGCCCGCAGAGCCTCCAAAGACCGCCCTGTTGCTCTCGCAGAGGTGCCAATCTTCGAAGATGAAGTTCACTGGAAACCTAAGAAGGATGTTCGCAATACGGACCTGGATACCAAACTCCACCACTTGATGACCCTTCACGACAGTGCAGCTGAAGATGATCGAATCGTTTCTGTGACCTGCGGTTGGCACGATGAACACCTCCACACTGAACTGCTGACATCCGAAGGGATGAACCGCACCTGGTCGTATCAACGTTCACTGATCAACGCCACAGTTACGGGCCGAGATGGCGACGATGTCGTCTCCTATAGAACAAGGCACGGTGGGCAAGGTGGTCTTGAGGTCATCGAGTCATGTGACCTCGGGGAACTTGGACGAAGCGCTCAAATCGCAACCCTTCGTCTGCTCAAAGCAGAACGCTCTCCGTCGGGTAAAATTCCACTCGTGGCAGACCGCGACCTGACAGGCGTCTACATCCATGAGGCATTGGGTCACCCTTGCGAAGCAGACCTTGTCGCAGCAGGGGATTCCTGCCTCGATGGCAAGCTTGGTCAAACCATCGGCAACAGCATTGTCACAGTGGTTGATGATCCAACCCTTCGTGACGGTTATGGCGCTCACCCAATCGATGACGAGGGCCTTAACACACGTGAAAAATGTTTGATTAAGAACGGTGTGCTCACCGAATACCTCAACCATCGAGAAACCGCTCATCACTTTGGAATCGATCCCAACGCAGGTGCTCGTGCTCAAGACGGACTTCACCATCCACTCGTACGAATGTCAAACACCCTCATCCAAGGAGGCACACACAACGACTTGGATGAATTGATCGAAGACATCAGCTACGGCGTGTACGCATGTGGCTCACGCGGTGGACAGGTTGACACGGGCCGAGGTTCGTTCCAGTTCGCTGCACAAGAAGCTTGGCTGATTGAAAACGGTGAACTCACAAAACCTCTCAAAGACGTCAGTGTCAGCGGTTTAACCCTTCAAATCTTGAAAGATGTTGATGGATTGACAAAGGATGCTCGCCTTGCAGCCCCTGGTTTCTGTGGGAAAGGGCAAACGGTGCCTGTCGGCGACGGCGGTCCGATTATGCGAATTTCTCAGGCTTTGGTGGGATGATCATGCTTCCAGATGACGCATTGGATCGCATCAACCAAGGTTGCCGCAGCATTGGCAACCTCTGCAAACAAGAGGGCGTTGCTCAGTGGGAAGTTGTGGCTTTCCAATCCTACGGCCACCAACTCGATATCGAGGCGGGTAAAATTTCACTTGCTGCCGGTGGCGGAGAAGGTGGGTATGGTATTCGCGTCTTGGAAGATGGTCGCTTTGGCTACGCTTACCTTGTCGATGCTGATTCAGCAACCCCTGCCATTAAGCAAGCGCTCGACATTGCTCGTGCTTCACCATCTGTCGCTGGTTTTGTCTTGCCAAGTGCGCAAGACGCAGCCCCTGTCAACGGTTTGTGCGATCAACGGATCCTCAACCTTGGACCAGAAGATTTGCTCGAGCAGGCTGATGCAGTGCTCAGTGAAGTTGCATCATTGGATGGTCGGGCCGTCGTAACCGGCGGTGGCCTTGGCGTCGGTGCGACTGCCTCTGCCATTCTCTCCAGCGAAGGCATCGACGCATCTGGCATCACGACTTCACATGGACTCGGCGTCCAAGTTTCGATTGATGCAGACGACGAATTAACCAGTTCCTATGAGGGTGATTCAGGTCATCGGTTGTTGCCTGACGTTCCTTCATGCATTGCGAGCGCAGTCAACTGGGCTCAAGTCACTCGAGGTCCAATCGAAGTCAGCAGTGAGCCTCATGAAGCACCTGTTATGATGACCAGTGAAGGTTTTTCACCCTTGTTTTCGATGGTTGTTCCTACCGCCGTTCGTGGCGATCGTCTGGTCCGAAATGAATCGTTCTGGTCCGGGAAAGAAGGAACAATCGTGTTGGCTGACGACCTCTCGCTCATTGATGATGGGCGAATGGACGGTGGCAAATCATCAAGCGCTCGTGACGGGGAAGGCGTGCCTACCCGTCGCCAAACCCTTGTCGATCAAGGGCGCCTCGTCGGTTCCCTCTGGTCGACCCGTGATGCTGCTCAACAGGTGGCTGAAGGTCGTATTGAACGCGCCGAAACCACTGGCTGTGCTGTCCGTGGAGGGCACCAAGCACCACCCGGCACAGGATGCAGCGATCTTACGATGACTTCGAAAAACGGCGGCCATGCACAAGACGCTCTCTTGGAACGAATGGAAGACGGTTACATCGTGCACAGCGTGATGGGAGCACACACTGCCAACCCTACAAGCGGTGACTTTTCAGTCACAACAAGCACAATTCTGCGTGTTGAGGGCGGTTCGATCCTCGGCCCCGTCAAACAGGCTGGGCTGTCTGGTAACCTCGCTAAGGCGCTTTCAGCAGATGTTCACCTCGGCGATGAGGTGCGTGTCCAAGGCTCGTACTCCTCTGGAAGCATGCATTTGCCAGATGTTCTTTTAATGCAAGGCTTGAGAGTTAACCCCGCGTGATTGACTTCTTCAATCCGCCAGTGTTTGCTGTTGGTCAAAAACTTCAACGGCATTCTTTAAGTCCCTTCGTCGGGTCTCTTTGTTACTATGGAGGTCAAGGGAGTGTACCAACTCAACCAATCCGCACGAAAGCCCGCAGCCTGTTCTCTGAACAGGATTCAAACGAAAACATCTGACGAGGTGCTTGTTTATGTCTGAAAAGTACGAAACGCACGTCAACGCCATTCTCAGTGAATGCCCTGATGCAGACCCAAAAGAGGTCGCCGAGGCATTCGCCAAATATGAGACGGAGTTCTACATTCCACCACAGGATGCTATGCGCTCAATCCTGCGTCGATTCAAAGGCGAACAATCTGTTCCAACCAACAAAAGCCCTTCACAGGGAGGATCTTCAGCCCCTCGCAACTCGAAGAAAGTCAGCCGTTTGAGTGAACTCAGCGGGGATGACAAAGACATCGAAATCGAAGTGGAAATCATCTCCCACAACATGCGGGAACAAACCATCCGTGGTGAGGAAAAGCAAATTGCATTCGGACTTCTTGAAGACAACCCTTGGGAAGAAAACGGAGAGAAAACCCGATGGGAGTACAAGGATTGGGGGCCAAGCGCAAATCTCGCACCTGGTTCGATCGTCCGCATCGAAGGTGCTTCGGTCAACGAATACCAAGGTCGAATGTCGCTCAACATCAATCAATCGACACGGATTGCCATTGTTCGAGAAGGCACCCGTCCAGTTGTTGCGCCAGGTGAGGCTCAAGAGATCAACTCTCTGCCAGCTGATGGCTATGTTTGTGTCGTTGGCCGAGTGCTCGCCGCTCGCCCTGATCAAATCCACAAGAAGGATGGTTCAGGTTCGCTCGACATCACACGAGGGCGCATTGCTGACGAGAGTGGAACGATTGGTTTCCTCTCTTGGGAGCCATTCGAACATGAAATCGGAAGCCTCCTCAAGATTGATGGAGCCCAAGTTCGTACCTTCAGGGACACTCCAGAACTGAACTTTGGTCGAACGACCAAGGTCGAGGTGTTCCATGACAAGAATTTCGCAAATGCCGATGCCTTGTCGCAACAAACCGTCCTGACCATCTCTCAATTCCGAGATGGAGCAAGGGACATCGATGCAGTGGTCCAAATCACTGAATGGGCCAAGCGCTCGTTCACACGGGATGGCGAAGAGCGATTCTTGTGGTCTGGTCAAATTGCAGATCCAACCGGTCGATGCAGAATGAGTGCATGGAGCGAATTGCCCATCACCGACGACAAGCTCCCGATGACGGTCCGTTTGAAGGCCGTCCGTGTGCGTGCATGGCAAGGAATTCCTGACATCACCGTCGATACAATGGATCAAGTGGAAATCCTCGAAGAAACACCGTGGGATGATTCACTCGACCTCACCAATCATACAGCAGAAGTCGATCTTCATGAAATGGCAACCGGAGGCAGCCGTGTTGGCGTCTCCACATCAGCCGTTGTGGTCAGTGTCCGAGAGGACTCAGGTTTCATTCAACGGTGCACAGAGTGCCGCCGTGTCCTACGAGAAGGCGCATGCGCCGAACATGGACCGAACGATGGAAACAGCGACGTTCGCTTGCGCCTTGTGATGGATGATGGGCGCTCAAGTGTTTCACTTCTCACCAACAAAAGCGCTACGCTTGGCTTGATTGGAATGGATGAAGGTCAAATGAAAGATGCGGTTGACGACGAGGGGCAGATGGCCTTTGTGCAATCGTTGAGAAGTCTTTTGCTCGGCCGAACCGTTCAGGCCTCTGGTCGAACCATTGTCGATGAACAAGGAGCAATGATGCTCGCCGATGATGCAACAATTATCGAAGAAGACGCAGGCATGCGTGCGACTGAATTGCGAGCCCACTGGGGGGTGTCTTGATGCAAGCAGGTGGACGCGCACGCCGACAACCGGCTTGGCACATGCTTGCTTCTGAATTCAGTGAAGCAACATTGAACGAAAAGGGATCGGGAGAGTATGACCCGTCCTTTGTCATCACCAAACTTGGTGCGAAAGTGAACCGTGTGATTGTTGCAGGTTTGCTCGAACGCTTGGAAGTACGTGAAACCTCCAACGGTTCAACCCTCTACCAGGGTCAAATGCGGGATCCTTCTGGCGTCCATTACTTTTCAGTCGGCGATTATGCTTCTGAATCAATGCGCGAACTGACCTTGAAACTCGTCGAAAAGACAGAAGTCGGTGAACCTGTGTTGTTGTTGATGACGGCGAAATCTCGCTGGTATCAAACCGATGAAGGTGCAGTTTACACATCCCTTCGTCCCGAAGAAGCCTGTGAGATCGATGCGAAAACATACGCACTCTGGCTCACTCGAGCCGCTGAAGGAACGCTTCAGCGTATGAAGATCCACAGTGACTCGCTGAGTGCTGAACCAACCAAAGAAGGCCTCAGCGCTGCTGGTGTTCCTGAAAACATGGTCGAAGGACTTCTTTTGTCCCGCAACCACTACGGAGACATCGATACCGAGAATTACACCCTGAACGTCATGCAAGCACTGGACATTGCTGAAGGTCGAATGGAGGCAGCAAGCCAACCAGCTGCGCCACCACAGGCGAAAATCGACGGTGAAGAATCACCGGAAGGTCCTGCCGAGGATGATGCAAAAGACATATTGGTGGCCATTATCGGTCAACTTGACCAGGGTGACGGTGTTGATTTCGAGACCGTACTCACCAACGCGGGTGCTCGTGGCATCGATCGTCAAGTAGCAGAATCGAAACTCGATGAATTGTCAAATGAAGGGACACTCCATGAACCTCGATTTGGCTGGTTTAGAATCGTCTCTTGAGTTGTTTCACCCCCAACATTGAATACCCTCTCAATGCGTGCAGAGGACAGGGGTCAACTGCATGGCTGGAATAGATTTCTTTATTCGTCCCGCATCTGGGACATCGAGTTCTGATTGGGTACGAATACCAAATTGCGATATCCATGTTCGGTTGACGCGTCGATTGACACGAACAATCATTCGTGGAGAAGAAGGCGATAACCTACACGACGAGGGCTCTGAGTCAACTGTTTACACCGTAAGAGGTGAAATCAGCCTTGAAGATTACAAGAGGATCCTCAGCATGTTCCGCAGCGGCCAACCCTACGTCCATGATCCGTTCGAAGAACGCGACGTCAAGGTCTTGTTTTCTGTCATGGAATACGAAGGCAACAGTGAGAAATTCATGTTTGAATTGATTGAAGATATTGTTTGAGGTGATTGAATGCGGAAGTTAGACGAGCAGAGAGAAATTCTCTACGTCATCCGTACCCTCGATGTTTTGATGTCTTCTGGCGTTGGACTTGAAGCAGCACTCCATACCATCGGTACAGGTGGCTACGGGATCATTTCAGAGGACTTCTCCTCGATGATGGATCGTTTGCGAAAAGGTTCTTCCAGAGGCCTCGCTCAAGAACTCAAGGCCATGTTAAAGAAATCAGAAACCGAAGGCTACCGTCGGTTGCTCAACACCATGTATTCCAACGTCACGCAAAACACAGACATCGTTGAAACCTTGCGTAAGCAAGGTGTTCGAATGGAAAATGACCGAACTGAAGCTGTCAAGAAATACATCGAGGAACTCGGCGCAGTCCCTGAAACTTTACTCTCAATCGGAATGATTGGTCCAATCATTCTCGCCATCGTAGGGCTTGTACCTCAACTGCTTGGTGATGGAGCAGAGGCAATTGTTGGCTCGATCGATCAAGGCATGATCAATTCTGTTGTCAAAGGTGGACTCGTGTTCACGCTTCTCGGCATGATGATGATTGGCTTGAAGGCCCATACGAAGGACCCGGGGTTGTGAATTCATGTTGTTTGGATTGCTCGAGACCTTCAATGGTAGCCCTCTTTTACTCTACCTTTCAGTGATCGGTATGGCGTGTGCTGCAGGTGGTATACCACCCATGCTTGAACGCAAGAGGCGCCGTTCTATAGAGAATGCATTGCCCGGTCTTCTCGAGGGTTTGTCTGACACAGTCGGTGCAGGACGTGGTATTCAGGAAGCAATGATGGAACAATCAAGGAACTTACAAGGTCCACTTGGAGCTCTTTTGGTTCAGACCCTCGAAGAAAGCCACTCGTCCTCCTTTGATGCTGCTCTTTCGGCCTTTGCCGCCAAGACCCGTTCCTCTCAAGTCCAGCGAGTGATGGTTTTGATCGAGACGGCGATCGAACAAGACGCCCCATTGCAACAAATTCTTTCCGACCTTTCAATGGATTATGAACGCCTCAACGACCTCATGAACACCCGGGAAGAGGAACTTCTTGGCCGGGGTCTCTTGATTGTGATGTTTGTGTCGATCGGTTTACCAGTTCTGATTGCCTTCATTGTCGGTCTGTTTGCACCTGCATCGAGTGGTTTCCAGATTGACAGTTTCAACCAAACCTTTGCCCTTTTCTTTGGAGCCGCTTCAGCCGTTGCGCTCGGCGTTTCAGGACGCATGCTTGGCCGATTCAAAGATGCTCTTTGGTGGATGCCACTTTGGATTGCACTTTCTATGGGACTTTACCTTGGTGCCGTGGTTATGATTGGAGGTTAAACCGATGACTCAAACAATTTTAGAACAATATGGAACCGTGACGATTTACACTGAAGGAAACCATCCTTCTCCAATTTACCACGTCGACGGCGTTGCAGAACCAAACCCTCACGGAGATCTTCAACTCCTGCTTGATGATGACAACCTCGAAGAAGTCATGTACAACGGTGGAGAGCAAGAAGTCAAAGTTGCACATCGGAAGTATGGTATGTGCCGTACAAACCTCATTATCGACAATGAATCTGGTCTGCAAATTGCCAAGAACATTGCCTCTTACACCAACGTGCCTCTTGGTGACGGCCCAGGTATGGTGCCCATTTTCGATGGTCGCTTGCATGATGGATCCCGTGTGAACGGTACCATCCCCCCGGTCTCGCCTGACGGTCCGACCCTCACCATTCGTAAATTCAAGGAAGACCCTCTTACGATGATCAATCTCATCAAGTTCGGTACGGTGAACACCCGGCTGGCTGCAATGATGTGGGTTTGGATTGAAGGCCTCGACAGCCGTCCAGCAAACTTCGTGATTGCAGGTGGTACTGGATCCGGAAAAACCACGACGCTCAATTGTTTGGGCATGTTTATTCCTTGGGACCGTCGCCTATTGACCGTAGAAGACACTGCTGAATTGCAGGTTTACCACGACCACTGGCTCCGCATGGAAACCCGAAGAGAACGTCCTGATGGAACCTCTGAGATCGACATGAATGATTGCTTGAAGTCGAGCCTTCGTATGCGTCCTGACCGGATTATTGTTGGAGAAGTACGTGGACCCGAAGCAGCAACTCTTCTCACAGCAATGAACACTGGCCACGATGGTTCATTCGGTTCACTGCACGCTAACACTGCCCAAGAAACAGTCACTCGAATGATCAATCCACCCATGAGTGTTCCACCAATCATGCTCAGTGGACTTGATTTGATTATTATCCAAGCCCGTCTTCACGTCAATGGTAAAACGGCTCGTAAGATCACAGAAGTGGCTGAAGTTGCAGGAATGGAAGGCGACAAACCTCGTCTCAATATCATCTGGAAGTACAACGCAGCGACCGACCAAATCGAAGAAACAGGTATTCCGTCAAAACTTCGTGAGACCATCTGTAAAGCAGCCGGTATTTCTCCGGATATGTTTGAGAAGCACGTCTCTCAGAGGGAAGCAATTCTGAATGATATGATTTCGAGAGACGTTGAGGACATCCAACGAGTCACGAAGTTGATTCAAAGTTTCTACGCAAGCCGTTGATCATCCACGGAGGCGAGCCAAGAGCTCATCGATGTGATCAATCTTTGAACGAGCGGATTGCACACGTTCTGAAGCATCCGCAACAGACGAACCAAGTTCAATTTCCGGTTCAGATTTCTCAGTGTCACTGACGGGTTTGAATGCTTCAGCAAGGGCCTTCAGTTCGAGGACAATTGCATCGACTTGTGTGTCTGAGATCATAATCCCTGGAGCGATGCGTGGTATTTCTGCCGGTGAGATAAATCCGAGTTCGGCTCCAATGATGCCAGCACATGCCAACACTCTTGGCCGTAGGTCGACGGTGTTGACATCATACCCTCTGGATTCCAAGAATCGGATGACGAGCGCTTGTTGA
>Ga0308019_10001724_pt1 | contig 12895 bp, 11 predicted proteins | sample Neamet284_FD_203135 | JGI IMG/M metagenome (GOLD analysis project Ga0308019, IMG submission 203135) | Marine microbial communities from water near the shore, Antarctic Ocean - #284 | ecosystem: Environmental > Aquatic > Marine > Unclassified | place: Southern Ocean | collected 2014-10-01 | reverse complement strand
TTGCAGCTTCTAATATTTTTTGTGTACCTAAAACATTGGTTGCAATACATTGATCGGGAAAATCTTTACAAACTTTTAGATCTGTAATTGCTGCTAAATGAATTACACAAAAAATATTTTTAAAATCCTTCAAAGTTATTTTATTGATATCTTTAGTAATATGTTTTAATTTACTATTTCCCCCCCCTCTTGATAACCCTGTTATATTATATTCTGATAGTAAATTCTCTACAAGATTTTTCCCAATTAAGCCACTACTACCTGTTATCAAAATTTTTTTCAAAAAATCACTCTCATTATTTTAAATTTAATTAAATCTTTAACAACATATTAACATTAAAGATAACGATAATTGTAGTAATGAAAAAAGCGTTAATCACAGGCGTCACAGGACAAGATGGAGCTTATCTTGCAGACTTTTTAATTGGCAAAGGATACACAGTGTTTGGAACATTTAGAAGATCATCTACTCCAAATTTTTGGAGATTGCATTATCTTGATATTCATAATAAAGTAAATCTTATTCCATGTGAAATATCTGATTCTGCTTCCATTGCAAATGCTCTAAAAATTTCAGAACCTGATGAAATTTATCATTTGGCTGCACAAAGCTTTGTGGGTGTATCATTTTCTCAACCAATCCATACTAGTAATATTACTGGAATTAGTGTTACAAGAATGTTAGATGAAATACAAAAATTTAATAAAAAAATTAAATTTTATCAAGCATCTTCAAGTGAATTGTATGGAGACCAAAATAATATGATTCAAAACGAGTTAACTAATTTTAAACCATCTAGTCCTTATGCAATTTCAAAATTATATGCATTTTGGATGACAAACATGTATAGAAAAAGCTATGATATGTATGCCGTAAATGGAATTTTATTTAATCATGAATCTCCTATTCGTGGTTTAGAATTTGTTACAAGAAAAATTTCTAACGGTATTGCAAAGATTTCATTAGGTTTGGCAAAAAATTTGAATTTAGGAAACATGGATGCTAAACGAGATTGGGGATATGCACCAGAATTTGTAGAAGGTATGTGGTTAATGTTACAACAAAAAAATCCAGATGATTATGTTTTATCTACTTCAGAAAATCATTCTGTTAAAGAGTTTGTAGATGAAGCATGTAATATTGCCGGTATCTCTGCAACAAAAATAAAATCAACAAAGGATAATTTGAGACCGTTTGATGTTGAAAATTTAAAAGGAGATAATAGAAAAGCAATTAAAAAATTAGGTTGGAAACCAAAAATAAAATTTAAAAAATTAGTAAAAATCATGGTTGAAGAAGATATGTCTAGATGGGAAAGATGGTTAAAAGGAGAGCAATTTCCATGGGATGCAGCTATGGCTGATCAAGATATTTCATCTAAACACAAATAATATTTTGAGTTAATTATTTTCCCAAATACGTTTTTCTATAAACTCTGTGATAGTATCTAAGATATACTGTCTCTCTAATTTTCCTATCCTGTGATGATTTGGTAAAAATAAACCATTTTTCATAATGTATGTTGAATTTGTAAGATTACTAGATACTTTATACTCATATAGTTGAGATGAAGGCTGTTCCACAATGTTGCCTGCCATAATTGGTCTTACTTCAATATTTTTAGATTCTAGAAATCCTCCAAACTGTTTATATGAAAATGGTGCATTATTTTTAATTAAAATTGAATAACCAAAATATGCATGACGTGAATTAGGTAATTCTTTTGGTAGTTGAATATATTCTGTATATTTATCAAGTTTTTTGTTCCAAAATTGTGCATTTTCTGTTCTTATTTCAATAAATTTTTCTAATTTACCTATTTGATGAATTCCAAATGCTCCTTGAATTTCAGTTGGACGCATGTTAAAACCCATATTTAGAAATAAGAATCGTGGATCTATATGTGGAAATTGATTTTTAATTTTATCTTTTTTATCTAGATCTCGTATCCAACCAAATGCACGTAAAGATTTTCCAAGTTCATATAATTCATCATTATCTGTTAGCAACATTCCACCTTCAATTGTTGTTATGTGATGTGACAAAAAGAAACTAAACGTAGACATATCTCCAAATGATCCAATTTTTTTGCCATTAAATTCAGCGCCATGAGCCTCACAAGAATCTTCTATGATAAACAAATTATGACGATCTGCAATATCTTGAATTTTTGACATATTTGCAGTATTGCCTAAAAGGTGAACCGGCATAATGGCTTTAGTTTTTTTAGTAATTGCTTCTTCAATTTTATTTTCATCTAAACAAAATGTTTCTGGATCAACGTCCACAAATACTGGTTTTAACCCATTATTCACCATTGGATAAACTGTTGTCGACCATGTGAGCGCAGGTGTAATTACTTCATCACCTGGATTTATTTTTTTAGAAAATTTAGGGTTTGTTAAAATTGCTAAAGATAATAAATTTGCAGAAGAACCTGAGTTGACCATAATGGCATGTTTTCTACCGACATATTTTGCAAATTTTTCTTCAAATTGTTTAACTTTTTTTCCCATTGTGACACAAGTATTTAGTAATGAATCTATTGACTCAATAACTTCTTCGTGATTATATGATGGTACTGCTAAAGGAATTTTAGATTGACCCGCTTTAAAATCATAAGAAATATTTTCAAAATATTCTTTTACTAAATTATTAATTTGTAATATTATTTCATCATTTTTCATTTTTACTTATTTTTTCAATAACAACTTATAAACTAATCATGACTTATCTAATATTTTTTAGTTTAATATAATTTAAAATTATTAATATATTTTTTAAATTATTATGTTAATTATTTGAGTTTATTTTATTTCTTAATATCCTGAAAATAGTGAACATATATGAAATACATCCTGATAAATTTAATTTTATAAAAAATCCACTATTTTTTAAAAATAAATTCATACCTAGTTGTTTTTTACAGTTTAAAGTCATTGGTACCCATGGAAAAATAACTCCATACCAATCACTGTTTGTCATTTTTATGATCTTGATCATATTTCCACTTCTTGAATCTCCTCCATCAAAAACTTCCATTAATACATCATCAATAACGTGTATTTCGCCATATCTTAGCAAACTTAATGCATAAAATGTGTCTTGTCCGAGAAATGATTTAGTAACTTTACATTTTTTTATAGCATATGTTCTGTGTAATCCATAAAAAACTTGACTATGTCTACATTTTTTAAAAAATTTATTAACTCTATCGGAGTATATTCCTGAAACTGGAAAGCAGTCCATATAGGCAGCTCTTGCCTTAATTTTATTTTCTATCTTTTTAAAAAATGTAATATTTTTCTCTTTCTCTAAAATATTTGTAAAATCTCCAAACATTTTGAGCTTACTAACGCTAGTTACTATTTTTTGATCTGATTCAAGCACATTAAAATTTTTTTCTAAAAATTTAGGTGATAATAAATCATCATCTGCAATCCAAATAAAATACTCTCCTAATATGTGGTCTAAAATAAAATTATAATTATTGAATTGCCCTATATTTTTATCTTGTACATATAATTTGATTCTTGAATCTTTTTCCATAAATTCTTTACAAATTTTTACTGAATCATCTGTAGATGCATTATCTGATATTATTAATTCAAAATCATTAAATGTTTGAGATAATATATTTTCAAGTCTTTTACGAATAAATTTTTGACTATTGTATATAGGAAGTCCAATAGTTATTTTTGGCTTTTTTGATTCCTCTTTAATTTCTTGATTACTGTATTTTATCCAATTTTCCATTTAGCTTCACCCTTATTCCATAATTTATTTAAAAATTCTTTTTCTTTCATAGTATCCATATGTTGATAAAATCCATGATGTTGATATGCACTCAATTGATTAATCTCTACTAATTTTTCTAGAGGTTCTTTTTCCCAAATAGTTAAATCATTTTTTATATGATCAAATATTTCTGGTTCTAAAACAAAAAACCCACCATTTACCCACACATTCTCTCTAGACACTTTTTCTTTAAAACTTGTAACTTTTTTTTGATTTATTTCTAAAACTCCATATTTTTCTGGTGGTATACAAGCTGTAACCGTAGCTAAAGTTTTCATTTCTTTATGAAATTCAATCAATTTTTTTATATTTAGATTATTTAATGTATCACCATAGGTTAAACAAAATGTATCATTAACTAATTTTTGAATTCTTTTGAGACGACCCCCTGTCATTGTTTCTAAACCTGTATCTATACAAGATACATTCCATGATTCTTTATTTTCTATAAAATACTCTTTAATTTTATCCCCTTTGTAACCACAACAAATAATAAAATCATTAATTCCATAAAACGAGTATCTTTTCATTATATGCCAAAGTATTGGTTTACCTCCTATAGTGCACATTGGCTTGGGTATAATTTTGGATTCTTCACCCATTCTTGTTCCATACCCGCCTGCTAAAATGACTACTTTCATGTTATCCAAATTTTAGCGTTTTATCATTATTAAAAAATGTGACTTGATTGTATTTGATATTTTTTTAATTAAAGTATAAAACATTGTAATTTTTAAACGCTTTATGACCGATTCATTAATTTTTTGTGATTCCAGTAGTGTTACTGATTTTACTTCTATCACTTCTTCTAATTTTAAAATAATTTCATTTGATATAACTTCACATAATTTATTAGATTCTCAAAAAATTAACCATGAATTAGTTGAAGATTATTTAGAAAACGACAAATTTTTTATTAATGATATATCTATGAATTTTTGCCAAAATTGGTATAAACAAAATTTTTCCCAAGAATTTGTTTATGATGATCTCCATTTAGGTTCAATGATTGAATTAGAAATGAATTCATTTTTTTTAAAACAATTAAAAAAAATTATCGGAATTAAAAATATACTTGATAAAGAAAAACCTAAATCTATAATTGCTACTGATTCATTATTAAAAATATGTGCTTTTTTTGATCCTAATAATTATCTGATAAAATCTAAGTTACCTGTTATTTCTAAAAATAGTTTATCTTATGATAAAGTATTTTTACCCATAAAAATTGGAAATAAATCTATCACTTTATGGTTACCTCGTTCTACTGCAACTAAAATTGCAAGAATTTTTGAATTTATTTTAAATAATACATTTAATGTAAAATTTAATAATTCAAAAAAACATGATGAAACTATTTTATTACTAGATTTAACACCAAGACCTTATGATCTTTTTTTAAAAACTTTATCAAATAAATTCAGTAATGTATTATTATTAAATGATGAAGTTACAACAACTTGGAATTTTAAAAATATATCTATAATAAAAAACTCAAAATCAAAAATTTCAAGTTTATATAAATTTAACACAGATAAAACTAATAAAAAAATTACTACCACTCAATCTAAAATTCATAAACATTTAGATGATTTATTAAATGATAAAAATATTGAATATTTTTCTTATCACGATATTAATTTTTGGGATTTAATTAAATATGAATTTACAGAAATATGTAGAACGAATTTTACTAAATCTGTAAAAGTAATTGAATCATCATTCTGTTTTTTTTCTAATGTTAATCTAAAATATGTCATTGCTCTGTATGGTAATGTTTTTCAACAATCTATATCGTTTGTTGCAAAAAAATGTGATGTGCCTGTAGTTAGACTCCAACATGGATTAGATCCATTTACAAATTCTTGGAGTAAATACTTGCCAATTCATTATCCCTTACATCAGGATAATCTATTTCATGCTTTATGGAGTTCATATGATAAACAATACTTGTCTAACTCTAAAGTCATAACCGATGAAAAATTAATTGTTATTGGAAATCCTAGATATGATGAACTATTAAATTCTCAAAAAACTCTCCCTACTAATAACACTCTTTTATTATCCTCTAATTTTGGTTATTTCCCTGATAGTTTATCTGGAGATGATACTAATGAATCAAAACAACACAAAAAAATCTTTGAAGAATCTTGTTATGTTTTAAACAGTATAAAAAATAAAAAATTAATTATTAAACTTCATCCTGCAATAATTCCAACATATGATGTTCAAGAAATAATAAAAAAAATTAACCCAAAAATCCCTGTATACAAATCTCAATATATTATTGATTTGTTACAAAATTGTGATGTTCTAATTAACATGGGCTTCTCTACTATTTTATTTGAAGCGATGATTCTTGGAAAACCTACTATCACAATCATGACTGATCCTGAATATTATAAAGATGATGTAATAATTAAAAATGAAATTACTAAACCCGTTTATAATTCTCAAGAATTGAAATCTGCAATTGATTCTATGTTAAATGATAAAATTTTTAAAGAAAACTATGTTCGAAAAGGGAAAGAATTTGTTCAATCTTATCTAGATAATCCTGGAAATGCATCTAACTCCCTTGTTACATATCTAAAGAGCATAAAATAATTTTTCTCGCATTAGATATTAAATCTATTTCTATAATTTTATTATTATTTTTTGTTTTGTCTGTATTATTAATAGAAAAATATATTTAAATTAAACAAATTCATTTTTTTATCCTGATAGTAGGCATATGATCTTTTTAATAATATTTTATAATAAACAAAAAATTGATTATTAACATATTGGAAAAGAAAAATAATTTTTAAGTGACAATTTAGTTAACCAAGAAGATTTATCAACTATTTTAATTGAAAATCATTTAAATAAATTATGATTACTTTTATAAGTATAATTTAATTAAATAATACGCTTGCCATTAGATGACAAATTTTTTTCTTATATTATGTTAAATAAAAATCAAATTTCTGAGAATATGGATAAATTTATGAAAACTTTATTTCCTATTTGTAGAAGTATAACTGGAAAAGGTGTAAAACAAACTCTTGAATTAATTAATGAATTAATACCATTAGAAATTAAATATACTCCAACTGGTACTAAAGTATTTGATTGGATTATTCCTGAAGAATGGAACATAAATGATGCATATGTAAAAAATTCAAAAGGGGAAAAAATAATTGATTTTTCAAAATCAAATTTGCATTTGGTAAGCTATAGCATTCCAATTAAAACTAAATTAAGTTTAAATGAATTAAAAGAACATCTGTTCACAATTAAAGAACAACCCGATGTAATTCCATATGTTACCTCCTACTATGATAAAAATTGGGGTTTTTGTTTACCTTATAATCAATACATTCAGCTTGATGATGATGGTTTGTATGAAGTTTTTATTGATTCAGAATTTTCAAATGGGAATCTGATTTATGGTGAATTTCTTATCCCTGGAAGATTAAAAGAAGAAGTACTGTTAACCTGTTATGTTTGTCATCCTTCAATGTGTAATGATAATCTTTCAGGTATTGTTTTACTTACATTTTTAGCTTCACATTTAAAAAAATTTCCGTTAAAATACTCGTATCGTTTTTTGTTTATACCTGAAACAATTGGTTCCATTACATGGATTTCAAAAAATGAACAAAATCTTTCTAACATAAAATTTGGTTTAGTTTCTACATGTTTAGCTGATTCTGGAAATATGACTTATAAAAAAACTAGGAGCGGTGATAATGAAATAGATAAAATTACTGAATATGTTTTATCTTCACAAGCAAAAGATTTTAAAATTATGGATTTTTCTCCATTAGGAAGTGACGAACGCCAATTTTGTTCTCCTGGAATTGATCTTCCAATTGGGTCACTAATGAGAACTCCTTATTTGAGTTTTCCAGAATATCATACATCAAATGATAATTTAGATTTTATTAAAATTGAAAATTTATTTGATTCTCTTTTAAATTACTTGGAAGTAATTTTTATCATTGAAAATAATGAGATTTTTAAAAATTTAAATCCTAAATGTGAACCAAATTTGGGAATACGAGGACTTTATCCTTCATTTGGAGCTGGAAATAAAAAAACTGAATTAATTAAAGCATTTTCATGGGTACTTAATTTTTCTGATGGTAAGCATTCATTATTAGATATTGCAATAAAATCAAAAATAGATTTTAAATTAATTAAAAAAGCTTCTGAAATTCTTTTAGAAAAGAATTTATTGATTTTAGATTAAAAATCATAAATAATTATGTTTAGTACATTCTTTATCTTAACTTATTTAAATTCTCTATCTAATTTTATTAGTTTTTTTACAAATACACTTTTCAACAAAATCGTTCTTCCTTTTTATGGTTGCATCAAAAACTATATACTTAAAGATAAATAACTTAACCTTCATGATATCTATTAAGAATAAATCTCTAATTTCAAAAACTATCCAAAGCAAGTGTAAAAAAATTAAATTAATTCTTTCTGACGTAGATGGTGTTTTAACTGATGGTGGAATGTATTATTCAGATCAAGGGGAAATAATGAAAAAATTCAATACTCGTGATGGGATGGCAATTTTATTATTAGAAAAAAATATCCCAACAATTTTAATTTCTGGTGAAAATTCTAAAATTGTTATAGCCAGAGCAAAAAAAATTCATGCTGCTGAAGCATTAATCGGAATAAAAAATAAAGAAATTTTATTACCAAAACTGTGTAAAAAATATAATGTTAAAAATTCTGAAATTGCATACATTGGTGATGATTTAAATGATTTTAAAATTATGGAGAAAGTAGGTTTTTCTGTTACTCCTAATGATGGAATTGAAAAAATTAAAAAAATTGCTGATTATATATGTAAAAAAAATGGTGGTGAAGGTGCATTTAGAGAAATGGCTGATTTAATTTTACAATATAAAATGTGATTTAGATTAAAAAACTAACATAAATTATAGTAATTTTTAGATATGTCAATGTCTTATGAGGATTGGCAAATATGGGGAAGAAAACCTACTCAACAAGAAAGAACATTGGTTGATAGAGCCACTGGAAATTTACCTGAAATGGAAAGCACCAAACAATTAGTGGATTTAATTTCTTCTGTCTATAAACCAGGACAAAAAATTTTAGATGTTGGTTGTAATGTGGGTCATTATCTTAGAGGAATAAGACGTATTTTTCCAAATGCCAATTATGTTGGTGTAGATGCATATGATCATTATGTAACTAAAGCCAAAGAACTTTTTTTGAATGATAATTACTCTACATTTGAAGTAAAAGATATTTTTAATTCATTATATCCAAAACAACCTTTTGACATTGTATATTGTTGTAATGTTCTTTTCCATTTACCTGATTTTAGAAAACCTATAAAAAATATTCTTGAAAGTACCAAAGATGTATGTTTTATTCGAATGCTTTTGGCAGATTATACAACAATTGTAAAATTAGTTTTTTCAGATGAATATTATGATGATGGTTCTCCAAAAGATTTTAAATTTATGAATACGTGGAATAAAGATTATTTTGTTAAATATGTAGAACAATTAGGATGGAATGTAGAATTAATTTCTGATGAATTTAATTCTACTACATTGCAAAAAGAATTTGAAACTGTAAAAATTGAAAAATCTGATAAAGGAACTCATATAATTGCAGGTAAGCAGGTAGTTGATAATATAGTGTGTAATTATACATGGGTGAAAATTACAAAAATTTAGTAAATTTTAAAATTAATATCCTCTAAATTTTTTCCTATTTGCTAATTCACAATCCATAACACGTATTTTATCTGATCCTAAAGCTTCATACAAATTTTGAGATCTATCTACAATTAATCTAAATCCATCTTCCTCTACAGATGAAGCATGATCTGGTCCTTTCATAGTTCTATCTAAAGTAAAATGTCTCTCAATCAAACATGCTCCAATTGCTATCGTTGATGTACATAATGCAACTCCTTTTTCATGTCCTGAATATCCAATGGGACAATTATATCGTTCTTGTAAACTAATTATTTGTTTCAAGTTCATATCTTTATTTTCAGTTGGATAGCATGAGACTGCATGTAATAATGCAAAATTATTGTGGTAACTGCGAATTAATTCTACTGCTTTATCAATCTCTTCTAAAGAAGAAGCACCTGTTGACATAATAATTGGTTTACCTGTTTTACATACTTGTTCTAGTATGTCTGAAAATGTTAAATGAAATGAAGCAATTTTATAAATTGGATTATTTAGTTGCTCTAATCTTTTAACTGCGGTAACATTACAAGGTGTTGAAAAACAAATTATGTTTATTTTTTTTGCAAAATCATAAATTTGTTCTAATTCATTTTGTGAAAATTCTAATGCTTGTTTATGTTCTCGATAGGTTTTTCCAAATGAATTAGGACCTTCATATGGCATATCTAACATTTCTTTTGGATGTGCCTCTTCTACATCTTTCACTTGAAATTTTACTGCATCTACACCGATATTTTTTGCTCTTTGTATCATTTTTAATGCAGTATCTAAATTTCCATTATGATTTAATCCAATTTCAGCAACAATAACTGGACGACATCCTTCACCTATCGATACATTATTTGTTAATTGAATTTTTTCCAATTTTATCAGTTTTTGTTAATTAATTTAACTTCTTTATTATCTTTATTGTATCTTTTAAAATCTTCAATTATTTTCAAAATAAAAATAATTAATAATAAATATCAAATAAAGTAATGAATCCCATTGATTACAGGTATTATACAGGCTAGAATGAATTCAACTAGACTTCCAGGTAAAGTTATGCTTCAGGCATGTGATAAATCTTTTCTTGAACTTATGATTCAACGAATTTCACAATCTAAAAAACTTGATTCAATTATTGTTGCTACAACTATTAATCCAAATGATGATGTAATTTCTAATCTTTGTGATTTATTACAAATTACTTGTTTACGAGGTTCAGAAAATGATGTCCTTTCTAGATTCAAAATGGTTTCTGATAAAACAAACACTGATCTTATTGTAAGACTTAATGCAGATAGTCCTACGATAGACCCTAAAATTCTTGATCATACAATACAATTCTTTTTAGAAAATAACTACGACTATGTTTCTACAGGATTTCCTGCACCTAGAACATATCCTGATGGTTTTAGTATTGAGGTTTTCAGTTCAAACATTCTCAATAAATCCTTTCTTGAAGCAAAAAAAAGTTTTGAACGAGAACACGTAACTCCATACATATGGTTGCACCCTGAAAAATTCTCAATTTTTCGTTTAGATTGTAAAAAAGACTTTTCTAATTATAGATTAAATTTAGATTATTATGAAGATTTTCTTTTTTTAAAAAAATTATTTGAGGCATTATATCCTACGAATAAATCATTCACTCTGGAACAAATAATTAATTGGATAGATAAAAATCCTGAAATATCTAAAATTAACAAATTACATATTTCAAAAGATATACGATTGATCAAATAAAAATAATTTAATCAGTCTATTCTAAAAATTATATACTTTAATACAAATGAAGTTTTATTTATTTAAAATTATCTTCTAATTATATTGTCTATTTCTTTTTAAGTTCTTTACAATTTATTATCACTTAAATCATTTTTATTTAAAATTTTAACTAAGATGTTGTTTATTTTTCTTCAATAACTATTGATTTAAATGAATTTAGTTAACTTTGAATATTTCTTTAATTTTAAAGTTTTTTAAAACTTATTAAAATTTTTTTGATATATTAAATGTTAAATTTTATAAATTAAATTATAATTCTGATTTTACAAAATCAATTGATTTAACTGGTGATGGATCAATTTTATTTAAAATAGCCATGTACATTGTAGAGCAATCCAGAAGATAGATCAACGAAATAATTTTTGTTAATATGCTACCATTAACAGAATTAATTTCTCTAAACTTGATATTATTTTGTTGAAAAAACTTTTTCATAATATCCCATCTTTCTTTAGTTTTAATATGATCATCTTGACCTCTAATAAGAATAGGTTGAACATCTGTTTTATTTTCCCATGCGACAATTCCATTATGACATGCTTCAATTATATCTTCAGCCATTACGTGAATTTTACTATTTTCTTGAAGTGAATTTTTAAATCTGGTAGCAGCTGATTGTAAACCATAAGGATAATAGATTATGGGAATAAATTTTATCCATTTTGCTAAATTAACTGATGGATTAAGATCTGTGAGATTAGAAGACCTAATTTTTTTACTTAATTTTTCTAACTCTAATATTGATTCTAAAATATCATCCTGTTTGATTTCAAGGCTAATGTGGAATACTTTCAACATGGTATACAAATAACTGGTAAATGATAATCGAGGAGAATGATATTGATTAACAAATATGTGTTGAATCTTATTTTTTAAACAATATTCTTGCATTTTACCACCTGAAGAAAATGCAATAATTTTACTCCCTAATTTGTGAGCTGATTCTAAAATTGATATTGTTTCATCAGTATCACCTGAGACACTTGTCACAACTACCAGTGTATCTGAATCAACTGTTTTTGGTAAAACATATCCCTTTACAACATTTACGTGAATATTTGATTTTGATAAAACAGCTGCAAAAATATCTCCAATTGCACCCGAACCACCCATTCCAGCAAAAATAATGTGATTGATATTTTGAAAATTAATTGATTCTTGCTTAATGTTAAACGATTCACGAGCAATATTTGGCCATTTATCATAAATTTTATACATTTTTTCTGAATCATATTTTTCTAAATCAGATATATTCAATATTTTTAATCTATTACATACAATAAAATATCTATCTACACTAAATTTACCTATTAGTTTTTAAAAACCTATATTTTTTATTATTATATGCAAAATGTTACTGGATTACGAACTGTGGAATGGAAAAACAACAAAGTGATAATGATTGAACAAACAAAACTTCCTAATGAATTAATTTTTGTAGAATATGATGATTTTAACCAAGTTGCAAATGCTATCAAAACTTTGATAGTTAGAGGTGCACCTGCAATTGGAGTATCTGGTGCATTTGGATTGGGATTAGCTGCTTTACAAAGTAAAGCAACAACAAAAGAAGAATTACTCTCTG
>Ga0308019_10001722_pt1 | contig 12903 bp, 12 predicted proteins | sample Neamet284_FD_203135 | JGI IMG/M metagenome (GOLD analysis project Ga0308019, IMG submission 203135) | Marine microbial communities from water near the shore, Antarctic Ocean - #284 | ecosystem: Environmental > Aquatic > Marine > Unclassified | place: Southern Ocean | collected 2014-10-01 | reverse complement strand
TTACTATATTTCCGAAAGCTCCCGTAGTTGTCGTAGAACCTGTAACTGCTAGTGGTGCACCTGTAGCTTTACCAAATGCGTCTACTGGAGTAGAAGGTGTTAATGTTCCACCTGAATAATTAGTATCATTAAGTACGATTCCTGTCACTCCACCTGTTCCTGAGGCTTGAGTGTAACTTGCTCTTGCAGCTTGTGCTACAACGCAGCCAATGCCTGTTCCATAACCATTTGTTCCGTCTGTAAACCATTCTAGATTGTCTACCAGGTTGTCTGGAGCTACTGTTGCATCCAATTGTGTATTAACCCAAAAGGAATAATTTGAACCACTTGAAGGGATTTCAATTGGGTTTGAAGTGTCACCTGTAGTATGAGAATCTATTGTATTTGCTCTAGTGTTAATTGAAGTAATATTGGTCTCTGTAATTGATCCTGAAGCTCCTGTTAGTCGGTTAATTGTTATTGTAGCAACCATAAATAATCATTAATTGAATCGTTTAAAACTATTTTCCTTATCGGAAATCTCCACCAAGATTTCTACGTCTTATAAAATAGTTTAATACCCACTGCGGTAGGGAACGTTTACCATATCTTTCTTGCATACGGGCTATTGATCTCTTACCAATTTTGTTCTTTTTTAATCCCAAGTTAAATGACGGGTACATTATATCGGTATCATCAAAGTTATCATGTCTCAATCCCAATGAATGTCCAAACTCATGTATCAATATTGGAACTAGGGGTGGAGTGGATAATTTGGATAAATGTACTCCAGGTGACCAATTCCATTCGTCGTTAATATGACAATCTCCACTTATCTCCCCTTGTCCTGGGAAATATGCGTGTGCAAGAACTCCTTTTTTACCGTCAAAATGTGCCAAATCCTCAAACTCTACGTTAAAGTCAACAGATACATCTGGGTTACGTTCCCTTCTAAATTTCAATCCACTAAGCTGTAATTGCCAAGCACGTAAGGCTACTGTAACAGACCTATCTTGCCAAGATTGCTTAAAGTCGTCTGAATGACTATTCAACCTGTAACTGATTTCCCCAAGTGGCCATGAATGTGGCCATTCCTGTATTCGATCATCTATGGTTTCAGAAAATTGGAATGTCTCGCTATCCTTTACAACTAAGTTACATCTGGTGTTCATTCTGCAAGTGTTTTACCATTACCACAGAATTTTGAACCTAGTTTGATTGCGGTAATTGTTCCACCGCTACCAATACCAACTCCTAACATTAGTAGGAAAGCATCGTAACTCTCTACCATTTTATCTACAAATTTACCAATGTCTACACTTCCCGTAATGGAGATACTGTCAATAATGTTAGGTTGTGAAAATACTATGATCATTGTAATTATTGCACCAATTGGGATTAATGCTAAAACAGCTATTATTAATCCAGTAAGTATTTCTTGTCTACCTAAGAAACCAATTGAACTTTCATTGTCATCTACACTCATGATATTCACATGGAATAGTGGTTTATATTATTTATCTAATTCTTTATTATAAGGACGCTCTAATATCCACGTACTATTGCATTTATGACATAATATACTATCGTCACTACCTTGATCCAAATACTCCGAAGTACACTCTGGACATCTTATCTTCATGGTGGTATTCCATTGTAAAAAGCAATACACAATCCAACCGTGGAGAATAATGTTCCTAATACAAATCCACTTAGGAATTTTATTTGTTCTTGGTCAGTCATAATAAAAAGAAAAAAGGAGGTTAGTCCTCTAAGTGATTTTGGTAAAAGTTGTTATTCTCTTTCCATTCGTTTGATATTGGTTCAGCGATTAACTCTTGTACCTTTTTGTCCTCGTCAGTAGCGGATCTGTTACCGTATGATTCCATAAACTCAAAGTATTTGTCTAATGCTTCACTTTGATAATGTATCAAACCATCTGTTCCAAATCTTAACTCATTCTCACGTTGAATATCTGCTTCTGTTTGTCCATTTACACTCATATCACAACCAAGTTGCTTCTTGTATGCGTCATGGTGCTGTCTGTCATTACAAACTTCTTGCAAATTGATGTTGAACGTTGTACTTGTAAAGTCATCAAAGTTTACTGCTTGTACATCTTTTGTATAGACATCTTGTAGACTGAATTGATAATCAGCATCCCCTGTTGGGAAGTTTTGATAACCTACTCCTGCCTTAAACACATGGATTTGAGCTCTACATTCCTCAATGGCTAGGACTATTTCAAGCACTTGGCCTTCATAGGAAATGTTGTTGTATGACCATTTGTCAAAACTAGACTTTGTTACTTCTCTTGCTGTTTGGAATGGTGCTGTGTTTACATCCATACCTTGTTGACAAGTATCAAGTTCTTTGAGCAAATTCATGTGAACTGAGTCTCTTGCAGTTGCAATTCCCTTGTCGAGTTTCTGTTCAATTTTTTGAATGATTTTCTCGTTAGGTGTCAATTTTGCCTGTTCGATTTTGATTGCTTCCAATGCTGCCTCATTGAGTTTTTGAATCTCTTGATCATATTTCTGTTCAGAAAGAAGATCTTTGTATTCCTCTATTGTTTCAATGTCGAATTTTTCAGGTGTTCCTTGCCAAACACAATGGAACTCCACTGCTATCTCGTCAAAGTTACAGACCTGTCCATGTGATTGAAATGGAACCACTACGGTATATTCCTCAGCATTTACAAAAGATAAAAAACCTAATGCACCAACAGAAAAAACAATGTAACCTATTAGTAATCGATTCAAGAGAGTTTCTCCGTTATCAAATCACGAAGTAACATTCCTTTTTGGGTTGCTTCAACTTTCAATCTTTGATGTAATTCATCGTCGATTTGTATTGTTTTTGTCATTATGTAGTAAAATGATAATGGTTTTCTATAGTATTGTATTAGTGTAAAGTTGACTATTAATCAAACCGTTTTGGTTTTTGAGCTGGGTGTTGTAGTTTTTTAACAATTATTTTATCAACTTGTTCTTCTGTAACTTTTTTTTCTTGAACTTTGATTGTACCTTTAATCACAGCAAGTGGTCCGACACCATGACCACAACCATTACCGTGTTTGAAAGCAAAAGCGATAGGTGGGGAAATTATTTCCCCTTCTTGTTTATTTCCACATCTTGTACAAGCAATAGGCATAATTACTTTTTTATTAATGGAATAGACTAAAAGTGTTTTTAGAATAAAAAAAAGAAAAAAAAGGAGTTTAGAATCCTAAAATGAAGTGATTTTGTAAGCTCCAACGTCAGAGTGTGCTGGTTTTGCTTGGAATCTAACTAACAAGTCAGATTCATACAAACCGCCTACTGAGAGGTCAAAGTTTTCAATTGTCAAATCTTCTCTTAATCCGACTACTTGTGCAATGTCTCTTTTAACGACGAGTACAGTTCCTTGTTCAATCTGTGGGGTTTCCCATACATTTCTCAAGCCGAGAGCTGCTGCCAATCCACTGTTGTTTACAACATCAGTATTGTCTGTAGGTCCTACTATGAATCTACTTAGGAATGGATATTCACCGTTTGTTCCAGCGTTTCTAATTGACTCCATTGCATCTGTTGGATGAATGAACATTGTGTCTGCTCTGTTTCTTTGTTCACCTGGGAATTTACCACGGATGACATTGATAAGAGCTTCAAACTCAGATTGTACTGGAGTTGCTAGATCGAGGTTTGCTTTTGTGTCAGTTGGAACTTGACTATCAGCAGTTAACGTTCTGATTAGTTTTTCACCAATCATGTAATAGAACTCGTTACCAGCGTTTTTGAGTGATTGCTCAACTGATAAAAAGTTATTATCTTTTACATCGTTTCTGTTGACAGAGATTGTTCCTCTGTAAGAGTTGTTTGTACCAGAGGTATCGAGTTCGACGGTTTCAACTTTACCACCTATTGCTGGAGGAGTACCACCACTTTCTTTGTATATTTCTATACCTTTCTGTGCTCCTACTGCTCCACCAACTGTATCAGTATATTTTGTAATTGGCACATTCACCTTTGGAGTGTCCATGTCAATTAGTCTGAAATACTGTTTCCAGTCAGACCAAGGTTCTGCTCCTTCCAAGATCTCGTCTGCAATTTTCAAAGCAGATAAGGTGTTTGGAACTGATACAGTTTCATGTAATTGTTTGCCACCAATGTAAGGATTGGTTGCAGCCATATCACCGATTCTGATACCATATTGGGAGTACCATACCTTGTCTAAGTTAGGGTTTAGTTTTCCATCTTCGAAGCCGTTCTGGCTATGACGGTCAAAGATAACACTCATTGGAGTTTCACGGATTGGTCTGAATAAATCAAACTTACCGCCATTAGCTTGTGCTTGTTCTGCACCAAGCATTAATGCTTCCTTTATGTGTGCCATTTCAGGGAGAGCTAAAATACTTGCTCTATTGTGTTTTGGTTTAGAACCAGCCATTTTAGAAGGCTCCCTCTCTTTGAACGTCGACAATGATAATGTCTCCTGCTGTACCAGCTTGTAAAGCGGTTGCGATAATATCGTCACCACTTGCGTCGGCTAGTTGTAAATCTCCTGATCCGTCACCAGCTAATTTTGCACCAAGGGTGCAATTTTCACCGATTCGGGCTGGACATCTACCTTGTGTTACTACCACTATGCCATCACCTACTAAGCGACTTGCTTTTGTAGTGTTATCAGCTAGTGAAGCTCCACCACTACCAAAAATTCCATCGTTATCACCACCGACAATAATGCCATAAGCATCTTGTCCTGCGGTATCAACTTTGTCTGCTCTTGGTAAGAGTTCAGCTGAAGCAGCGGCTGCTAATTTACAACAGCCACCCATTTCCATGTCTACTTCATTTGCGATTATGTTTATCACGGAACTTGACTTATGATCGATTGGACCACGAGCAAGACCTGGATAAAGATTTGTCATAATCGCTCTCGAATGAAATCCCTTAAAGGTATTTTGTTTACATACAATGTAGTTATAATTTCAAAAAAGAAAAGAGAATTACTCTACTTATTGATAAGGAGAGTTAGAAATTAGTTTATCCAATTCCAAAATACTCTGTCTTTTTGCTTCAAGGGAATATTGTCTCTCATAGATACGTGGACTACCTTTTTGTGTATCAAGGTTGTTTACGGTTCTTGGAAGTTCGGTCTCTTGAATTTTAGGAGTTTGTTCTCTTGCAGTGTGCAAATCTAATCCGAAAGGAGCAGTTTTTGCTTCTTTAACTTGATTGGATAGGAACTTGATTGCTTTGTTTTGTTGAGTGATTTGTTCTCTCAACGGAGTAACATAAGCCTCCATATATTTTTTGACAGTATATTGCATCTGTTGAATTTGCTGTGGAGTGTTCATTGGAGGTATTTGAGGCATATTTGGAGCCATTTGTTGTGCTAACTGTGGATCTAATCCTGGCATCATTGGTGGAAATCCACCTACTTCCTTCATTTGATCTTCAGTTTTCATTTCAGGGGCTTCCAAGTCACCTACAGGTTCTTCAGTTCCCTCTTTTGGGAGAGGACCGCTATTGCTTGTAGATTGCTCACTACCTTCGTTACCACTTTTGTCGCCATCTTTTAATTCAGCTTCGTGAACAAATTTCTCGCCTTTTGGTTTTATGAATTTACCTTGGGCTGGTGTTGGTTCTTCATTAGCGTCCATTTCTTGAATGGCAGTTGATAAGAAACCTTGACCGATTGCTCTTTGTGCTGGATCTTGATGACCCATTAATGTAAAAGCAGTTTCAACAGTTTTTCGGAATGTGGGTGTTGATCCTCTAAGGAGCGGTTGTGCTTCTTGTATGGATTTACATTCTTGTAACTTTTTCATTATTCGCACTCGTATGAAATAGTTTAAAGGTATTGTTATATGGGCTGAATGATTGTAGTTTTGACACCTGGCTCCGCATGAGGTATAAGATTGCCATGCCATACTATTCCCCTTGGATCAGTTACCACCCAAGTTAGTCCAATGTCGTCCAGTTCCCCTAGAATTACACCCCTTGGAATAACACAAATCTCACAAGAACCGTCATTGCATGATCCGTCACATGGTCCAACTGTCTCACTTCTTGGGGAGCCACCGTTTATCGACACAGCTGTGATTTGACCATTTGCTATCAATTGATTAAGTTCAGGATCAGTTTCCATTATTAACATTTGAATTGATTTGGTATATGGATCAAATTCACTGTCCAATATGGTAGCACCTGTTCTCCATTCTGGATTATGGTTAATGTCCATTCCATGTCCTATTGCTGTTCTTGACATTGCCATTAGTTCTGAAGCTGCCAATAACCTTCTATACTGTTCACCTTCTGCTCTATGGTCAGTTATTGCCTCCTGACTTGCTCGGACTAGATATATTACGCCACCTGTTTCTTGAGCCATTGCCTTGCTTCTTTCCAAATAGTCATCAGTTAACCAGCCAAATTCCTGTCTGACTTGTGCTAGAGCCTCCCTGATCATTTTAAGCGGTTTACGGTAATAGTTACGATGTCCTGTTCTTTGTGACATTCCACCGTCGGGTTTGATCTTATGCAATGAACCATAATGTGATTTTGCTCCAATTTTTCTATGGACAGTCTGAATATCAGCTAGGGCAGTTGGAGTTAGGGAATCTGCTTTAATTTCCTCTGTACCCTTCCAATAACATATACAGTTAGGGTGGGTAGTGGAATATCCTAACCCCTCACTTGGAGGAACGGGACGATTGGCGGTATTACTCATATCGAAAATCTTACCAGCGAAATCATAACATACGTCATCTTGATCATGATTTTGGTAGATATACTCCATGTAGGAGGGTTCTACCTCATTAAATTGTCCGCTTGGCTGAATACTTATCGCTGGTAAGTCTAATGGTTGCATCTGTGAATCCTCAATGTCATATCTCCATGGCTGTGTTGCCTGTGTTGTCCATGGCTCTACCCCCAAAGTTGGAGGTTGACTGGATAAATTATTTGCAGTTCCAACCCAATTGGTGTCGTCCCCTTGATATTGTGTATTTGATAAATTATACGTATGACCGACATTGCTACCATTTAAGGAGTATATGGGATCATTTGTCTTAACTGAACCTAGGGGATCAGGTGTCGGATTGGTAGGGTATGGTTCTGTAGTTCCTAGGGTATTTGGTTGGAAGTATGGTGGACTTCCAGTATCTGGAACGAGGCTGTTAATCTGTGGCATTAAATCTAAACCCGTAATTTTAGGTGGCCAATCACTTATTGGTTCTTGTTCCTCATAGTATGCTATTGCAGCTCTTTGGGCTTCTTCATGAGGAATACCTCTACCTAGTAGATATTCCTTCATTTGAAGAATTTTAGTTAGTGTTTCTTCTGACATGGACAATTTAATTTCGCATCCATTAATTGAACTTTTAATGCTTCCAAGTATCTTTTTGCACCTATGCTTGTTGGAGCTAAACTGCCTGGAACGCTTGAGGTCTCAAATGATATTAGTGGTCCAGGTGAGCCAGCTCCGTTATCGCTTCCTCCTTCTGGGGATCTTCCACTTCCTTGTCCTCCTTCGTCTAAATCTTTGATATTATTGTTAACTTCAGTAATCTTTGGTAAGAACGGATGATCAGTAGATTCATGTATAATATCTCCGCAGATTTCACAATTATCCAACATAGTCACCTTGTCTCCAATGTTGTGATTTGTTTGATTGCTTAAAATTATTTTGGAAATCACCCCTTGTGGATTGCATCATGGAATTGTATGTCTCGTCACTTTGAGGTGGCGTACCCATGGTTTGATTGCTAAAGTTGTCAACTGGACCTCCTCCCATATCATTCTGTGGGAGATTGGCATTGTCCTCTTGAGGTTGTTGTTGCTCAGTTGGGGTTGACATTAGTTGATTCATGTATAGTTGTTCAGGGGAATACATTTGTTCTAATTGTTCGTCCATGTCCTTGGTAATTCCTAATCCTGCTTGGATAAACAGATTGTTCAATACTACTGGATCTTTAGGTAGTGGAGAGTTCATGTATAATTCCAAGAGTTTAATTTGGTCTTGTACGGGAATGTCCTTTTTCTCTACCTTGCCAAACTCTATTTCAAATTTAAGATCGTCCCATGTTAGCCAAGTCATTCCTCCTGTTTCTGGATCAGGTAATGGATTTGCCTCATACCATGGTTTGAATATCTTTTCCATTAATTGTTCTTTGATTGAAATTGGGAAAGCGGACAATCCAATCTCGTCTAATGCAGCTGAAGATCGAGCATTGGCAAATTGATGGGATTCTGAAGATCCCTGCTTACCTCTGAAATCATTTAATGCCTTGAATATCGGACCAATTGTCAAATCAGTAAATTGTGCTGGATTAAAGTTTCTTGCCGCACTACCTAACTCTTGTACTTCCACTTTGGTTCCAGCGATTACATCTTGACCTATATCTAAATTCTCAACCTGTGATTGCAAACTACTTCTTTGTGCTTCGTCTCCTGCTTCTACTGTCCATAGGTTGTGAGAAACATATCTTTGCTCGGCCAATTGCATGGTATATTGTGTAGCATATTTTCTATCAAGTAGTGATTGTAATTCTCTTTGTTCTGTTTCTCCACCGTTGAGAGGCATATTGAACAATCTTGGCGAAGTCATGGAAACTGCAAAGCCTGTACCAAATGCTGAAGCGTCAACCTTGTTCCAAGTGAAGTGTAATATTTCTGAAGGATTATGATACCCCTGATATTCTGCTCCTCTGAACTCATACTTGTATGGAGTTCTTTGTCTGTCCCACCATATTCTTGAGAAGGAGGAAATTGGAATGTGCATCAAGTCTTTGAATGATCTTACATTTTGTATTCCCATTCTTGGTTTCCATACGGAATTTCCATACCATAATAATTCTTTTACCAATTCGGTATCAAGCGTGTCAAAATGTAGGTCTCTAGTAAATTTCTTAAAGTGATCTACGACGAATGTTTTTTCAGCTTTGATATAGTGAGCTCCACCTGTGACTTGAGATGACAGGTGATTAACTGCAAGTTGAGTATCTTCATCTAATTGTAATCCTGTTTTTTGTGTTCTAAATGGGACAGCTGGAGTATCAAATGTTCGGGAGGTATACCCTTCTCTTGAATAAGAACCAACTGTGGAAATTTCTGGACCCCAAACAGGTTGGGATAATCCAGGGGACATTTCCATTAAGCTCTGTAACTCTCCTAAAGGTAGCTTAGGGACGTTGACTTTAGCAAAGACACGGGAGTTGTTATTTTCAATAACACCCATCTTGGATAAACCATTAGTCAATCTAGTTCGCCAAGTCATGTTATATCATTAACTGGCTAGTTATTATTAATTTTGCATTGTGTATTAATTAGATATAAGTCACCACTTTTTGGTTCTGTAAGGTATTTCCCACCGTGTCCCTTGTGGGGTTTTTTCTTTAGTATTATAATGCAAAAACATTTGTAACAGAATTGATGTTCCTTCCAATTCTTAGATTTGGGAGATTTTGAATTTTTAAAACATCCTGTACCATAGTTATGACCTAAACACGTTGCCACGCCTTATATTATAATATACGTACTTTATATATCATTAGAATATTATAGTTGATTCCATGCACCGTTGTATAAGACGTATGCCTTGTTATTGTCATTTTCATAGAATATAGAGCCATCAGATACTTCACTATATCCATTTCCACTTGTTAAGAATCTAATAATTACAACTCCTGAACCACCTGTTGCTCCTTGTATGTTATCATTTCTAGAACCTCCACCGCCTCCACCTGTATTAACAGTACCAGCAACACCGATAATTTCAGGAGAGTTTCCTTTTCCACCTGCACCACCGCCACCGTTACCACCTGCTGATACACTTGCATCAGAAGCTCCACCGCCTCCACCTGCATAGTAAACTGCTAAACCTGTAATTGAATTAGATAAACCAACTCCACCTGCTCCTCCGATTGAGGCACTAGCTCCACCTGCACCTACTGCTCCTGCTCCACCTCCGCCTCCAGCAGATGATCCACCACTTAATCCAGTTCCACCGTTGTTCCCATTAGATGAAGATCCACCACCAGAACTTCCACTAGCGTTACCTCCTCCACCTCCACCTGAACCACCAGAACTACCATTGGTTGCTTGTGCGGTTTGATATACTCCTCCTCCTCCGCCTCCAATAGAAGTGATTGTTGAGAAAATTGAAGATGTACCATTAACACCGTTAGTTGCCTGACCTGATGAATTATTACCATCTCCACCTACTCCACCTGCACCTACTGTAATTGAATATGATTGAGCAGTTACACCAAGAGCAGTTCCACCGTAATTGGTTTGACTCCCTCCTGCACCGCCACCGCCTCCGATTCTTCCACCTCCACCGCCACCGCCTCCGACAACGAGATATTCTACGTTAAATGCTGATGTTGGTGTAAATGTTCCACTTTTTGTAAATTTTAATACGGTGTAATTTCCATCTGTGCTAGGAGTTTCACCAATGGTTATACTAGACCTTTCTGCACTCGTTCCAATGATTCTGTTACCTGCTACAAATTCCATGTCTATACGTTCACTCCCATATCAGATAAAGATTCTATACTAATCAATCTATAATCCCCACTTATTTTTTAGATAAGTATGTAGATTTGAAATTTCTGTTGCTGAAAGGACTCTATTATATGCAATAAGTTCCCCCTGTTTAGAATTTGAATATCCACCACCTGTAGATTCTGCTCCAATTAGCCAGTTTACAAGATTTTCATTCATTGTGCCAGTTCCCATTAGTGTACCATCAATGTAAACTTTAGTAGATGACCCATTTCCAATACAAACAATAGTATGCCATGATCCGTTTAATCCTGAAATTGCAGGAGAAGTTGTAACAGTTCCAGAATTTTCAAGTGCCAAACTTCCAGTAGTATAAGTTCTTAATTTAGCACTTGCAGGGGATGTAGAACTAAACATTGACGTATTATTATCTGCTGGAACTACACAAGCCAATACTATAGAATAACCTGTTGCATTGGACATACTTGCAAATGTTGAAGCCATGTATCTGCTTCCAACAAAGTCAATAACATCTAAAGAGTTTTTATTACTAGCAACCCATAGTGGTTGAGCTCCACCTGTTGCCTGTACGAGATTAAATCCATTTGAAGTTTTATCAGCTACAGCAGATATTCTGTTAGATGAATCTTTTGTGATAGTAGATACGTCACTAAAGTCATACCATATTGTTAATCCTGATGGTTGAGTAACAGGTGATTCTAAAGTCCATGTAGCAGGTGTTGTAACCGTTTTTGAATGAACGGTTACTACAGAAGTAGAAGAATATGAATTTGCTTGAATGAAATATGTACCACTTGCAGTTGTAGAACTTGTATATTTTAAAACCCAACTTCCTGTGCCACCTGCTTGTAAATAATATTTTACAAGTCCGTCATTGTCAATTTGTATTCTGTATTTGTCACTTGCAGATCTTGAGCCACCTGAATCATAGTTTTTACTTCCACTTTCATAAACTTCAACTTGTGATCCACCTGCCATATAGATACTAAAATCTGCTTTATTTTCTGGACTACCAATATAATATCCTAAAGTTCCTTGGTTAAACCCTAACATAGTTGAATTTGTTGATCCTGAACCTCCTGAAAACTCAATCATAAATGTGCCATCTCCAACCGTAAATGTATCCTCACTTTGAATTTTACTTGTTCCCCAACCAGAACTTCCTGTTCTTGAAATTGTAGTTCCTGAAATATTATAAGCTACGTTTCCTGTTGTTGACCAAGTAATATTTACTGGTGATTCACTTAAAGCATCAAACCAATATCTATTAGCAGTATCTTTCTCCACTAGGATAGAATTGTCTTGTACGTTAGTTGGTTTGTTTTTGGTTGATTGTTCTCCATTGTAAAAATCCACTTGGTCAACTGTAAATTGTATTGGAACATCACTTGTATTACTTTTTGGGTTTTGAAATGTCAAATATCTTAATCCAGCAACAGCAGATGGAACTGCCTGTGATATTGACCATGCTGATGTTAAAAATTCATCTGTAAACCAAGTGATTGTCATTGTATCATTAGATCGTTTTATTTCTACCCAATAATTTACCCCTGTTGATGGTGTGTATGTTGTTTGGTATGATCCTGTATTGTTCAAACCTGGAATAGCTTGATTATTAGCATATACTGTGCCATATCTATTAACCTCACCATTATCATTCCATATTAATCCGATAAAGTATTGTGACCCTGCGTGTGAATCTATGTCTTGATCTGTACTTGATATTCCACTATAACCATAAGCGTTAGAAGCACCGACCACGCTGAAATTTACTTTATGATACCTCAATACCCAATCAGTATCAGAAACATTTCCTGCACCCAAATCATAAGCAACTTTATTATTTGTGTTAGTTCTATCCATTTTTACAACCAATTTATCTAATCCTGCATTTACATAAATATCAGGTACTCCAACTGGATTCCAATCAGCAGGACTACTTGATCCTGTAAAATCATCTTCAAATGTTGGTATAATAGCTACATCACTTGATAACTTTACAATTCGTTTGGAATCTAAATATTTAATGGCCATTATGTTCCTTCCTCTTTCCATGTATTAGACATATTTGCAGGATCAGTTACTCCGTTGTAAAATTCAAGTACATCACATACACCTTGCATAGTAAATCCTGAATATGAGTTGGTAACTGCATCTCCAAATTTGAAATATTTTAATCCTGTTGCTCCACTAGCATCAGTATATGAATTGTTTTGTAGATCTCCATCATAGGCATCAGTAGTTGACAATGATATAGACCAATTACTTGATGAAGTTCTTTTAATTTCTGCATAGTAATCAACTCCAGTTGTGAATGATTGTGTCAAATTTGCTGTTGAACCTGATCTTGGATTTGAAGATCCATTACAAGTTCTTGGTCGCCAAAGATTTCTCTGATCATTTGGTAAAACTCTAA
>Ga0308019_10001720_pt1 | contig 12914 bp, 8 predicted proteins | sample Neamet284_FD_203135 | JGI IMG/M metagenome (GOLD analysis project Ga0308019, IMG submission 203135) | Marine microbial communities from water near the shore, Antarctic Ocean - #284 | ecosystem: Environmental > Aquatic > Marine > Unclassified | place: Southern Ocean | collected 2014-10-01 | reverse complement strand
TTAAAATACGTGATGGTTTAGATTGGGAGTTAAATGGTATTATACGTATTAGACCAGACCAACAAGGACGAAAGACTAACGTGAAGGCAGGAATGTCAACTTGGTTTATGCAAGATGAGTATCCTCAGTTTCAAGAAGTGGGTGATCTTGCTATTGAGATTGCAAAAAAGAATAGTCCTTATGAGATGGATATGAATTTATATGATATTTGGAGTGCGAAGTATGTAAAGGATGACTTTACAAAGTTTCATGATCACTGGCCTCACATTTGGTCATTTGTATATTACCTAAAGTTTCCTAAAGGGTCTTCTCCTCTCATATTCTGTAATGGGTATGAAAAAGAACATATAGTAACACCAAATGAAGGTGATATTCTTATGTGGCCTAGTTGGATTCCTCATAGAGTTGATCCACAACCGTTTCAAAAGGAAAGAATCATCATTGCTGGTAATATTTCTCCAGATTATCAACCCAAAAACCGAAGAAATACTAATTTTTGGACTGAAGAAGAATTATCGAAGAAGACGATCTTCTAAATAAACTCTACCATGTCAAAAACACTCAATAAGTATCGTGTGATGATCCTTGAAAATCCAGAAGTTCCAGAAGTTTATCTTCTGCTTGCTGAAGGGTTGTCTAGTGAAGATGCACACGAATTAATCGCAATACATAGAGATCAAGGAAGAACTGACTTGACTTTAGAAGAGTATTATCCTGATGCAGGCCGTTTAGGAAGAAATCCCGAGCTCCATTAATCGTTATAAATAAGACGTAATGGCAAATGAACAATTTTATATGGGTAAAGACGGATTCGCTTGGTTTGTTGGTGTCGTAGAAGACAGAGATGATCCAGACCAACAAGGTCGAGTTCGTGTTAGATGTTTAGGACATCATACAGATAACGTAATTGAATTACCTACTACAGATTTACCTTGGGCACACGTTATGCACTCTGTTACTGATCCTTCTATGCATGGAATGGGTAATAGTTCTTCATGGTTAGTTGAAGGTTCGTGGGTAATGGGTTTCTTTCGTGATGCGATAGAGAAACAGTATCCTCTTATTATGGGTTCCTTGCCTGGAAATCCTATTGCTCCTGCTGACTGGCGTAGTGGTTTTAATGATCCTAGGCATAAGGAGAATGATCTTCAACCATACTATAATGTTGATGGAAAGAATCCAGAAGAGTATGGAGAATATGGCCCATATCCTCTAGGTGCAATTAAGGATACTACTCTTCCAAAAGAAAAACAAACTAAATTTTCCCGTCCATCTGGTCATACCTATGGTGAAACGGATACCTCTAGACTTGCAAGAGGAGTTACTTCCGAAACACATGGAGCTCTAGAAAAAAGACGTAAAACCCGAAGAACTTCTATACCTACCGCAACCAGACCACACATACCTTCCGTAGAAGATGCGTCCGTTCTAGGTACAGGTCGCCCTGATCCTGTAGTTCTTTGGAATGAACCGCATCCAAAAGGTCTTACGAAAGATGCAGACCCCTATGTATCAGCAAAATATCCATTGAACCATGTGTTCGAATCTGAAGCAGGACATATTATGGAGGTTGATGATACGCCTGGCGGAGAAAGACTTCTTAGAGAACACTCTTCGGGAACATTTGAGGAAATCCATCCTACAGGGGATAAGGTTGTCAAGGTTATCGGATCGAATTATGAGATTATTGCTGGTTCCTCTAATGTTCTTATAAAGGGAGATGTTAACCTTACGATTGAGGGAACTAAGAAAGAATTGATAAAGGGTAACTACATTCTTGAGGTAGAGGGTGACTATACTCGTAAGATACATAAGAACGAGAGAGTTAAAGTTGGAGCTGGTAAATCTGGCGGAAACCTAGAATCTGAGATTAGAGGCAACTATTCATACAACATAAATGATGAAGTTAAGGGTAGAGTTGGTAAAGATCAAACCGTTACTGTTCTAGGAAATGAAATAAGAGCAGTTGAGGGTTTCTATAAACATACTGTTACTGATGATATAACACAAAAGACTACATCTGGTTCTATGATAAGAAGTGCATTTTTAGATATTGTAGAAGAAGCTGGATTTGACTTTTCAGTAAAATCTCTAGAAGTAGATATTCGATCTGCGTGGAGTACGACTATAAAAGCTGGAATAGATATAACCGAAATCGCTGGAAATAAGATCATCGAAACTGCTGGTACTACAATAGACAGTACTGCTGGAACGATATATACAATCGTTGGTACTACTAAAGTGGATATTAACCCATAATGGCTAAAGTACATAGACATGGAGATGCAAGATCATGTGGTGCAACCACTGTAGTAAGCGTAAACACTAATGTATTTGCAAATGAAAAACTAATTGCGGTACATGGTAATTTAAACACTCATGGAGCAGGAGCATTAGTTGCTGGGTCTAAAAACGTATTCATAAAAGGAATCGCTGTTGTAAATCATACACCCGATGCCGGATTAGCTGACTCAGCAGGTCATAATCCCACCCCAACTGCAGCTGGTTCTGCTGATGTTTTTGTAGGAGATTAGAATGGATTTTAAAACACCCAACTTGCCTGGCGCAAACGCATTTTTTAATGCAGTCGCATCAAAAATAGAAAGTATAGACATTACCGCTATAGCTAACAAAGAAACAGATGCTGCAGAGGTAATATCTGCCCTTAAAACAAACCTAGAAGATTTGAAAGCAAAAACTAACCTTGTTATTCCTACATTACCTACTCTACCATCATTAAACTTACAGGCAGAATTAACTGCACTAACAGGTTTAACGGCAGGAGGTAATCAATATATTAGTAAGTTATCTTCTATAAGTAATAATTTCGGTTCTGGTCTTACTGCTGGCGGATTTAGTTTAGATAGTATAGTATCTGAAGCATCTACTACTCTTGCATCTGCTGCAACTGCTTTATCAAATGGAACATCCAGTGTATCCTTATCTTCCGCATTATCTGCAAAATTACCAAACTTCGAATTGCCTCCTGGCGCAACTGAAGCGATAGAGAAAGCAAAAGCATCATTACTCGCTGATTTACCATCATTAAAAGAACTTGCACATTCTTTTTCAGAAAGTATAACAGCAGAAGAACCAAAAGGATTATATGGTGATAAATTAGCAAGAGAAACACAAGCATCAAATTTAAGTAGTTTGATGTCAAACTTGGAATCTGCTGGAAAAGCATTTGGTGCAAAGGCAAGAAGGTTAGAAGAAAAACTTAAACAAACAAACTCAGAGTCTAGGGTCGTTGACCAGATGGACGCATAGGAAAAATATTATGGGTAATAAGAAATCAAGCGAAGGATACACATCAAAAGGTGAACGTAGGAACGTAGTTGCTGGGTTAGGTGATTCTCGTACAGAGATGAATAAACTTAATGATAAGGTTGAGGCATGGAAACAGGGTAAGAAAGTTTTCCTTACTATCACAAATCCGATTAAGGGTGAGAAGAGTAAACCATTCATAAGAAGAGAAGCAAAAGAGATATGGGGAAAATATAGTCCATATTCTATGAAACAAACGTACTAATATTTGTATAAATAGTTCAAAAGATAGGGGTTAAGGTTAATGGCAACGTCAAATACTAATGAAGGATGGCGTAATGAAGATGCTTATAGTGATGCTACTGGTAAAGGCGAATCAAGAGCCTCTCAAATTTATTCTGATCTAGACCTTTTCTTCGGAATGAATAATACTGATAAAGATATTAATATTATTAACAATATACAAGCAGTAAAGAGATCAGTTCGTAACTTAGTATTAATGAATCAATACGAAAAACCTTTTCACCCAGAAATATTTTCTGGTGTCAGGGGAACCTTATTTGAATTAATGACTCCAAATACGGCTATCATTCTCGCAAGACAAGTGGAAGATGTTATTGAAAATTTTGAACCAAGAGCAAGACTCGCTGGGATAACTGCATATCCTAACTTAGACAAAAATGCTTATGATATTAGTGTAGAATTTTATGTTGTCAATGCTCCTACTGAACTTGTAGAATTAACACTTATGTTAGAAAGGTTACGATAATGGCCAATAACCGCAAAATTGATATTACAGATTTTGATTTTGATAATATTAAAACAAATTTAAAAACATTTTTAAAACAACAAGATACTTTTAAAGATTATGATTTTGAGGGTTCTGGTTTAAATATTCTTTTAGATACTCTTGCCTATAATACTCACTACCTTGGTTTCAATGCAAACATGCTTGCAAATGAAATGTTTTTAGATTCAGCAACACTACGTTCAAGTATTACTTCTCATGCAAAAACTTTAGGATACGAAGTAAGTTCTTGTAGAGCTCCTTATGCAGATGTTAATGTTGTTTTAAATGCTGCGTCTAAAGGTTCTGCTACGATGCAGGCAGGAACAGTATTTACTACTAAAGTAAATAACGAAGATTATCAGTATGTAACTATTGAAGATATGACAGCTCAGAATAGTGGGACAAGTATTCCTTTTAATAACATTAAGATTTATGAAGGAACATATATTACAACTAGGTATACTGTAGACTCTTCGAATGTAGATCAGAGATTTACTTTACCATCTAGTAATTCTGATACATCTACACTTACTGTACAAGTACAAAATTCTGCAGCAGACACTACACTGGAAACGTATATAAAAGCAACTGATATATCTGCACTTACTAAAAATTCTTCTGTATATTACATACAAGAAGTAGAGGGTGGAATATTTCAAGTATATTTTGGTGATGGTGTTGTTAGTAAAGAAGTTACAGATGGTAATATAGTTTTTCTAAAATATGTAGTAACAAATAAATCTGAATCAAATGGTGCAAATAGTTTTACTACCTCAGGTGCGATTGATACAATTACTGATGTTGTTGTAACTACTCTTAATAAATCTGCTGGTGGTTCCAGTGCAGAGGCGTTGTCTTCTATTAAGTTAAATGCACCACTAGACTATGCATCACAAGGAAGATGTGTAACTGGCGAAGATTATAAAGTATACGCAAAAAAACTATTTCCACAAACACAGGCAGTTATGGTTTTTGGTGGTGAGGCAGGATCATACGATCCTAGTCTGGGAGTAACTAGTACTCCATCTTATGGTAGAGTTTATATTTCTATTAAATCAACTACAGGAAATAACTTGACAGTTGCACAGAAAACTTTACTAGTTTCAAACCTACAAAAATATAATGTTGCCTCTATTACTCCAGTAATTATTGATCCAGAGATTGTGTATATTATTTTAGATGTAAATTTTAAATATGATTCTAGTAAAACTACTAAAGATAAAAATACTCTTGTATCAGATGTTAATACTATTCTAAAAAATTATAACAATAATAGTTTAAAAACATTTAGTAATGTGTTTAGACATTCTGTTGTTACAGGTATGATTGATGATACTAACTCAGCAATTCTAAGTAATATAACAAATATAACTTTATCAAAATTTTTTACTCCATCAATAAACAATTCTGCTGGATATAATGTTTATTTAAACAATGCACTTTACAATCCTCATTCTGGACACAACTCTTCTATGGGAGGTGTAATAGGTTCTTCTGGATTTAAGGTTGGATCAGAAACTACAGAAAGTTTTATAGATGATGATGGTGTTGGTAATCTTAGAAGATATCATTTAGTTGGTGTAATAAGAACCTATGATGATGCAGCTGCTGGGACAGTTGATTATACATCTGGAACAGTTAACATAAATGCATTGGTTATCTCTAGTATATCTAATGTGGATGGGTTATCCTCTACAAGTATCCGAATAACTGCAATACCTAGTTCTAAAGATGTAGTTCCTGTTCGTAATCAAATCTTAGAATTGGATATGGTCAATATTAATATTAAAGGAGAGATAGACAGTATTGCAGTAGGAGACTCAGGGGCAACTTCAACATACACAACCGCAACAAGTTATTCAAGTAATACGAGTTACTAACAGATGGCACCTTTTGATTCAGAATTAGTTACAAAAATATCTCCACTAATAGAAGGCCAAGTTCCCGACTTTGTTCAGTCGGAACATCCCCAGTATGTAAAATTCTTAAAGGCATATTATGAGTTTCTAGAAGCAGCAGAGTTGGTTGTAGATGGTGTTATTAATAATATCATTCAAGAAACTACATCATCAAATTTTATTTTAGATGAAGATGGTGGAAAGGTTGTTACTGAATCTGGTGTGGGTACAACTGGTAAGTTTGAAATTGGTGAGACTATAACTGGTGGAACTTCTAATGCTACCGCTACTATCATCGTTGACGATTTAGAGTTAGAACCATCAAGATTAATTATTTCATCAAATCAAAAATTTATTATAGGGGAAACAGTAACAGGTGGAAATACTGGTGCAACTGCAACTGTGGTTTCTTATCGTGGTAATCCTATACAGACTATTCAAAAATTACTAGATTATGCAAATAGTGATAATACTACTGCCTCATTATTAGATGAGATGCAAAGACAGTTTATGTCTGCAATTCCCTTTACCTTGGCTGATGGAATATCAAAAAGAGATGTAATAAAAAGTATCAAAGACCTTTATACTGCAAAGGGTACTTCAGAAGGTCATAAACTTTTCTTGAGAATGATGTTTGCTGAAGAGTCGGATATCTTTTATCCAACAAGATATATGATGCGTATGTCCGATGGTAACTGGACAAAAAGATCAATTATTAGAGCAAGAAATAAACCTGGCGCAGATGGTAATGATGTTATCGGACAGTATCTTACTGGTGTAACTTCTGGTGCAACTGTTTTTGTATCAAACGCAATAGGATTTGCTCAAGGTGCAGATTCTATTACAGAATTTGAAGTAGATTTAACTAGTATTGTTGGAACCTTTGTTGATGGAGAAACCCTTAGTGCTAATGGTGTAGTTTCTGATGTAGAACAAAGATTTGAATTACAGAAAATAATAACAGGTGCAATTGTAGACCAAGGAGGAATACTATATTCTTCTGGTGATGATATCACTCTTGACAGTTCTATAGGAAATGGTAATGCAAATGCACAAGTTAATACGGTTGGTACTGGTGGTGTTAGTGATATTATAATAGATACTTCTGGTTCTGATTTTAGAGTAGGTGATCCTCTAGTATTTACAACTACCGATTCTGCAGCTGTTGCACCGACTGCCGAAGTTGCATTTGTAGGTGATTGTTTTATATTAGAAAGTACTTCAGCAGAGGCCTCACGTGGGTTTGGAGATTATCTAGTTTATGAAGACGCAACAAACAATTCATTTCCTGATATGAATTTAATATTTGAAGATGGTGATAATATTACTTTAAATGGTACAGGTGAATTTGTCACTGATGGTGTCGATGCTGATACAGATTGGTATATACTATCTGAATATGGAACTCCAAAACCACGAGTTCCTGATAAATTTTCTGGTAATAAAATAGTTGGAGAACAAGGGACTGCTGTTAATGCAGAAACAGGTAATATTGTCAATGGAATAATTGGTGATATTAGAGTAACAAGTTCTGGTTCTGGATATCTTTCTCTACCTACAGTCACGGTTACATCTAGTAAAGGATCAGGTGAGAACTTGATTGCGTTGTCTACTGACATAGGTGCAATACTTGATGTCAATATGTTAGATACTGGGTTTAACTATAAGTCTAGTCCAAATGCATCCGTTCCTGCAAATCTTATAGTAAAAAAAGTTAGAGATGGAACCTTTAGTGCAACTAATACATTAAGTTCTCATGAAGGTACAGTTATTTCTTATACAGATAGTACTCAACTTCTTGTAGTTGATATAGATGATGATGTTAGTATAAAGATGGAACAAGAAGGTTCTACTATATCTCAAAATGTTGAATTAGAAGTAAATACAGAATTATCTTTTAGTAGATTGGTGGGTGACAATGTTCTTGAAGAAAATAGTCGAGAAAATCTTCAAGCAAGAGGATTAGACATTGAAGATGCCGAAGGTATTATTATTATAGATGGAAAACCCCAAAGATCAGATGAATCACCAGAAGTAGATACCTTGGTTACAGATGGTCAAGATAGTAACTATATTGGTTTTCAGTTGGAAACAGATGCTGACTTCCAAAGAGAAGGTGAAAGATTTCATATTGAATTACAACACATTAATGGTGAAGAAGAATCGGATCTTTTGATTGATCCTTTTACCTTTGCAACTGTTATTTTTCCACGTATGAGACAGTTTGGTGAAAATATATTATTAGAGGGAACTGCTGTTGGAGATTCTTTTCTGATAGAAGATGGTGGTACAGATGGAAGTGGCACTAACGCTGGTGACGAAATATTATTAGATGGAACAGATAGTAGTGGAACTGATGCTGGTAGTAAAGTGATTCAATTCTCTGTTGATGAGGGAAATTCCCTTTTATACGAACCGCATAATACTGTTGACCACTTACAACAAAGAAAAGATAAGTTTCAATTAAATGGAACAGATGTTCAACAACATACTGCTGGTGGTTGGTTAAGTCAAACATATATTGAGGCCAATAGTATTGCAACAGATAATAGTATCGAAGTTTTTGTTCCAGAAGTTCATAATTCTCCTATTATGTTAGAGGAAGTAGGACAAGGTACTGGATTATTTGGTAAAGAAGTAGGTAATTTTAGATCGGCTTCTCTTGGATTGAACGGCACTTCTGGTACTATAAATTCTGCCTTTACTGCCTTTAGTGGTCTTACCTATGCAAGAAATAGACGTATACCAGAAAGACAAAGAGATGAACTTAACCACGAAGCTCATGGACAGATAGCAAACCCAACAAAGGCAGATGGTTTTGGACTCGATCCAAATGTTGGTTTAGGTTATATACTACACGAACCAAATACTCTATTTACTTGGGAAGGAACTAAACCAACTCAACTTGGTGCTGGTCGATCAAGAAGTTTGATCCCTGCCGAAGCATATGTTACAACTGCTCCTATAGACGGAACTAGAATTGTAGATTTAGAAGAGGGGGTTTTATTAGAAGATGGAACTTCAGATAGAGCAATTACATCTTTATTTGCAATAACCTTAGACAGTACAGCATCTGGTGGTGTTGATGCTGGTGATAATATCGCAATGGAAGATTCTGTGGGCGGTGGTAGATTATTAGGACAAAGTTCTGATGAGAAAACTAATATTAAAGATGTTCTTTTATTAGAAGGTATTGATGGTAATTCTAGTGGTACAGATGTAGATGGTCTTTATACTTTCTTTGAAAAACAAACAGTTGATCATGGTGCTGATTCTGCAAGTGTTCTTATTGGTGAGGATGGATTTAAATTATTAGATGAATCAAGTAATGATCCACTAAACAATACATTATCATCTATAAAAGAAAATGTAATTGGTGATGGTGATAAAATAATATTTAATGCAGATGTAATAAGTAATTTTGATGAAACTATTGTCATGGTTTTTAATGCAACGGATTCTGGAGGATCAGACGAAGGCAGTGCAATAATATTTGATGGACTATCAGCATCAGAACGTGTTGGTAATACTCTTATGCAAGAAAGTGGACTTGCAGCCGGTGATTCTGATACTGATGTTGGTGATAATATATTACACGAACCAGAAGATTTCTTATCTGGTAATATTATACTTGATGCTACAGATGATGATGGTACAAATGCTGGAGAAGAATTGCTTAATGAAACTCCTGATAATTTAATTGGTCAAACAATAACTACTACAACTGGTGTTAGTGCAGAGATTATTTCTGCAACAATCGGAAAACTCAGTATGTCTAATGGTTTTGTATCTACGGACGTAGGAAGATATCAAAACACTGAAAGTCTAGTATCAGAAGATGTTATACGAATACAAGATTCTTATTATTACCAAGATTTTTCATATGAGGTAAGAATAGGTCAGTCTGTTGCAAACTATATGAATCAACTAAAAAAGGCAGTTCATCCATCTGGTTTCGCTGCTTTTGGTAAAGTTACTATTGCATCTTTAATGTCTGTAAGTATGCCTGTCACAGGAGTTGGTCTTATTGATGCACCAGATGAAACATTTACTAATGTTTTTGCTTCTGTATTATCAGGTGTATTTAACCTTAAAATTAATCAAAGAATTGGTATACCGAAAGTTTTTGAATCAGGAAATGTATTTCAGGCATTAATGTTAGAGTCTGGAGGAGAAGCTCAATTTAATGTAACTTTAGATGGAACTGATTTTGGTACTTCATTAGAAACTGGTTCTAGTGGTGGTAGTTCTGTGGGTTCTGGTTTTGGTATAATTGCATTAGAAACCTCAAAAGATGAGGGAGACAGTATTTGTATCACTGGTTCTGATGATGGTTCTCAGGTAGATGCTGGTGATCAAATTATACTAGAAGGTACTGATGCAAGTGGTACTGACAATGTAGACATTACTGGTGCATTTTCTTTCTTAATACTTAATGCAACTAGTATTACTGCTGATACTGGTGAGATTAATGATGCTGGTTCTTATTGTGTGATGAATGGTTCTGCATTAGGAGTTTATAACCTTATTGATGCAGATGGTGATCAACTGGTTCTAAATGGATCAGAGACAGGAACACACAATCGACTTGTACATGAAGATGGTGATCATGTTGGTAGTCATATAGTTACTGACGGTATTGTAGTTGACAGTAGAGTTTTAAGTTTACAGTATACAATTATATCAGAAGATGCTAATGGTGATAATATTATACTGAATGGAACAAACCTTAGAGCAGACGATGAAAACAGTCTTCTTATGTCGGAGGCTGCTGCTGGTATCGGTGATTTAGAAAGAGACAATTTATTTGTTAGACAGTTAAAAGTAAAAATGAATTTACCTAAACCTAGACCTTTAAACTCAGTTGGTCTAAGTCATATGGTTATGGATTCTTTTTCCGATGCAAGTGGTGTAACTAATATTCAGTTAGAGGATGCTCTAAGAAAACGAGGCCCAACCATTAATGTTGATAGACTTCTAATTGATGGAGTTGATGTTGGTGAGAAAGATGATGTTAATGATATTAAGTATGGTGGAGATCCAATGCAGATGGAAGTTTCCGCTGCATTAAACCTTGGTTCTTCAGTTACGTTTAAAAACTTCTACAGGTTTACAAATTTTCTTTTCCTTCTTAGTGGTACAGATGGTAGTAGTAGTAATGCTGGAGATAATATAGAACTAGAAACTAATTGGGGTGGTCGTTTAATATCTGAAGATGAAACTATCGCCTTCCCTATGAATGATTTCTTACGCCCAGATATTATGATAATGGAAGGTGATTATTATAAACACTCTGAGTGGGGAAGACTGTCATTGGATGGTACAGCGTCTGATGGAAGTACAGGTGCATTAAACTCTACTGGTTATGATTTTATTGTTCTTGACGGTATAGATGCGATGCAAAATAGTGCTGGAGAAAATTTATTAGTAGAAGAAATTAATGATCATAATAAATCTTTTGACGATGCAAATGATATTGCTATTCGTATTGAGGATTATGAAGGTGGTTCTGTTCTTCTCAATGGTACAGATAGTTCTTCTTCACATGCTGGTGATGAGATATTAGAAGAAACAGATGGTGATAAACTAAAACAAGAAGATTATGGAATGGAAGCTGGTGATTTTGTTTTAGAGAATAACTTTAAAGTTTATTTACTTCTTGATAGTTCAGATTCAATTGGAACTGATAATGGTACAGTTATAGGATTAGAAGATGACTCTGGTTCACTTCTAAATGAATTGTTTGATGGATATGGGCAAAGTATGTTGTTAGAAACAGGTTCTGCAACTACTCAAAATTCAAAACTTATATTAGATTCTCAGGTAATAGAAATAGAATCAGGTATTAATGATGGTGAAATTCCTACTGCAAATTGGGGAGAGAATAGTGTATTCCCATCATATACAGTACCATCAGATATATCATCTAGACCTGTAGGAAGAGTTTCATTACAAGACGAAAGAGCAATAACAGAAATTGTATTAGATGGTACAAACGGTTCTGCAGCAAATGCTGGAGATAATATTATATTTGATCGTACAACCTCAGATAATGATGATCTTGGTGATAAACTTATGGCAGAAGAAGGTGCAGAAGTTATTCTAGATCAGTCTGCTGGTGGATTACTGATACAAGAAGGTGGAGATATATTATATTTTGAGAATGGTACTCATAGTAGTTTACTAGGTATTGCTCCTGCTTTCTTACCTCTAGGATTTGATGCAGAATCTTTTGATAATGTAAGTAGGACTTCCTTTGATAACACGAAACAAACTTTGGATGTTCTTGAAGGGTTCTAATAGAACTCGTATAAATATAAAGACGAAAGGGTTTATTAATGGCATATCAGGCAATTGGTATAGGAACTGTTGGAGATGACGGTACTGGAGACTCACTTAGAATAGGTGCAGATAAGGTTAATGATAACTTTGTCGAAATTTACACTGCTCTAGGTAATGGGTCTGCACTAAGTAGTGGTATAAGTGCTTCGGCAACAGTGGTAACTTTAGGTTCTCCTGTAATTAATACTCCTACAATCGCTGGTGCGGTAGGTGGAACACAAACTTCAGCAACTATTACCACACTAGAAACAACTACGGTTAACGGTACGACATTAAATGCTGGAACTGCGGTAGTTGCATCTGGTTCTATTACAGATAGTTCTGGTGCAATTGATTTTGGTAACGAAAATCTTGTTACTACAGGTACTTTTGGTGCTGGTACAACTACAGTAGGTACTTTAACTTGTGGCGTTCTTACTTCTACAGGTGCATCCATAGTATTTGAGGGTGCAACTGCTGATGCGAGTGAAACTACGTTAACTATGACTGATCCAACAGCAGATCGTACTATCACTTTTCCTGATGCCACTGGTACAGTGCTAACAACTGGTGATACAAACTCAGTAACAGGAACTATAATTGCAGCTGATACGGTTGCAGAAGCAAATATGGCCGAT
>Ga0308019_10001719_pt1 | contig 12914 bp, 12 predicted proteins | sample Neamet284_FD_203135 | JGI IMG/M metagenome (GOLD analysis project Ga0308019, IMG submission 203135) | Marine microbial communities from water near the shore, Antarctic Ocean - #284 | ecosystem: Environmental > Aquatic > Marine > Unclassified | place: Southern Ocean | collected 2014-10-01 | reverse complement strand
TCATGAAATATCTACTGACTTATTCTTTTAGCGCAGTTGCTTCAATTTCAATAAGTAAATCTGGGTGTATTAATCTCGACACCTCTACTAAGGTGCAAGCTGGCATTACCTCATCGAATAAGTAAGCGTGAACTTTAGCGACCTCTTTCCACATAGAAATATCGGTAATAAAAATACGCGTTCTTACAACATCCTCTAACCCAAATCCGGCTTCAACCAGACTGTGTTCTATCTTTTTTATAATATACTCCGTTTGCAAGGTGATATCACCTACTCCAATAATAGCAGAACCTTCGGTTGCAGTAGTTCCCGAAACTTCAATAGTATTTCCTATTTGTACGGCTCTAGAATAAGCAAAAACCTTTTCCCATTCTGTATTTGAGCTCCAGTTAGTACGCATTTAAAAGGACAACATATTATGATGAATTATATACCAAGCAGCCAATATAAAGGTACTCAAGAGCATGCCTCTACCCAATTTATCTTTTTTGTACTTGGTAAGAATATTTCTAAAAATTGGGAAATTGATAAAAATAGCAATCACCTGCATAGTAGAAACACGCAAAGGATTTACCGCTAAAGTTAATTCTAGTAGGCTCAAAATAAGCGCATACGAGACCATCGGAATAACAGCTCCTAAAATGATTCCTAAAAAAATATTGTCTTTAATCTTATCCATTATTCCAAGAGTTTAATTGTTCAATAGCATCATGTGCAGTCACATCGAATTGTACGGGTACAATAGAAACATAATTATGTTCTAAAGCCCAAATATCGGTATCTTCTCCTTTATCGTAATTCACAAACTTTCCGGTAAGCCAATAGTAAGTTTTTCCTTGTGGACTCACACGTTCGTCAAACTCTTCTTCCCAGTTTCCGTTTGCTTGACGGCATACTTTCACTCCTTTAATTTTCGACTCAGAAAGTTTAGGAATATTTACGTTTAAGCAAACTCCTTTAGGCAAGCCTTTTTCTAAAACTTGTACAACTATTTCAGTTACAAACCGATCACAGTGCGAAAAATCAGCATCGTGAGAATGATCTAACAATGAGAATCCTATGGAAGGTATTCCTTCAATAACACCTTCTACAGCAGCAGACATAGTACCAGAATACAATACATTTATAGACGAATTAGAACCGTGGTTAATTCCTGAAACACATAAATCGGGCTTTCGAGGAAGTAATTTATTAATCGCCAATTTAACGCAATCTACAGGAGTTCCGGAGCAAGCATACTCCATTTGATCGCCTTTATCTATATGTACACGCTCTACATGTAAAGTAGAATCTAAGGTAATTGCGTGTCCCATTCCAGATTGAGGTCCATCGGGTGCTACGACAACTACATCGCCTACGTCTTTCATTAAGCGTATTAAATTACGGATTCCAGGTGCAGTTACACCATCGTCGTTAACAACTAATATTAAAGGTTTTTGTTTGCTCATAGCTCAATTTTATCTAATTCTAAAAGAGTGCAATTAGTTCGCCACTGATTTAAGAAATAGTTTTACAAAACTATCGTTTTCATTTTAATAGCAATCCTTACATTTGTAAAAACTCAATTAGATTTATGATTATTCTATTTATCACCTTTATGCTCATTGGATGGGCTGTACAATCAAAATTAAAATCAAAATTTAAACACTACGCTGCCATTCCTTTAGCGAATGGCATGAGTGGGAAGCAAGTAGCAGAAAAAATGCTCGCTGACCATAATATTAGCAAAGTGCGTGTAATAAGTACTCCTGGAAAATTAACAGATCACTACAACCCAAAAGACATGACTGTAAATCTAAGTCCTGAAGTTTACGAAGGACGAAGTATTTCAGCGGCAGCTGTAGCGGCTCACGAATGTGGGCATGCAGTGCAACATGCAACGGCTTATAAGTGGTTGCAAATGCGTTCGAAATTGATTCCTGTAGTAAGTATAAGCTCAAAAATGCTTAATTTTATTTTCCTAGCGGGAATGTTTGGTATGGGTATTTTACATATGTTTACGATGGATATGGTTATTATAGCTGTTATATTTTTTCAAGCTATGATTACTATTTTTAGTGTTATTACATTACCCGTAGAATACGATGCTTCTTATAGAGCTGTAGTATGGCTTGAGCATGCTGGAGTAGTACAAGCGGATGAACTAGAAGGTGCCAACGACGCACTTAAATGGGCTGCAAGAACTTATTTAGTTTCTGCAATAGCGGCTGTTACTTACCTCGCATATTACGTAATGATGTTTATGGGAAACAGAAATTAGAAAAACATATTTAACCACTATAAAAAAGCCGTTTGAGAAATCAAACGGCTTTTTTCATATAGACTACAACCAATTAAAAGCGCCCTATTTATTAGTTATAATTATTTTTAACACAATTAAACACTACTGATAATGAGTATTGAGCAACAAACATCACATTCTAAAAAAGCACTATTAATACGCAAAACATAGGATTCCTATTTATAAAAACTGGCATTATATTTGTTTCAAATAAGCGTAATGAACACTCTACTTAAAAATATATTATTCAGTCTTTTGGCAGCGATTATGCTTGGATTAACGGGTGGAATAAGTATTACTAAAATGCAGTGTTCTAAGGGCTCAAAACTCTTTGTGGGTGTTGAAAACCGAACTTGTCACATACAAGAATCGAATACTTGTACTAAGGCAGAGGCAATGAGTTCTTGCTGTAAAGCAAAAACAAAAACACCTATTAAAAATCTACCCTGTAATAAAGAAACCATAGAACTTGTTTACGATTATGATACTGTTGTGTCTAATGGATTCAAAGTCGATCGCACACTAAACTTAATCCCTAGCAAGAAACTTACTAGTTTACAAACTACAAAGTATTCACCCCTTACTTTAACTTTTATAAAGGACAAGTCACCGCCTCTGGTGAGTAAACCCATATTGTCCAAAATTCAATCTTTCCTAATCTAGGATACATTTTCTTGTTTATTAAATCTTCTTCTAGCTTCTTGTTAGGAGAAAATCATGTGTATAAAACACATTCATTAACAACAAAATGTATTCAAAATGAAACACTCAATACTTACTATTGCATTAGCGATTGTATCAACATTCAGCTTTGCACAGAATCAATCCATGTCATTTTCACATTTCGATGGTGCATCACCAAATGAACTTACAGTAGCACCAGGAGAAGAAATTGACTTTTACTGGGCTGGAGGACAAACGCATCCTATGACCGAAGGATGGCAATCGGGCGAAAACTCAAATCCTATACCTTTTCAAACTATTACTGTAACTTCGTCAAATACTATAACTGCAAATAACCCAGTAAGCTTTACACTAGATCAGGCAGGAACCTATTATTTTCACTGTGGTACGAATCCAGGAAACACAGGTTTGTGGGCTTCTATAATAGTTAAAGAATCTGGTGTAGGAATTGAAGAGTCCGAAGAAATGATTCTCGGAGTTTACCCTAACCCAACTTTTGATATGTTAAATATTAAAGGATTTACAGGAGAAGCATTGGTATATAACCTAGCTGGAAAATGCATTCTAAAAGTTACAACACCAATCGTAGATATTAGTAAACTTACTAAGGGTATATACATTATTGAAAGCCAAGGAGTAAAAACTAAATTTATTAAGGAGTAATAAATTGGGCAGTGTAAAAGCTGTCCAATTTTAAATACAAAAAAATATGAAACAGTTTACTAAATTATTCTTCATACTACTAGGTGGTATGGCTACAGCTCAAACATCGTTTACATGGAGTCCTAACGATACGATAATACAAGATGTAAATCCTGACCTTTATACAGAAATATTAATTGAGCAAATAAATACCAGTGGAGACACTTTAGAATTGGGGATTGAAGTTGTAAAAAACTCTATAGACCCAAGTTGGGATGGCATGATTTGTTTACAAGGCTTATGCTTAGGGGAAATTCGTCCAGAAGGATTTACTTCTCAGATGACTCCTATAAGTGGCGAAATAAATGGCTATACAAAACTAACGGTTTATCCTGCCGGAGGGACACAAAGTGGGGAACTTAGAATTCGTGTTTTCAATATAAATAACCCTACGGATGGTGATACCTGTACTTGGATTGTAAATTCGGTACCTAGTGTTGGTGTAAATGAAATTGAGTCGAACACATGCCTAGTATTCCCAAATCCATCTACAGAATTTGTGAATATAGAAAGTGACTCTGAATTTGATGAAATTGAAGTTTTAGATTTACAAGGTAGACTTATAGTTTCTAGGAAATTAAAATCGACCAATAGCTACCATCTTAATATTTCCAGATTAAATAGCGCAAACTATATCGTTCGCATATTTGCTGAGCAAAAAGTTTTAAATTCTAAAAACCTATTAATCAATGACTAGAGCTCCTCTATTGATCATTGTTAGCATAATTGGTATTTCAAATATCTTTGCAGCTACACTAGAACAGTCTTTATATATAATTTCAGATTCTATTCAAACAGTAGATAGTATTACAGTACCCTACTTGAGTTATAATCAAACGGATAGTTACACAAAAGACAGTCCAATTATCAATGTGAATTCTGGTGACACACTTAAATTATGGATTTACAATCACGACAGTATCGGTCATGGTTTTACTATAAAAAATCTATCAGACAATTACACAATACCCGCTGGTGATTCTGTTTATCTAGAACAAGTTTTTGTTGAAGAAGGCTTATACATATACCACGACAAAGAAGAATATCCAAAAAATACCTATTTAGGTTTAGCGGGAATGATTGTGGTAAATGAGGTAAACGATCACAATTTTTATTGGAATATAAAAGAGCACAATGCAGAATGGAATTTCAATTTAACTGAAGGTCTAACTGTTGATTGGGAAAACTACGATCCGAAATACTTCACGATTAATGGGAATAGTAATCCGCATATAAACGCTGACACTTTAGCTCGTATTACAGGTACAGTAGGCGATACAATCTACTTAAACATTGCTAATACAGGATTGAGCATACATTCTATGCATTTTCATGGTTATCATGCAGAGATAATATTTTCTAGCCTCCACCCTACTCATCAAGGTAGAATAAAAGACACTTTCCCTGTATATCCTATGGAAACATTACGGTTAAAAATTGTACCGCATCAAGCAGGAGAATTTCCAATACACGATCATAACTTAGTTGCCATTACAGGAAATAACATTTATCCAAACGGAATGTTCACAACCATTTTAATTACGCCCTAATGAAACAGTTATTTTACATACTCTTCTTTGCTGCTAGTCTAAACGGAATGGCTCAAGTTGAAACAACTTTCATTTTTTCGAAAATGGATATTGAAGCACAGCATATTTTATGGGATAATACGCCTACAATGCTCATGGGATTTACTACGACTATGGGTGGTAGTATAGATATTCCAGGTCCCACACTAAATTATTTTGAAGGCGATTCTGTAGAATTGAAACTTCGCAATATGTCTCAAGGAGCTTCGCATACAATTCATTTACATGGCTTAGATGTAAATCAACAAAACGATGGCGTACCGCACCTTTCCTTTGAAGTTGGACATAATGAAACGATGTCCTATTTTTTTAAAGCACCACATCCCGGCACATACCTTTACCATTGTCATGTAACTTCAGCCTTACATGTGCAAGCGGGTATGTATGGTTTACTAATCGTGAAACCAAATACGGGAATAAATGAAACCTGGGAAGGTGGTTTTCTTTATGATTCAGAATATGCTTGGATGACTTCGGAACTCGACCTCGCGTGGCATGAGGATTCAATAATCAATCATCCACATGACACCACAACGATGGAAGTACATTTACCCGATTATAATCCAGATTATTTTTTAGTAAATGGTCGATCTGAACAAGAATTAAATAACGAAAACATTGCAGTAAATGTTACCGCAAATGAAGTTGTTTTATTGCGTTTGGCGAATATTGGTTACTATGGAAATACGTATCATTTCCCAATGCATTTAAATGCGAGAATTATATCGAGCGATGGAAGACCATTACCTTCAATAGAGTTCTCAGATTCTTTAAGCATTATGCCTGGAGAACGTTATCAAGTTTTACTGCAATCTACTAATGAATTAGAAGCTGTTATTAGAGTAGATTACATAAACCTAAACACTCAAACAGTAGAAAACACACAAGAGATTTCTGTATTAATTTCTGGCTATTTTTCTGTATCAGAAAATAAATATGAGGCAATTAACATTTACCCAAACCCTAGTTTAGGTAAGCTTCATTTTAGTACGGAGATTAACGAAATTGAACTTTACGATCTTAATGGACGTTTACTAAAAACCAAAGTAAACGCTAATTTTATCGACATAACCGATTTAGAAAAAGGAAGCTATCTAATTAATTTAGATGGACAAATAAAAAAAATCATTAAAAAATAAAGCCGCATGAAACTGATCATACAACTTGTATTACTCCTAAGTATTTACTCTTGCAATACTCAAGAAAACGTGCTGGTAGAGTACAAAGGTGCACTACGAGATATAATGCACAAAGGAGATTTGAGTGCTAAAGCTAATCTAAAAGATTTTGAGAACCTTAAAGGCATATACGCTCTAGGAGCTGTAGAAAATTTAAAAGGCGAAATTCTTATTCTTGATGGTGTACCATATATATCCTCTTGTGAAATTAAAGACTCCTTAAAAATCAATACTCTAAAAAAGACCTTCAACACTAAAGCAGCATTATTGGTTTACAGTCAGGTAAATAATTGGATGGATATTAAAATCCCTTTTGATGTACAAACTTACCAGCAATTGGAAGATTTTATTAGTGCTGAAGCTAAGCATCAAGGAATAGATATAAATGAGCCATTTCCTTTTTTAATAAATGGAAACTTTGATTCTTTCGATTGGCATGTTATTGATTGGAAAGATGGAGACTTAGAGCATTCTCACGAAAAACATATTAAAGCTGGATTGCACGGTACAAAACACAATACAAAAGGGACAGTATTAGGTTTTTACTCTAACAAACACCACGCTATATACACACATCATACTACAAACATGCATTTACATATTAAAACAAATGAGCACGACTTAGTAGCTCATGTAGATGATTTAATGTTAGGTACAGAGATGATTTTAAAATTAGCCACGATGTAAATGTAGCTCAGCTATTACATAATGATGTTTATGGGAAACAGAAATTAGTAAAACATATTTAACCTCTATAAAAAAGCCGTTTGAGAAATCAAACGGCTTTTTTTTATGTTTAAACTTTAGTTACTCTAATTAACCAATGTAACACTACCAGTAAGTTTATGCCTACGACCTAAAGGATCTTCTACAATCATTTTATAAGTGTAAACTCCAGATTGTCCAGCTATGCCATTAACCGTTCCATCCCATTGGTTTTCTATTGCATCAGATTCGTAAACCATAGCTCCCCATCTATCAAAAACCATCATATTATAAGACTGAATTTTGTCGCTAACCAAGCCAAAGTAATCGTTACTGTTATTCTGATCGTTTGGTGTAAATGCATTGGGAACAAAATACTGAATTGGTCTTACGATAAGAGATTGAGATGTGGTATCGGCACAACCAAATTCATTTTGTACAATTAATTCGATATGGTAAGTCTCAACATCATTATAAATGTGCGAAATATACGGAGCGTTGTCTTGTGAGAAGTATCCATCTCCAAAAGACCAATTACTAAAGCTTTGGTTTAAGGAGTAATTTTCAAAAGTAATATCAGTATTATCAATAAATACTTCGTTCGACTCCATATAAAAATCTGCTGTAGGGTCTTGGATTAAAACATACTCTACTTGTCCAAAAATAGTTCCTTCGCAATTATTTGCACCTACTATACTTACAATGGAATATACACCTTCTTCAACTATGTTAATATCGAAAGGTTCTTCGCCATATAGGTTTTCATTTGCAATACCATTTGTATATTCTATTGCAAAAGGACCTAATCCAGTAGCTGTAATTTGTGCATTTTCAAAAACATCTCCAACACAAATACTATCACCACCACTTATGCTTGCAGTTATTTGTGGATTAATAGTTAAGTGAATAGAATCACGAAAAGAACAAATACTTTGATAGATCCCTACCCAATAACTACCATTTGCAGTCGCTAATAGCGTGTTTTCTGAAGATGCATCTTGCCAATAATAGGACGCAGAATCAGTAGTAGCATCAAGTAATAGTTCTTCACCAAAACATAGAATGGTATCATTTCCTAAGCTCAGCTCTAAATCAATTATATCTATGAGAATACTGTCGTTAGCAAGGCAGTTAAATTCCATTATTTCTACCCAATAGATACCTTCGTAGGATGTACTAAATGTGTTTGAAGTAGATAAGTCTTGCCATACAAAAGTTGCATTGCTATTGGTTACTTCTAGCAATAAACTCGCTCCATTACATAAGGTTGTATCATTCCCCAGGTTTACTGAAGGTGACGTAATGGTTATGATATGATCTTCAGTATTAATAAAATCATCTAGATAAGTAGTAACCGTTATAGTATAATCTCCTGCTGAAGTAAACTGATGTGAAGGAGTTAACAAAGTTGATGTATTATTCATTCCACTGTTAGGATCTCCAAAAGTCCAAAACAAAGAATCGGGCGAAGTATTTAGGGAGAACTCTGTACTGTCTCCAAAACAATAATTAGAACTCGATATAGCGAATTGGTTAAATATTGAACTAAAAAATGTGGGTAGGCCATAGCCTGTATTAGTCCCCTCGGATAATAAAACTGAATTAAAATCGAAATCGCATGCTGTACCAAGTAAATTTGGAGCATTTATAGTAGTAATGAATTGGCTAAATGTGGAGGAGATATAGTATATTTTACCGTCAGGGCCTAATTGTAATGCAGTGTCGTAAACATAATTACCGTTATTTATACTCAGTTCAGAATTTAAGATAGCAGTGTTACTACCAGCAGTTAGATCATACTGAAATAGATTAGCATTAGTTGATACATACATGATATCATTATTAGGTGAGAAAGCTATACCGTAAGGGGCATATATACCATTGATTTGTAAAAGAGGAGAAATAATACCTGTAGAATTATCAAACTCAAATAAATCAACATAGTCATTAATAGTAAAGACAGCTCCAATTTTCGATCCATCTGGTGTAGCTAATAAATAACCTAAATCATTATCTACTGTATTTGAAAAAGATTGTGCAGCTGTAGAATTAATTCCGGCATTAGAAAACAAGTATGTAAAATATGTATTTGTAGAATGTTGAGGTGCAACAATCCAGAAATCAGAACCATTATCATGAAGAATTGCGGTTACTTTTTCTGCTGCATTTGTGAAAAGTTCAACATTTTTCAAACTAGTTATATCACCTAAACCTCCGTTTAAACTTAAATTGACTTCAGAATAGCAAAAAGAGCCATTATTTCCCGAATACCCATCAACTGTAAAAATATAGTAAATAGTTGATGATTGTGGTTTTTTTACAATAATAGCAGATTGTGTACTACTATTATGTCCTAATAAACCTGTACCGTTAGCCATAATACTATGATTTTTATCATACACAGTCATACCATCTGTGTAGAACAATAAGTCACCATTAGTATCGGCAATCGAAGCGCAACCTTCTAGAGTATTTAATTGTCCATTGTTAATTGCTACTGCAGTACCGCTGTTAAAATCTAGTCCAGCACCAAACCCAAAGTACCAAATATTCCCTTCATTTTGTGATAATAGTAATTGTGGTATTAGTAGAATTATAAATAGATGTTTTTTCATACGTCTAAAGTATGTAAAATTTACTCATCTTAAAAGTTGGTAAATGCATGTAATAATTACATTAGGCGAGCGTAAAAGAATAAATTTCTAAAGAGATAGCTCTAAATTAGACAATTTACTTGTACTCGAATAGTAGTGACAGAAATAAAATAAGACTGAGATATCTATTCGAGTACAAAATATTTTCAAAACCATAACAATACGTTACAGTACGTTAGTAACGAATAAACTTCTCATTTTCAGAACCTACTTTCAAAAAATATACACCAGGAACTAAAAGAGACAAGTCTATAGTCGAATTTTGATTATTTATTAATGTCTTTTTAACTAAAGACCCATTTAAATTATAAACTTCTAAAAGTTCATTCTCACGGTTATTCAATTCAATTGTGATAAAATCTGAAACAGGATTAGGATAAAAGGAGAAGATTGAATTTTCAATCACCGATACATCAAAGTCCTCATCTACAACAATAAATTGTCCCATCATACCTTCATCTTCGTGTGCTAAAATATGGCAGTGGTACATAAATGGTATTTCTGCATCTGTAAAATCTTCGAATTTAGTAATGAATTTTGCTGAACCCATTGGACCTGGCACTAAAACAACATCCTTCCAGCCTTGCAAATGAGCAGGTGGTGTACTTCCGTTTATTTCAATTATATTGAATTGTACATCGTGAATATGAAAGGGATGTGCTATTTGAGTTTGATTATTTATAGTCCACACCTCTGTATTGTTAATCTTTACAACTTCATTTATTTCACTCATATTAAATGGTGAATTATTTATTTGAAAAGGGCCATTTATTGATCCATTAGGTCCCATAACAACAGCCGACATATCTAAATTTCTATTTTCATCTACATCAAACTCACTTAAAACCTCAATATTAACAAGCTCTGTAGGTAATATGAAAATGGAGTTCATACTTGACTCACCTACATTTAAGCTGAGTAATGTAAAGTCCGTACCATTTAATGGATTATTAGAATAGTTAGGAATAGATGAACCGCCCATTCCTCCCATAGTAGCAGTTCCATAAACACCCGATGGAATCGTAGTACCAAAATTCATTAAATCTACCGTAGTTCCTTCTAAGCCAGATAAATCAACAATAATTTCGTAGCGTTCTCCATTAGAAACTACTAAGTTATTTACTTGTACTGGAGCAGTCAAAAGTCCCCCATCAGAACCAATAACCCAAAAATCAGCTCCATTACTTAAACCTACATTAAAAGAACGCATTGCAGATCCATTCAAAATTCTAAAACGAACCAATTGTGCAGGAGCATTAAAATAGGCATCGCGAGTAGCATTAACTAATAACATCGTATCCATATTTCTATGGGCTAAATCAGTATCTATTTGATGATCAGCTGTCATCACCTTGGTTTGCAACACAAGAGGAATATCATCAACACCATAAGTTCGAGGTAAAGCCAATACAGACTCCGCAGGATCTCTATTAATAATTATTCCCGAAACGCCCATCATAACGTGTTTATAGGTTGTATGGTGTAAGTGCGGATGATACCACATCGTAGAAGCATTGTCCATTCCTATCCAATTTGGACTCCAGGTTGTGTTAGGTGCAATTTTCGAATGAGGACCACCATCCATTTCAGACGGTAAATGAACTCCATGCCAGTGCATAGTAGTAGTGTCAACTAAATTGTTCGTTACATTTACAGAAACATCATCCCCTTTATTGATGATTAGAGTTGGCCCCAAAATAGGACCATTTACACCTGCGGTTTGAGTTAAATATCCAGAGATAAATTCAACTGAATCATAATCTACAGTCAAATCGAAAGTAGGTCCAACTAAAGTCTCGGGAATAAATAATGCGTTTTGAGCTTCTGTATATTGAATACTAATACCTAAAAGTATTCCTAAAACAACTTTTTTCATAAGATCGATTTTAACTTGTTAAAATTAATGATTATAAGCTGAATGAAAAAAAATTATTATCTAATAGACTTTAACCAACTAGAAACAATAGAATTATAAAACCAATAATTATTTCAGTTAAAACTAACAATCAGCACTTTAAACTTATCTATAACAATGATAATAAAAGTATATAAATCTTTTCGTGACAATGGTCACATTGCTTAATATTCAGAGTCATCAATTGAAAACTTCACACAACTAGGTGTTTGGTAGAAAACAAGAAGGTGCACTAAGGGCTAACTCTATTTTTATATACAACCCACTTAATCAACACCTAAAGTGAGCTAATTAAATAATTAAGTAACTAATTGCACTCATTTACTTTTATAGAACATTTGAGAAATAAAGCTTGAATCTACTACACTATAAGAGGAAACTTAGCAATTTTATTATATTTGTTGAATTCTAATTTTACGATCAAAAAAGAAACAGGATGAAAATCAAATCTACCTTAGTCGCTTTCGCTAGTATTTTATTAGCACAGAGTAGTATTGCACAAGAAAAAACAATTCAACTCGAAGATATTTGGGCAAGTAGAACTTTTTCTCCTGAATGGGTTTGGGGTTTAAACTCAATGAATGATGGAGTACATTACTCATCTTTGAATTACGGAAATGGAAATGTTTATGTTACCGAATATTCGTATGAAACGGGAGATTCTGTTTCTACGATCATAGATTCTAAAAACTTTGAAGACTTAAGTTTCGACGATTATAGCTTTAGTAATAACGAGCAAAAAGTATTACTTCCTACAGCTACAGAATCTATTTACCGCCACTCTACACGATCTAAGTATTATATATACGACAGAGAAACTACTGATGTACTGGAGCTTTCTACAGGAAAACAGAGATTAGCTCAGTTTTCTCCTGATGCGACTAAAGTTGCTTTTGTTAGAGAAAATAATATTTTCATAAAAGATTTAAAATCTGACATCGAAACTCAAGTTACCACCGATGGAGAAACAAACAAGATTATTAACGGTGCTACAGACTGGGTATACGAAGAGGAATTTGCATTCGACAATGGCTTTCAATGGAATGGTAATGGTACGAAAATAGCCTTTTATCGATTCAACGAAGAAGCAGTGCCAGAATTTAGCATGGATATGTTTTCGGCTTTGTACCCAAACCAAAATCGTTTTAAATATCCTAAAGCTGGTGAAGCGAATTCTACCGTAGAAATTTTTATTTACGATGTAGC
>Ga0308019_10001718_pt1 | contig 12915 bp, 11 predicted proteins | sample Neamet284_FD_203135 | JGI IMG/M metagenome (GOLD analysis project Ga0308019, IMG submission 203135) | Marine microbial communities from water near the shore, Antarctic Ocean - #284 | ecosystem: Environmental > Aquatic > Marine > Unclassified | place: Southern Ocean | collected 2014-10-01 | reverse complement strand
TAACATAGACATAATCTTCTGCCCTAAAGGCATCCCCGTCCCAACTACCATTGGTAAAAACAGAACTAACCTGGGTAACATTTGTCAAATCACTGATGTCATAGATTCTTAATGTGTCAAAGTCATGAACATAAGCGTGACCGGCATCCAGTGATAGCCAACTTGTACCCGTGACTAGAGCTACAGTGTCTTGAAGGGTTGGGCTCTCAGGTGAACTAATATCATAAAAATACAGTGCACCCCATGTACTTTGTACCATTGTATTTCCAAAGGCTGCTACACCTTCACCATAGCGGCCATTATCCGTACTACCCGTAGCGTATCCGACCAGGGTTGGTGAATTCGCAGTCGCTACATTCACAATCCCAATACCATTATTTGCAGTTGCTGCATAGACATAATCCCCCGCTATGGCCACATCGTTTGTTCGATCTTCTATAACCGTAGTGAGATAAGCAGGATTTGCAGGATCCGCAAAATCGATGGGTCGCAACCCACCAAACCTCGTAGCTGCAAAAACAATATTATCCTTAGCAACCACTTTCTTTACCATTGCTGTATCGGCTAAATGAATACTTCCCAGTTCAGTCATAGCAGATGGGGTTGTGATATCAATAGCGCGAACGTGGTATCTGTAGGAAACATATGCTGTATTACCACTCAAGAAGCTGCTGTAGGCTAACCCATGAGCCGGCGCCAAAACTGCAACTGCTCCTGATACACTCATATTATTCGGGTCCGAGACATTTATAGCACTAAGTAAGGATGTCTCTGCACCAAAGATATGGCCTGTCTGAGTGCTACCCATACTTATTGAACCAAAAGAGACCTTTCGCACCGAGCCATCGGTATCGTAGGTCGCTATGGTGGTTGGTGCACCGGGGTCAGATACATCAATTACGGTAAGGCCATCTTCCTTTGATGCAATATATCCATAATTTCCATCGAACATAATGTCTGCATTTATTGAGTTTGTAAGCGTTGAAACATAGGTTGGATTTGTGGGATCAGACACATCAATTATATCAATACCATTACTCCAATCACATGAATAAACATAATTAGATATAGGCATTGCATCTTGAATCCATCCTTCATTTTCTAATGTTCCCGCCAAAAAAGCATTTGTTGGATCAGTAATATCGAAGATCTCCGTGCCTGCACCGTTACCAAGGTATGCATAAGGCGATGAGACATTGATACCTTCAGCGTACCCCGAACCAGATCCACCTGCCAGTGTTGCAACAGATGTTGGGCTTGCAGGATTACTGATATCGACAATCTGCATACCTGAACTTCCTACGGCCATATAGGCATAGTCCCCACTAACAGCCAATCCTTCTCCATACCCAGAAAGTGCTGTAGTAGAAAGTAGGGTTGGGGCTGTAGGATTCGTCACATCAAGTATATTTAAAGATGAACCCGAAACAAATGCATATGTAACTCCTGAACTGACCTTCCACACAATATCTTCCACCATGTCGTCCAATGTAATAGAAGCTGCTGTATATGGATTTGCAGGATCTTCAAAGCTGGTTATGGTAAAAACGCTACCGATTCCGTAGTATACTATGTCGCCATAATTAGCAACTGCTCTGATTTCACCTCCACCACCTCCCCAATTGCCAATAAAGCTCATATTATCTGCGTAGACATTGGAAGGAGTTAAGATAGCCAATGAGACTATAATTCCCATCATTTTTATTTTATAACAATTAATCATGATATTTCCTTTTTTTAAGATTTACGTTAATTGATTATGGGCACTAAGTACCCCAGTAATATTATTTTATACCATATTTTTTTCTCCTTAATTAAATGTTTTTTAATTCATCTGTGAAAAATTTTGATTCTTATCTATATCTATTTTTTCTACATCTAATTTCAACACCGAATCTCGTTTAATTAGTTCTGTCGGAATAATAACGCCATCTTGATTCCTATCACTATGGGACACGTTCTTGATTTTAGACATTAACAAATTAAAAGCAATTTGACCTATTTCATTCGTTTGTTGCGCAATCGTTGTCATAGGTGTTCGCATATAAGCTGAATAGGGCTGTTCATCAAAGCAAATCAATGATATATCATCAGGGATGGACAATCCATTTTCGTAAATAGCCTTGATTGCTCCCAAGGAAATCAGATTACTTAAACCTAAGATAGCTGTCGGTCTTGAATTTTGTTTTAATATAATTTTCGTCCAAATATACCCATTCCTCTTTCCAAAGTTATCACCCACAATTAGTTTTTCATCTAAAGGGATTGATGACTCTGCATGTGCATCCTTAAATCCACGCACACGTTCCTCATTTACGGATGTGTCAATTTTGCCTTGAATACATGCAATACTACGATGATTCATCTGAATCAGATGTCGGACTGCTTCCAAGGCTCCTCTATAATTATCGGAGACCACAAATGGACATTTTAGTCCTTTAATTGTACGATCAGCAACAACTAGAGGTATATTTAATTGAATGATTCGTTTGATATCTATTGAGATAGAACCTACTGGACAAATTATTATTCCATCAACTCTCCTACTCTTCAGTAAACGAATAGACTCACTCTCTCCTTCACTGGATTCCTGACTGTCGGACAATACAATAGAGTAACCAGCTTTTCGGGCTTCATTTTCAATAATTTTCGCGATAGATGCAAAATGTGGATTAGCAATATCAGGAATAATTAAACCAATTGTATTTGATTTATTTGTTTTTAAACTGCGGGCTAATTCATCAGGAACATAGCCCATATCTTCTGCTGTTTTAAGTATGAGATTTGCCTTCTCAGCACTGATCCTATATTTTGCATATTGCCCACTTAGGACCCGAGAAACAGTTGATATTGAACAACCTAATGAGTTGGCTATCGTTTTTTGTGATGCTCTTGCTTTCTTTTTCATTGTAATTATAAATTACTTGCGCAATCGATTGTTCAAAAGTAATTAATTAGAAAAGGAATTGTCAAGAATTAATTTAATTAATCAAAAACGCCCATAAAACGTCCTCAACACTTTAATTTATCATAAATTTAACAAACATGGAATTCTATCAATCTCTCTATGATTTTGAAATGCCATTCCCCCATAATCGCCCGAATACGGTGATGAAATCACCAGGCGAGCCTACACCCTTGTTATTCTATATCATCACACCCAAAATGGAACGACAGTACTTGACAGTAGATTCCAGCATTCGACTGGATAAGTCAGGATAACCGGTATTTCGACTTCAAACCTTGGCTGTTTTTGAAATTATAATGACCGCCAGCGATAGTTTTTCATTACATCTTTATTTATTAAGGATAAGTCCAACAGCAAATCAACTGTCCCAACCACCTGTTATTTACCGGACTTTTTTATTTTCGAAAAACCAACCGCCTGTATCTCGTTATATATTAGGAGTTAGGGAAGTACGAAATGTAGGCCTTTTTCCTGTCAAGCCGGAGGTCTAGGGTTCGAGTCCCTTCGGTCCCGGCGACCTACAACATGATAATTCAACCCTTAATCAGATTCTTTTACCCTTTAACATCAATAAGACTATCTATTAGGACTACGTCTAGCACCTGAATTTTCACTTTTAGGCGGTCCGCCAGAGTTCTGGTTATTCGACGTTCGATTACCACCTCTATTTTTATTACGTGGCTTATACTTAGATGTAGGCTTATTGGCAGAACGAGTATTCTTTATGTCTCGTTGCCCATCATGGTGTTCAGTTTTTTCTTTTTTTGGCTTTTTAGATTTAGAAGGTTTTCGTAAATAAGAAATCGGTAACGCATGTACAGGAACAAAGCCTTCTATCGTAATACGTTCTAACAATATTTGTGTTAGGCGCTCTATGTCCGATAAAAGATTAAATTCATCAGCACTTACTAAAGAAACTGCACGCCCTGTTAAACCGGCTCTCCCTGTACGTCCAATACGGTGTATATAATCTTCTGGCACATTAGGTAAATCAAAGTTCACCACTTGAGGTAGTTGATCGATATCGATTCCTCTTGCGGCAATATCCGTTGCAACCAGTATATTAATTCTTCCTGCTTTAAAGCCTGCTAATGCTTTGGTTCTTGCGCTTTGGCTCTTATTGCCATGAATGGCTGCGGCATTAATCTTCGCACCTTCTAAATTTTTGACTAAGCGGTTAGCGCCACGTTTAGTTTTCGTAAACACTAACACTCGATTCCATTCTTTATCTTTAATTAAATGAATCAGTAATTTAGTTTTTTTCGTTTTGTCTACAGGATATATACATTGCTTAACTGTTTTTGCGGGTGTATTTCTTGGTGTGACTGAGATTTCTACGGGGTCATTAACGAGCCCTTTAGCCAATCGTCTGATATCATTTGAAAAAGTGGCTGAAAAAAGTAAGTTTTGACGTTGTTTGGGTAATGTTTTAATGATGCGTTTTATATCATGAATAAAGCCCATGTCTAACATCCGATCAGCTTCATCTAAAACAAAGATTTCTAGTTCATTAAAGCGTACAGCGTTTTGATTATGCAAATCTAATAAGCGACCAGGAGTCGCCACTAAGATATCCACACCTTGGCGTAATTTCTTCATTTGTGGGTTAATTTTAACGCCACCAAAAACAACCGTGGAACGAAGTGGCAAGTTAGCGCCATAGTTGGTTATATTTTGGTTAATTTGTGCTGCTAACTCTCTAGTCGGTGTCAGAATTAAAACACGAGCTTGATTAGATGAAGCAGGCCTCCCTTGAGATAGCAATTCTAAAATAGGGCATACAAAAGCTGCAGTTTTACCGGTGCCTGTTTGTGCTGCCGCCATCATGTCCTTTTTTTCTAGGACAATGGGTATAGCTTTTTCTTGTATAGGGGAAGGCTCATCATAGCCCTGTGTTTTTATCGCATCTAGAATAGGCTGCGATAAGCCTAATGAATCAAAACTCATTTTAGTAAGTAGTGATTGTATGTGGAATAAAACATAAATATAATAATAAAACCTTATTTACAATATTAGTGATATTTACCTAACTATCTATATCCGAATCTACACATCATCCCACAAACAAAAAACTTGGACTTTCTTTTGAATTACTTTATGGGGAACGCAGACTAACGTTGTAATCTAAAATCCCATACGCCTATAGGTGTGTCCAGCATTTTTGTGTCCATTTTTCGCATATAGATGAATATATATGAGTAGATATGAAACAAAAAACCCCACTAATGTGGGGCAATAATAAATCAACATATCAATAATATTATTATAGACATCTCTTAAAGTGCTGAACCTGGAATTATGTTAATACCTACATTAGGAATATACCATAAGTTTTTCTCCAGGTCTATTCCTCCTCCAATTTGTTCCTGAACTATGCGATCTACAACATACACCCCCATTTTTGCCATATTGGAAAATGTGTCCATACCTTTATTTGGAAAGCCAATTCTAGTTCTATGAATATTGTAATTTTCTCCAAATTCCCTACCAAAAGATTTTTCAATACCTTCTTTGCCTATCATGAACCCAATCAGTCCTCCCCAAGTAGATGTGGGGTTATCAGAATCCCATCCACATAGAGTTCCTATTTTTATTGTTTTTTGGATATCACCTTCTCCATATAACAAACTAATTATGCTAGAAGCAAAATTTATTCCAGCAGCAAAGCAGCCATTACAATGTAAATTTTTTGATGTTAGGTCATACCCATCTTCCTGCATAACCTGATATCTGTAGTAAACCATATCTCTAGTTTTTTCCCAAGGAATGTTTGCTTCATATTTGGTTTTTACAAAATCAAACATCTTGGCTGAATATGAATCACTAGGCAAACGCTTCCGAGCCTGCTTCGCCATCCATAAAATCTTATTTTTAAGATTTATATCTTCATTTACATACGACGCAAGAGAATACATTATCACATAAAACTCAGCAATCCACTCCGAGTTTAGCCTTGCAGTTGTCCGAATGGGTAAATGCGAAAGTTCTAGAGCAACATCAGGTCGAGCAGGTGAAAAAAAACCAAATATTTCTGTTGTAAGTTGTGCATCAATCATCTCATAATTAGGATTATTTTCAGGAGAACTTGTAGCGGGTGGTATCATACCCTCATACATTAAATCAAAAGCAGTTTGGTTTGAAACCCAAAGAAAGTTTTCTTCTTCTTTTTTTATATGCTTTAGCCAACCTTTTCTTATTTGGTCTCCAGTTAATATGCTAGATTCATTTACATAGTGCATATATTGATATATATACTCTATATCAGTATCATCATCAGACCCCCAAATACCACCTTTATCCACAAATACAAAATCTATCGTAGGGGATAAATCACTAGGCTTACCATTACTCCAAATATTAGGTTGGTCAGGCTTACCCCAATCTTCCCTAGTATAAAATTCACCTGTTTTAATTTCACCAATATTACCAATTTTATCCATTTCAGTGACTAAGCCAGTCCAATTTGCAATACATTGACCCAACCAAAATCCATACAATTTATTAGCGTAATCTGAACGAGAAATAATTAAATCAGATGGATCAGGTATGTAATTCTTATAATCCAAGTTTGGGTCTTTAATAATCTCATCGTCTATATAATAATTTTCTTTTTCATGAAAATTAAGGTTAATTATCATTATAAAAGCCAAACCAATAAATAACAGTAATAATGTATATCTAATCATTCCCAAATCTACCCATCATCCCACAAACAAAAAAAACCACGAATGTGGGGCTAATTATATATAACATTAATTTATAAATGTATCATAAGCAGCATATATTGTAAATATTACACAGACTACTGCAATCGAAATATCCAACCATTTAGGTATAGGTTTATATTTTAAAATCGTTTGTCTACTAGAAGCCCAAGCGATTGTAATAAAAAACAATAATGCTACCTGTTCATCTGCCATTTTATAATCCTCTCTTGTAAGTGAATCTACCCAAGATCCCACAAACAAAAAAAACCACTAATGTGGGGCTAAATACCCGGTTAGTTTTTTAATGATCTAATTATCCATATTTTTTATAGATAAATCAATCTCGGTTAAAATCTTTACAATTCGTTTTTTTGTACCATTAATATTTTCTATAGCAAAGAGTTTTGTTTTATAAGATACTGTTAAATAATTAAAATATTTTTGGTCATTCTTTAACTTATCGTATTCTTTATCCAAGTCTCTCAATTTAATAAACCAAATATCAGAAGGAACAATATCATAGTGCTCTATAAGATGATCTTGCAATATCAAGATATTTCTTTTATCCTCATCTGCCATATTTTTTATCCAAGAGTATTGCATATCATATATACCAATTATTTTTTCAAGAATATTTAAATCAGATATTTTGTATAGTTGTCCTGTATTCTTTAATGTTTCATAGGTTGAAATTCGAGGGGAGAAAACCAAATACATATTTGTCCTGTCCAAATAAAATGCAACTGAATCTTTAGATAAAGAATTAAAATTATAAATCATTGAATCCAACATAGTATTTGCATTATTAAGATCCCTAATAACCCAATCAATATGTTTAAGATCTTTATTTAATGAGGCAGAAATGTTAATAAGTGCATCTTTTCCTTTTCTCTTATCATTTAAAGATGTGGAATAATCATCAATCCATAAAGAAGATGTTATTCCAATAAGTACAGCCAAAAACTCTATACCACCTTTTGCTAAAATATTTTTCATCTCCAAATCTACACATCATCCCGCAAACAAAAAACCCCACTAATGTGGGGCTTGAATCAAAGGATAACTTCAAATCCTTCAAATTCAGGATGACCTAAATAAATGCCTTCATGCTGTCCTCCTCCACTATGTGCTCTTCTAAATGCTTCAGATTTTTTCCAATTTTCAAAATCAGATTTAGAATTCCAAGTACTATGGGAAGTATACAAGGTATACTCTTCATTGGTTGAACCTTTTAATAGATTGAATTTTTGAAAACCTTTTACATCATCGAGATGGGTTTCTCTATTTTTCCAAATATCTTCAAAATCAGATTCTCTTCCAATTGCAATCTTAAATCTGTTCATTGCTATAAATTTATCCATCTCCAAATCTACACATCATCCCACAAACAAAAAACCCCACGGATGTGGGGCTAGATGTTGTAGAAAGGGTAAATCTATTTAAGTAATACCATCTTCTTGGTCTGCCTGAACTCTCCTGCCTGTATCGTATAAAGGTATAATCCTGCTGATACAGGTTCACCTTGATTGTTAGTGGCATCCCATTGAACTGACTTTGAGCCAGAGTTTTGATTCTTGTTCACAAGGTTATTTACAACATTACCAAGCATATCATAAACTGTTATTTGAACAAATGAATCTTCAGGTAAATCATACTTTAAAGTTGTTAAAGGATTAAATGGGTTTGGATAATTTTTTATTAAATAAAAACTATACTCCTTTGTTTTTTTCCTTTCATTTAATTGAAGATTGTTTTCTTGAGCCCCTTGAGATATCCAATCATAAATTAAAGAAATTTGTGATATAGATAAAGGCGGGGAATCTTTAGGCATTCTACAGCAAATAGGTTCATTTGGAACTACAACAGAATCTCGTAAAAGAACTTTATATAGTAAACTGCTATCTGGGGAATAAGGTAGTATTATTGGACCGTTATTGCTATCACCAAGGATTACTTTTTCATAACTATCTAACTCTAATGCTCCAGCTCGAACTGGTGTTTGATGACAATCGAGACAGTGGTTATTAAAGATAGGCTGAATTGAATAGTTATAGCTAATCTGAGAAAAACTTGAATTAATTAAAAATAAACTAAAAAAGCTAATTGCTTTTAATAAGGAATACATAATTATAATTTAAATATTAAATGCAGTAGCTTTTATTTGAAGAAATATTGGGTAAATATTTTTTATTCTTTAAAATAATGAATGTCAGTAGTAATAACTGTTTTATCATATCTAAATTTACAAAAAATAGTAATACAATGTGTGTGCATCTTATTTCCTTACCTGTATCCCCATCGTTTGACAGGGCTTTTCTTCAGAGAAACATGGTATTATTCTCGAGTACGCCCGATAGGATTTGAACCTACGACCTCATGCTTTGGAGACACCCACTTGACCCTGATATTGTTGCACTTAGGAAATTTGTGTGAACTCAGTGTGAACCAATTTCGCACTTCGTTTGAAACGTATACTACATAAATAACATATGATTTAGTTTATTTAGGCACAAGTATGCACTTTTGTGCATCTGCTCTACAAACAAAAAACCCCACGAATGTGGGGCTTAATCAGATATGAAATTATATTATTTATGGTCGTTTTTAATATACCAAAAAACAAATGGTAAACAGATGAAATACATCAGTATACCATACACACCGGATGGTATGCTTAATATGGATAATCCAGTTTCTGGATTGATAATCAGGTTTCCAATTGTAATACCTACAGTACCATTTTGTATACCAGATTCAATTGCTACAGTTACAGCTTGCCGATTATTCATTTTAAACCAGTTTGAACTTTTATAACCAATTGTAATCATAACAACCATCAAAAGGATAATTGCAGGACCTAACTTTAAAAGATTATTAATAAAAGTATTCCATTCGCTTGTTAGTGCACCTAGTATGATGATAATGAATAGAATTATAGAAATCTTTGTTGCAGTCGCCTCAAATGAATCTGCAAAAGTCCTATATTTGGAACGAACCGATAAACCAATTCCCACTGGAAGTGCAGTGATTAGAAACATGGTAAATCCTAAGGATAATAGATTTAGTGGGGGCGCATCTGCTCCCATAAAATATTTCATTGAAAACCCAGTTATTATAGGAAGAGTAACTATAGTAAAAATGCTAATAACTGCAGTATATGATATCGATAATGCTGTATCTCCCTTGGCGAGTTTAGTAATTATATTTGAAGTGACACCACCAGGACAAGATGCTAGTATCATCATCCCAACAGCTATTTCTTTTGTTATTCCCATTAATGAAATAATAATGAATGCTACAAGAGGCAGTAAAAACATTTGATTCATTATTCCAACAAAAAATGCTTTAGGTGTGTGAATCAAATTTATAAAGTCATTCAAGGTTAAACCCAGACCAAGAGCGAACATAATAAATATCAAGGAAAGTGGTAAGAAAATATCAATAATCATGAAGTTCTTTCTGCCTCCAAGCAAGTCCAGTGAATAGTATTAATGATAGATATATACCCATACCCAAATCTACCCATCATCAGCTATACAAACAAAAAACCCCACGAATGTGAGGCTAGTCTTTTTTCAAAATCTTAATCCATCCAAAATAATGATTTAAACCTCTTATTATAAGAACCAATAAAATAATTAGATATAATTCCGTTACGAGAATACTAGGTGCAATAAAGTTCAATATCCAGATTAAAACATAAAAAAATATAATTGGTAATAGGGCTTCATGTTTTTTAATAAACTTCTCCTCGTTAAAATTAATTCCCTTCTCTTCTGCTCTTAATTTTGCATCCTTAACAAGGAATCCAATAATTTTTTGATATATTTTCCGCATCTCCAAATCTACACATCATCCCACAAACAAAAAACCCCACTGATGTGGGGCTTGATGTAATTATTTCTCGTATTTTATTTTGTTATCAAACCCGGAAACATGCCTTCTTTATAATCAAAATAAGCACCCACAGAACCAACAGCACACTTGGAACGTTCTAAATTATTATTTTTCCTAATAGAGTATACAGCATCTATACCGGTACAATGTGCACCTAGAAAATATTCCACTCCGTAAGTCTCCATAAATTTTGATGTCCATTTAATTTCTTTATCATTTTTATTAAATAAATGAAAACCCCCAATTGCAGCATAAACTTTAGAATTCCCGAATGATTCGACAGAATGTTTGAGGGTATTTACAATTCCTGCATGACCACAACCAGAAACTAAAATTAATCCATTCTTTGTTTTAATAACTACTGATTGGTCTTCAGGAATATTATCTTCAACAATTTCTCCGTTGATTTGCATTTCCCTATAACCGGACCAGTTTTTTTCATTATGGTATCTAGGAACCAATCCTGTGGTCCAAATATTTGGTAAAATCTCTTCAGGTAATTCATGAAATATAAATTCTACACCTAAGTTCAATAATTTATCCTTTTGTTGCATGAGAAGATTCTTATTTTTACCATCAGTTAGCCTTTCTTGTAATATTCCTTTACCTACATGTATATATTTCATTGCTTTTGGATTAATCAACATCAGATTTTCTCGCAGGTTTATTAACCCACCTGTGTGGTCCATATGATTATGGCTTAAATAAACATGTTCTATAGTTGATAAATCAATATTAAGACTTTCTGCATTTTCTAATACAGTATTTTCTCTAAATCCTGTATCAAATAATAATTTTTCACCTTCAGACTCTATTAATGCAGAAAATCCCCATTCTCCCAAATAATCATAATCAGCAACCATTGTTGACAAAATTGTAATTTTAACATCTCCCGTTTCGGCTAGACCGAACCCTATATAAAATAATAATGTTATGATACGTTTAATCATATCCAAATCTACACAACATCCCACAAACAACCCCCCCCACTAATGTGGGCTATAAACAAAAGCCTATAATGAAGGGGTGCTCTATGATATTTGTCAAGGTTCTTATTCAATGATTTCATCATAGTAGAGCTCACTATCAGTTTTAATGATTGTACCACCCCATGTTCCAATGATGAATCCATTATCAGATGTCTTATTAATATCAAATCCACCATATCCTTTGGTATAAATTGTGGTTGTATCTTCCATTGGGCCCCATTTATGAACCCACGAGCCCTTGTTTTTATGTTCTGCGGTCCAAGCAATACCACCACTAGATGTTGTTGTTATAGAAAAATAAGGAATCCTTTCAATAAAATTCAGGCCTGACCAAGATTTTTCTTCAACTTTTTCACCATCTTCATCAACCCTTATATAAAGAACCTTTGCAACAGAACCACAGGTTGAAATATTATAATTATGGCTGCACATGTCACCTATCATTGCATATCCCCCATCTTCAAGAGCAACTACATCATCTGCTTTCTCCATATAGGGACCACCATAAGTCTTTTCCCATACCAATCCGCCACTCTTTTTCAATTTCAATATCCAAAAATCCTTATAATACATGAAGTTAAATGCACAATCATATGATTGATTACCATGGCTTTTTTCACCGACTACAACTAACATTTCATCATTAGACTCTATTATCGACCTAAAAATATCATCCTCACAATTGCTACCGAACCATTTCCTTGTGAGTACGGCACCACTTGAGCTGAACTTTACAAACTGTGCCTGACCGCCCCCCGGTCCTCCAACCGCATAGTAATAACCATTGCTATGTTCAATAACATCCTCATAGTAAGGGTATGCTCCATTCTCGTGGTTCGTATTCTTCCATTCTTCAACACCATTTGAATCGGCTTTTACTATACCCTCCCAACTTGCATATAGGTAGCCACCATCGCTTGTTTGAATCACAGCACGAGTATAGCCAAAATCACCTAGACTGTATGTATTTTGCCACTCCTCATCGCCGTACCTGTCTAGTTTCAGTAGCCAAGCCTGCCCACCTTGGCCGCCAGCTATGATATAGCCTTCATCTTTTGTCTGTCTAACTGCACTTTTTATATTTTCAATGTTTTTTTCAAAGGTAATGATAGGTTCTGGTTTCCCTTCTGATGAATTTGAATCTTTTTCACATCCCCAAAAACATAGTACAATGAATAGTCGTAATAATATATACCTAATCATGACTAAATCTACATATCATCCCATAAACAAAAAAACCCACGAATGTGGGGCTTGATGTTGAGATTGATGATTTTATTTTGTGATATATTTATTCATTTTTTAGTTGAATATTTCGAAAAGAAGATATGGTCTAAACTGTATTTCCCTGGAC